>Ga0181595_10001624_pt1 | contig 23952 bp, 12 predicted proteins | sample 041ome_7_FD_145604 | JGI IMG/M metagenome (GOLD analysis project Ga0181595, IMG submission 145604) | Coastal salt marsh microbial communities from the Groves Creek Marsh, Skidaway Island, Georgia - 041401AS metaG (spades assembly) | ecosystem: Environmental > Aquatic > Marine > Intertidal zone...
CATACTCAATGCGTTTGTGGGTTTGGTTTGTTTGACGACTGATCTGATCGCGCAAACTGCATTGAGTTCCCTTACCTGAGTGATCTACTATTTCGCACAGTTATTTAGAGCCGCAGAGAAAGTATTGAGTCTTTAAACGGTACCTAACTAAATAATCTGAGCATAACTAACACTATTATCTCAGACCAATTATCAATTTTATTTCATCCATCAATTATGGATAGTTTTATGCCTTTTTGCTACCATGCCACCTAATGAAAAAAAGTAGGTTGCATAATGAAATTCAATCGATTGCTTCCTGGTTTTAAATGGTTAGGACTTGACCCAAATGGATTGAGAGGCTGACAGTGCAAGACAACACTGGACTTGAAGAGCTTAGCCAAGCACAGAGAGAACGACTCGCTCATATTGATTTCACTTTGTTATTTAAAGGTGAAGCTGGGCGTAGTTATTTAACCGAGCGATTTAGCGTAGCGCCGTCTGTGGCAACACAAGATTTTGCGCGGTACAAAGAGTTGGCTCCTAACAACGTTATGTATGACGAAAAGCGCAGAGTGCACTTGAAGACGAGCGCATTCCAGCCGTTGTTTGATTATGACGTTGTTCGAACTCTTGCGACGATAAGCCAAGGGTTCGGTGATGGCTTTCTTGGCAAGGTCAGGCCACCTATGGCTTGTGAAGCACCATTCCATCTCAATAAGCCGAAATTGGAAGTTGTAGCGGCTATTAGTGAAGCCATACATAAGCGCGCTGTGATTAATATTGAGTACACCTCATTGTCGAGTGGTCATGGGAGCAGGCAAATAGTTCCTCATACCTTGATTGACAATGGCTTGAGATGGCATGTCCGAGCATTCGATAGAAAGCATAGAGAATTTAGGGATTTTGTTTTAACCAGAATAAGTGAAGTTGAGTTGTTAGAGGATGAGGTTAACGACGAAGTTGAGACTCTTCAGTGGGATAAGCAATGGAACCGAATCGTTGAGCTAGAGCTGATACCTCATCCAAAACTAGCACATCCAGAAGCTGTATCGATGGACTACGCAATGGAAAACAATAGGTTGCGTGTAGAGATAAGAGCTGCGTTCGCTGGATATTTACTGCGTTTATGGAATATCGATTGTTCAAAGAATAGTAAGGGCAATGGGCGAGAGTTCCATTTAGCACTTAAAAATCCAGAAGCACTATACGGCGTTGACAATGCTTCACTCGCTCCTGGATATAGCGAATCGTGAGATGAATTTATGAATATAAAAAAATATTTAGGCGATCTTATCGGAGGCAGTTTATTGATAACTGAATCTAGAATAATCGCAGAATCGCTACTGAAAAAACTTCCAGAAGATGAGTGGAGGTCGCTGATCGTTGAGCAAAATGTTCTTCAGAAAAAATCCGGTCAGACGGCTATTCGTTATGCCAGAACAATCCGTTGGCGTATTGAAAGCCTGGGTGATGAGTTTATGACTGATCTTTTAGCCGCGAGTGAACGCGCATATGTCCAAATGCTGATGATGTTATTACTCATTCATTCTCCGGTTGTCGCTGATTTTATGCGACTTACCTTAGCCGAGGCTCGTCGCACCTATAAACCCTCTTTAATCGCTGATGCATGGTCTGAGTTTTATGACACGAGAGTGCGGGCATATGCCGAACTTGGCGGTTTTTCTGACTCAACTGTCAAAAAAATGGGTAACAACGCAATTAAGGCACTGGTTGATAGTGGCTACCTGAGTGATAGCAGGACAAAGAAAATACAACCTGTTTACTTAATACCAGAAGTTAAAGACTGGTTAGTTCGTCTGGGCCGGGAAGATTTGATTGAGGTAATGGAGTGCACAATATGAAGGCTCTTCAGACCAGGCTTGATCTGATACTGGAACGAATTGAAAGCCCTAAGTTTTTGAAAAACGATGGCTTGGGCAATGAAATTGGATTTTGGGTATTTGACTATCCAGCCAAGTATGAACTGATTGTACGAGAGCACCTTAAGCACGTTGACGAAAAACTCAACAAGCGTGGTTACCGCTTTGTCCATCTCAATATTTTTGAAGTCTTGATAGAAATGCTTGAGGAGCGAGGCCTTTTCGACCGAGCTTGCCAGCGTGAATTGCAAGTCGGTGTTGATGGCCTTCGAAAAACACTAGCCGGGCCTCTGAGCCAAGAGAAAGTGGCAAGGTATATCGCGGACAAATATAAGCCATCAGAACTTGAGTTTGTGTTGCTGTCAGGCTTAGGCAGTGCGTGGCCTCTTGTCCGAGGACATGAGTTACTTAGTGCTCTGCAAGACGTTATGGGTAGCACGCCATTAGTGCTTTTCTATCCGGGTGAATATAGCGGAAGGGATTTGCATCCTTTCGGCATGATCGAATCTAAAAACTACTATCGCGCCTTCAAGCTTGTGCCTGAAGACGGTAAAAAACCTTTTGCTGACAATAAGAAGTAGAGCAGGGAGCCTCCCGAATGAAAATTGAACAGATTTTTTCCAAGAAGTTGACGCGTGACATTAATGGCGTTGTTAAAGCGGAACAGAAAGACAATGACAGTGTGTATGTCGAACTTGATGAGTATGTTGTTACCCGAGAGTTAGATAGACACTTTCGTGCATTTTTTGAGGCTTACGTCCCATCTGTGACGCAAAGCGGCGCATCAATGTCAGGTAAAATTGGTGTGTGGATCTCTGGTTTCTTTGGTTCGGGTAAGTCTCACTTCCTGAAAATTTTGTCTTACCTCCTCGAAAATAAATCTGTCGAAAAGGATGGACAAGGCCGCCAAGCATTTGAGTTTTTTAAAGACAAAATCAACGATGCCATGCTGTTGGCCGATATCCAAAACGCTGTTACAAAAGATACAGACGTTATTCTTTTTAACATCGATTCACGAGCCAATACGGATGACCGAGAAAATGCCATTCTTAAGGTCTTCCTCAAAGTCTTTAATGAGCGTGTAGGATACTGCGCTGATTTTCCTCATATTGCGCACTTAGAACGCGAGCTTGATAAGCGTAATCAATACATGTCTTTCAAGGACAAATTTGCTGAGTTGACTCAATCAACTTGGGAAAAGGAGCGTGACGCCTATGACTTCTATCGAGACGAACTTTCAGAAGCACTCGCTCATGCCAGTGAGCAATCATTAGAGTCTGCCAAAGCGTGGGTTGAGCAGGTTGAAAACAATTTCCCGCTAGATATCCGAAACTTCTGTAAGTGGGTTAATGAATACTTAGATCGAACTGGGGATCGTAACCTTCTTTTCTTAGTCGATGAAGTCGGTCAGTTTATCGGTAAGAACACGCAAATGATGTTGAAGCTTCAGACCATTACTGAAGATCTTGGCACATATTGTGGTGGCAGAGCTTGGGTCGTTGTTACCTCTCAGGCAGACATTGATGCTGCCATTGGTGGTATGGATAAGCGCGATGGCGAGGACTTCTCTAAAATTCAAGGGCGTTTTAGTACCCGCTTACAGCTGTCGAGCTCGAATACCTCGGAAGTTATTCAAAAGCGTTTGTTGTCCAAAACGGAAGAAGCTCGTACACACCTCATCGATGTCTTTGCTGAAAAGGGCGACATTCTTCGTAACCAACTGACATTTGATAAAACAACAACCGCGTCTCTAAAGGGCTACACCGACGCTCCGTCTTTCGTGGACAACTATCCGTTTGTGCCTTACCACTACACGCTGGTTCAAAAAGTGTTTGAGTCAATTCGAACAAAAGGCGCGACGGGTAAGCACTTAGCCATGGGTGAGCGTTCATTACTTGATGCTTTCCAATCAGCTGCAAAACAGATGAAGGACTCTGGCCTTGATGTCTTAATCCCGTTTTACAGTTTCTATGCACCGATTGAAAGCTTTTTGGAGCCAGCTGTTAAGCGAACGATTGACCAAGCCTGTGAGTTGGATTCCTTAACAGAATTCGATGGCAAGATTCTAAAAACTCTTTTCTTGATCCGTTATGTGGACGTTGTCAAAAGCACACTAGACAACCTTGTGACGCTGTCAATTGATCGAATCGATGCAGATAAAATTGCGCTGCGTAAACAAATTGAAGAGAGCTTGAATCGTCTTGAGCGCCAATTGCTGATTGCACGTAATGGTGATGAGTTTATCTTCCTGACCAACGAAGAAAAAGAGATCGAAAACGAGATCCGCCACACTGACGTTGAAATGTCAGAGGTCTCTAACAAGCTTTCAGCAATCGTATTTGACGGTATTTTGAAAGGTAATCGTGCCTATAGATACCCGATTAACAAGCAAGACTTTGCGGTGAGCCGTTTTTGCAATGGTCATCCAAAAGATGGCACCACGCTGGAAGACCTAGTCATTAAAGTCATTTCACCTTTGGATTCGCACTTTGAAAATTACTCCCACGATCAAGCGTGCATCAATCATACGCTTGAGGCTGATGGGTGCGTGCTCGTCAAGCTGGGCGAACATAAGCGTCTTTGGGATGACCTGACAACCTTTATAAAAACTGACCGATTCTTAAAACAAAATTCAGGACAGCGACCAGAGCAAGAACACCTTCTCCGCGAAAAGCAGATGGAAAATATTGAGCGTGAAAAACGCTTAAGAACGGATTTTGAAGCTTTGTTTGCCGAGGCGGACGTTTACGCTATCGGCACAAAACTACCGAAGAAATCTGCAACGCCAAGTGCCATCGTCGAAGAAGCATACAAATACGTTATTGAAAACACCTTCGCTAAATTAAACATGCTCAAGGCAACGCCTGGTGAAGTTTTGCGTGAGCTACAGGCCGTTCTTGTTGCTGATGATATTGCTCAGATTGGACTGGATCTTCAAGCGGATGAATGTAACCCAGAAGCTACGCGTGAGGTTGAGCAGTACGTAACGCTAAAAGTCGAGCGTAATGAGCCTGTGTACTTACGTGACATCGTTGCCCGTTTCGGCAAGCGCCCGTATGGCTGGCCAGACAATGAAATCTTATTGCTCACTGCAAGGCTGGGCTTGGCTGGAAAGGTATCTTTTAGTACCCAGGGCACAGATCTGGCGTTGAAAAAAGCTTACGAGCCGTTTACCAGTGTGCGTAAACGCGGCGAGATCCGTGTACATAAGATCAGGCAACATGACGAGCGCCAAATTAAAAAGGCTGCTGGTCTTGTTAAAGAGATCTTTTCAAAAACCTTTACCGGCTCTGGTGAAAAGGAGCTCTACGAATTAGTGCGCGATGAATTACTGGCTTGGAATGAAGAGCTTAAATCATTCAGAACCAAGTCACAGACAGGCCATTTCCCAGGTAAATCTCAAATTGACGATGGTCTTGTATTGGTCGCGGGTATTCTTGAGCAAACTTCAAGCTTCGCCCTTATCGCTAGATTCTTAGAAGACGCTGATGCCCTTGAAGAGTTTGCTGAGGACTTTGAGGATCTTGATGACTTCTACAATAGCCAATTTCAAACTTGGCAAGCCCTTGCGGGCGCATTAAACGAGAAGTTTAAGGCCAACAGACCCGCGTTAGAAAAAGACAGTGAAGCATTAAAAGCGCTCACTGAATTAGAACGCATTTACAATATGCCCTCACCGTATGAGCAGCTGCGCCACATTAATCCGCTTATCGAGCAGGTGGCAAAAGTTAACTCAACATTGGTTGAAGAAAAACGCACTCATGCCTTAGAGCGTGTTGATCTGCGAATCGGACGTGTAAAAGAAGCGCTAGCTGAAGCTCATGCACCGTCTGAACTACAGAACCAAGCACTGCGCCCGTTACAAATGTGCAGGCAGCGCATTGAAGCGACCTCTTCAATACCACAAATTATCAGTGAGCAAACTGAAGCGGAAGGTTACGAGGACGAAGCTTATGAGTTGCTGAATGGCTTTATCGAAGATCAACGCAAAAAAGCTGAAGCTGAGCAAAGACGTCGTGAACTCGAACAGAAGAAACGCGAAGAGGAAGCAGCGAAAGCCGGTAAAGCAGCTCCAGCACCTGAGCCAGCCCCTGAACCAGTGCAGCCACAGCCGGTTGCAAAACGTACCGTAACGATTAACCCAACCGATGCCATGGCTAAGTCAGTAACAACCGGATTCATTGAAAGTGAAGACGAAGTTGATGCCTATCTTGCCGCTTTAAGAGAGCAGCTGATTGCTGCGGTCAAAGCTGGCGACCGAGTAAGAATTAAGTAAGAGGCAACGGATAGCTATGTATCAAGCGGGTGGAACAATAAGATCATTACTCGACAAGGTTGCTGAGCAGGAATACCTGTTACCGGCCATCCAGCGAGAGTTTGTATGGCGACCAGAACAGATCTGTCGTCTATTTGATAGCCTGTTGCAAGGTTACCCGTTTGGGACCTTTCTATTCTGGAAGATAAAACCAGAGAACCGGGATAACTATCAGTTTTATCAGTTCATGCAGCATTACCATGAGCGAGATAACTACCATTGTGAAAATGTCACTCAGTTACCGGAACGTGAGTTCATTGCCGTCCTAGATGGACAGCAGCGGATTACTGCTTTGAATATCGGCCTACGCGGCTCATTTGCGTGGAAGCTGACGGGTAAATGGTGGAGCAATGATGACGCCTTCCCTGTGCGCAGGCTTCATTTAAATCTGTTAAGCCAGCCCGACTTAGAAACTGGGTCGATGTATGACTTTGAGTTCCTAACCGACGATAAAGCCTCTTTGGATGCATCTGAACAATACTGGTTCCGTGTAGGCCGGATCATGGAAGAGGAAGAGGATGCACTTATCGATGAAGTTGCTGATGATGACAGGTTGAGTTCGGAGCAACGCAAAGAGGCTCGCTCAACTCTTCGTCACTTGTATCGAACCATCCATGACAAAGACAAGATTTCGTTTTATGAAGAAAGTGATCAGAGCCTTGAACGTGTTCTGAATATCTTTATCCGCATGAATAGCGGTGGTACTACCTTGTCCTACTCAGACTTACTACTTTCAATTGCAGTAGCGCAGTGGAGCTCGTTAGATGCCCGTGAAGAAATTCATGCATTAGTGGATGAGATGAACCGTGTTGGTGATGGATTCAACGTATCAAAAGATCTCGTTTTAAAAGCAGGCTTAATGCTCTCTGACATCGGTAGCGTGGGCTTTAAGGTTGAGAACTTTAACAAGGAAAACATGGCGATTCTCGAAAAGAACTGGACGCCAATTCGTGATGCGTTATTGCTCTCAATGCAGCTACTTGCAAGTTTTGGTTTTAATGCACAAAACCTCAGAGCAACAAGTGCCATCCTCCCGTTGGCCTATTACCTGCACCACCGAAAGTTAACGGCAAGCTACCTTTCTAGGGTTGAATATGCGGTCGATAGAGAATGCATCAGAAACTGGCTCATTAGGTCGTTGTTGAAAGCGTCAGGCATCTGGGGAAGTGGTTTGGATACCCTGCTTACTATGCTTCGCTCAGACATTAAACAATCGGGTGAGACGGGTTTCCCGCTAGCGAAAATTGAAGCGACCATGCAACAGCGTGGTAAATCGTTGCGCTTTGACCCAGAGGAAATTAGTGAACTAGCGCAGTTGGATTATGGTAATCCGCGTACCTTTGCCTTGTTGACTTTGTTGTTCCCAGGATTCGATTTTTCACGACACTTTCATGTGGACCACATTTACCCCAAAGGTTTGTTTACGCGTAACAAGCTTGCAAAAGTTGGTGTCCCAGCTGAACAGCTAGATGAACTCATCGAGGCATCTAACAAGCTGCCAAACCTTCAACTGTTGGAAGGGACTATCAATAATCAGAAGCGGCAAAAAATGCCTCATGAATGGTATGCGCAGCAATGGCCGGATGTGAATGCAAGACAAGCACATTTGCAATCGCAAGCCATAACATCATTACCTGAACAACTAAACCAGTTTATGGATTTTTACCGCGAGCGTCAGGAAACACTGCTTGCCCGTATTAATTCTGTACTAAGGCCTTAGCAAGTTTTGAGTAACTCTAACCTTATTAGATTGAGACAAACAGACCATGATTAAACGAATCAAAGTAAGTGCATTCAAATCGTTAGTTGATTTTGAGTTAAACCTTGACTCGAAGTTTAACTGCATCATTGGTTTAAACGGTGCAGGGAAAAGTTCAGTTTTACAATTATTTAGTTATATATCTGCTCTTATTGAAGGAAAAATTGACCGTTGGTTAAGTGAAAGAGGTTGGGAAGAAAAAGATGTTGCTTCTCATTTTTTCCCTACACGAGAAACGTTTGATCTTGAACTCGATATAGAGCTTTCAGATAAGCAATTGCGTTGGGAGGCCACTTACAACTGGAAAAGAGGCCTGTGTACGAGTGAGACACTAACGGATTTAGCCAACGGTCAGCAGCTGTTACGTCTGTATCAGGGAAGACTTAAAACTAAGTGCGATACTATTCCGGATCTTATTTTCAAATATTCAGGTTCAATATTGTCTGCTTTGGATGATTCGGCTTTACCTCAAGAAGCCGTCCTTTTCCGAAATTTTATGACTAATATCGATAGCCATGACCTTTTATCGCCTAAGGTTATGCGTTCAGGTCGTTTTGCATCCGAAGGAAAAATAGGTAGTGCTGGTGAGTACTTGATTAGTTATATACACAAGCTTGATAAGAATTCACAAGACATCCTATTAAAGAACCTATATGGCTATTTCCCTCAAGTTGTGAAAATAGAAACTAAAACTGAGTTAAATGGCAGATTAAGCTTGTTGCTAACTGAGCGGTTTTATAATGAGGATGGTTCTCACGTTGATGTTGTAACTAATGCCAAGCATATCAACGATGGCATGTTGCGTATTTTAATCATACTGGCGAGTCAAAGAACTAGTTCGAAATTCCAGCAATTTGATGAAGTTGAGAATGGTGTTAACTCTGAGATTACTGAAAAGCTCGTTGAAACATTTATTCGATCACCACAACAAGTATTGATCACGACTCATAGTCCAATGGTATTGAATTATATAGAAGATGAATTAGCGAAGAGTTCTATAATACTTATTTATAAAAATAAACAAGGACATACCAAAGCAACAAAACTGTTTGCCTTACCATCTCTTACTAAGAAACTTAATTCGCTGGCTCCTGGCGATGCCATGCTTGACGTTTACCTAAAAGATGCCGCCGATGAAGCCGAGCTTCTGGCAAATTCCTCAGAGTTGAGTCGGTAGGCTCATTATGATTACAAGCATCTTGGTAACAGGTGAAGGTAGCTCAGATATGGGGGGATCAAATAATGGTCATTCAATATCTAGTGGGGCATCTTACAATATTGGTCCAATGGCATTGTTGGCTGTTCGTTTATTGCGAAATATTTTACCTACTTGGAATGAAGACTACTTAGATTTTCAATCACCAACTGATTGGATTACCTGTATTTCTGGTAATGAGTTGGCACGTCAAGCAAAGAATGTTCGCAAACATCGACCAAGTAAAAAGTTAAAAAAAGGCTTCGTCGAGCATGCTAATAGAGCAACAACAATGGCTGGTTATGCAAAAGACAATGGACACCAGTTGGCTCTCTATTTTCATGATACCGATAAGTGTGATTTTGATGATTTACATCAATCTATCATTGTCGGCTTTAATGGAATTGAAGGCGTGTATGGAATACCGATGATACCCAAGCCAACCTCAGAAGCTTGGTTGATATGTGGTCAAAAGCAGGATCCATATGCTCATTGCAAAGCTTTAGAAACCGAACTGTCAGGGAATGATGCTGCATCAGATGAAAATGCCCCTAAGAAAGTTTTAGCTCGATTGTTAGGGCAAGAAGCGACAACAGAACAGCAATATGAAATGGTAACGGGGATAGATATCACACGCATAGATATGCCTAGTTACAACCAGTTTAAAACAGATTTGACCACAGCCATCGAAGGTGTTTGTGGTCACGGAACAGCGAGAACATTATGAATACTGCGAAACTAAAAAAGTATGCCCCTCAAGCAAGACGTGAGTTTATCACCGCAGTTTCAAAACAACTAAACCAGCTAGGTATATACAGTGACAAACAGATATCAGAGGTAAAACAAGAAGGCTCAGTATTACTAATTGAAGGTAAAACCTTTGAGCCTAGCGTAAAAACTGCCAGAGAGCGATTGGTCAAAAAGGTTCAGGCAATGGGCTATAACCAGCTCGTGGAACAAGTAGCTTATACCTGGTTCAACCGTCTGTGTGCTATTCGCTATATGGAAATTCATGACTATCTAGGCCACGGTTTCCGTGTTTTGTCGCACCCAGACAACTCCCAAGGCGCTGGCGCAACGAACAGAGGGCGCTTTGAAATTATCGATCATGCGCAAGATGCTGCGGATGAACTCGGATTAGATAGAGCTCGCATAATTGAACTCAAGCTTGCGGGCAACAAAGACGAAGAGCTGTATCGTGAACTGCTGTTAGGCCAGTGCCATAAGCTACATGAAGCTATGCCTTTTTTATTCGACGCTTTGGACGATGAAACTGAGCTTCTGTTACCAGACAACCTAACACGTACCGACTCAATACTGCGTGGATTGGTAGACAGCATTCCTGAAGAGGACTGGCAACAAGTCGAAGTGATAGGTTGGCTTTACCAGTTCTACATTTCTGAAAAGAAAGATCAGGTAATGGGTAAGGTGGTCAAGAGTGAAGACATCCCTGCCGCCACCCAACTATTTACACCCAACTGGATTGTGAAGTACCTGGTACAAAACTCAGTCGGTCGCCAATGGCTGCAAACCTACCCAGACTCTGCCATTAAAACGCAGATGGAATACTACATTGAGCCTGCTGAACAATCTGACGAAGTTTACCAACAGCTAAAGGCTATTACGCCAGAATCTATTGAACCTGAAACCATTAAAGTACTTGACCCAGCTTGTGGCTCGGGCCACATACTGATTGAAGCTTACAACGTACTAAAGGCCATCTACGAAGAACGAGGTTTCCGCTCTCGTGACATTCCAAAGATGATTCTGGAGAACAACCTCTACGGCTTGGACATAGATGATCGTGCAGCGCAGCTATCTGGCTTTGCGCTGATGATGATGGCGAGAGATGACGATAAGCGTATTTTTACCCGTGACGTGCGACTTAATGTACTGTCATTGCAGGAAAGTAACCATATTGACCTGCCGACCTTATGGAAAGCACTCAATCTATCGGGAAGTTGGCAAAGCGGCACATCACAAGGCTTGTTCTCAGATGATGAGCAAGATTTAAGCTCGTTCAATGCAGACAAACGCTACCAACTGCTGAAGCGAACGTTGGCAAGATTTACTCAGGCCAAAACCTTTGGGTCTTTGATTGATGTGCCAAGCGATGAGCATGAGCAGCTAAAAGAGCTCCTGAGCACTCTAGTTGAGCTACAAGAGTCAGGCGACGCAATGCAAAAACCGGCGGCTAAGCAATTAACCCAATTTGTTCGTCAGGGTGCTTTGCTTTCAGTTAGATATAATGTTGTTCTAGCAAACCCTCCGTGGATGGGGTATCGAGGGATAAACAAGCAACTAAAGCCTCTTCTAGACTCTTGTTGCCCAAACGGTAAGAAGGATCTGCAAACTGCATTTCTTGAAGCATATCTTCAACGCATTACAAAATCAGGTTGTGTCGGTTTTGTAATGAGAAACAATTGGTCCTATCTGACTTCTTTCGACTCTATGAGAGAGTTCTTATACCAAGAAAAAGGAATTGAATGCTATCTGGATATTGAGAAAGGTGGATGGAGTAGTTATGGAACGTGTGCATTTATTTCTTCTGTACCAGTGAAGGAGTATAAATCCACTTTTCACTATGAACCCATAGGCGGCTTCTACTCTGATCGTAAACCTTCTGACTGGATTAAGTACGTTAAGGGTATTAGTGATTTTTCGAATATTCCAAGTAAGCCAATAGCATATTTTGCTACCGAAAGGGAAGTAGATAGTTTCTCAAAAAACAAGCTATTATTGAAATATGCAAAGCCAAGGCAAGGGATGGCTACGACTGCAAATGATTTGTTTGTTAGATACTGGTATGAGGTTTCACAAGATAAAGTTGATAGAAACTGCGAATCTATTGAAGAGCTTAAAATATCGAATAAAAAATGGTTTCCTTACAATAAAGGGGGCGGCAATAAAAAATGGTATGGGAACAATCTGTTTGTTGTAAATTATGAAAATGATGGGTTTGCAATAAAAGATAGGATTGTCAATCACTATGGTGACTCTATAAGTCGAAGGATTACAAACACAGATTATTTCTGCCGACCATCTATTACTTGGTCGGATATTGGTTCCGAAAAATTAGGAGTGCGTTTTAATCCTCCTGGATCGCTATTTGATGTTACAGGGATGTCAATATTCCCAGCAGAAGAAGAAATGATGCCAATCCTAGGGTTCTTAGGGTCAAGCGTAATGCAAAAATATATGGCCATCCTAAATCCCAGCTTGCATTTTCAGGTTGGTGATATGGAAAGAGTTCCTGTGGAAGAAAATATATTCAGTAGTCCAGAAATGATTTCCAATGTAATAAACTTGGTTGAGTTAAGTAAGCGTGAATGGGACTTTTCAGAATTATCTCCTGACTTTAAATCGATTCCTCTTAGTTTTGGTGATGGTTTAACTTTAAAACTATCGGTGCTTAACTTAGTTCACAAGAAGCGAGAAATTAAACAGAAAACTGAGCAAAATGAATTAATTAATGATAGACATATCGAGCACATTTATGGCCTTGAAAGACTTGAAGAAAAGCCTGATGAATATTTGCCATTAGAGCAAGATTTTGACTCAAATGAAGATGTGTCAAGTATCAATGTTGAACTTTTATCGTACGCTATAGGTTGTATGCTAGGGCGCTATTCTCTTGACCGTGATGGACTAATATACGCTCATTCAGCCAATGAAGGCTTCATTGATTTGGTTGCCGAAGGAGCCTATATAACATTCCCAGCTGATGAAGACGGGATCATTCCACTAACTGACCAAGAATGGTTCAAGGACGACGCAACCAATCGTTTCCGCGAGTTTGTTCAAGTCGTTTGGGGGGATGATCATCTGCAAGAAAACCTTGATTTTGTCGCTGAATCACTATGCCTAAACGCCATTAAACCGAAAAAATCTGAATCAGCGCTGGAGACGATCCGCCGTTATTTATCGACCCAGTTCTACAAAGATCATCTGAAGACTTACAAAAAGCGCCCTATATATTGGCTATTTAGCTCAGGCAAACAAAAGGCATTTGAGTGCTTGGTGTATTTGCATCGCTACAACGAGGGCACGCTTTCTCGTATGCGTACCGAGTATGTCACCCCCTTACTAGGCAAATACGATGCGTATGCAGAGCAGCTTGAAAAGCAGATTGAAACGGCTGACTCGACCAGTGAAGCAAACCGTTTCAAGAAAGAGTTAGATGCTTTAATCAAAAAACAGGTCGAGCTACGAGAGTTTGATGACAAGCTAAAACACTACGCCGATATGCGTATTTCACTGGATCTGGATGATGGTGTGAAAGTGAATTACGGCAAGTTTGGTGATCTGCTGGCTGATGTTAAGGCCATTACCGGTTCAGCCCCGGAGGATAACTAATGCAGATTAGCGAACTGGCACAAGGCGTCGCTGCCAAGCTCGAACAAAGCCGCATTGTGTTTTGGTACGACCTAGAGCAAAGCTTTACTGAAGAGCTTGAGCATTTAGCTAATTCTTTATCGCTTGCAAAAGAATCAGGTGATAAAGCGGCAGATATAACTGCTAGGGTACTGCCAAATGATTTGACCATCCTCAATATGGGCAATGAGTCTGTATTGGCAGTGAAAAAACGCATTGAAGTAGATGAGCGTGAAGCTAAATTCCTTATATATTTTCCAAGCGCTGAGCCAGAGCCTGACCGCGATTGGTTGCTAGACGTGCGTTTGTATAGCGAGCAGTTCTTTGCTGATCATAGCTCAATGCTGCTTAATGAGCTGGGTATTCCGAAAATGGCGCTTCGCACGCACATTCGTAAGCGCCAAAGCTTTTTTGCCAATAAACAGCGCATAGCTGGTTTAAAAAGGTGGGTGACCGAGAATGAAGACGAACTGTCGTTAGACAGGAAGATGATGGCCGTGGTTGTAAAAGCTGATTCTGCGTCTCTGTCGGACATTCTGCTTGGGTTACTACGCGCTTATGCTGATGCGCTAGACGCGCCCGCCGCAGGCGCTGACGGCTTATATGAAGATGAAAACCTTGGCCAGCCCGATGCCTTTAAACAAGTGTGGAGCCAGCTAGGAAAGTTTGATCTTGAGACTTCACTCTGGGCATATCTGAGAGAGGGTTTTGGCTATACAGTCGAAGAGCCAACCTTCTCAGACTTCGTGTTGAAATTGTTCTGTACTGAATTCTGGAGCCAAATTGAAGGCGTTGAACGCGATTGGTTGCTTAACAATGTTTTAAAAAGCGCATCAGGCCGGGCGACAGCCTTGGCATTTATGGTGAGCTGGCGCGACAGTCGCTCCTTCGCCGGTTACTACGAAAGTATCTCTAAGGTACTTAGCCAACAGCTGGAAATTTCGACTCGTGCTGGTCAGTACCATCCGGTTGAACTTATCGAATGCGAAACGTTCGAAGCTGTGGAGCAGGCCATTATACGTGGTTTAGTTCGTGATTTGCTCGATAGCAGTAAAGCGCTAGACCGGGTTCAGTTTGATAAGGTTTTATCAAGACGTCTTGCTAGCCACTGGACATTGTCTCGTAAAGAATACTTCGCAATTTATGAAGCTATCCGCAACGCTGAAGAGTTAATGCACTTGCGAAATCGTTATGTGGACGGGTTCCACTTTGATAACGCGAAGGCAATGTACGACGCCTATACCACAGACATTTATCGTTTTGACCAGGCTTACCGTTTGTTCAATGAACATGTTCACTCTGTATTGAGTAAAGGTGCAGACATACTGCGTCAGCTCGACGACGAAGTCGAAAGCATTTATACCAACTGGTACATGTATGAGCTTGGCCTTGCCTGGGATCGTCATTTGGCCAATGAGAAATTACTTGAGAAGTGGCAGATTTCTGGCGTACCGCACCAGTATGACTTCTATGAAAAAGAAGTTCGCACACGACTGAGTCTGAAACAGACAAAACGAGTGTTTGTCATCATCTCTGATGCCCTGCGATTTGAAATTGCGAATGAGCTTGGCGCTATCATTAACAACGAGAAGCGATTTAAAGCTGAGTTGTCTACGCATTTGGGCGTTTTGCCGAGTTATACCCAACTTGGAATGGCGGCATTATTGCCTCATAAGGCGCTCAGTTACCAGCCGCTCTCTACCTCTGGCGCAAGCGGAGGCACCGCTGTTTATGTGGATGGTATTTCTTCACAGGGTTTAGACAACCGCAACGCCATCTTACAAAAAGTAGGTGGTATGGCAGTGAGTTCTAAGGAACTGATGAGCTGGAGTAACCAGGAGGGGCGAGACAAGGTTCGAGACGTAGAAGTAGTTTATATCTATCACGATACCATTGATGCGATTGGCGATAAGGCAGCAACTGAAGAGAAAACGTTTGAAGCCTGTCGTAGTGCCATAGAAGAACTAAAAGACCTTGTTGGCCGGGTCATCAATCGCCTAAACGGTAGCCGTGTTGTTATCACTGCTGATCATGGCTTCCTGTTCCAGCAAAAAGCACTTGCTGCGCCAGAAAAGACTAAGTTACTTAATAAGCCAACTGGAACACTTGAAGCTAAGAAGAGATACATTGTTGGTAGATCACTACCTGACGATGATAGTTATTGGAAAGGTTCTATAGCAAATACTGCAAACGGTATCAAAGAGCCAGAAAATGATTACCATTTTATGATTCCTAAAGGTAGTCAACGCTTTCATTTTGTAGGTGGCGCTAAATTTGTGCATGGCGGTGCTATGTTACAAGAAATTTGTTTACCTGTACTCTATGTGCGAGAGTTGCAAAAAGAACAAGCAGCAAAACATGAGAAACAACCGGTAGGTGTTGTAGCAGCCACTCAGCCCATCAAATTAGTAAACAACATCGACAAGGTCAGATTTATTCAGACAGACCCAGTAGGCGAGCGTTTTGTCGCACGGTTGTTGGATGTCTATATCGTCGATGCACAAGGTAATGAAGTATCCAGTCGTGAAACGATTAACTTTGATAGCGTGAGTAAAGTGATGGATGAACGTACTCGCGAAGCTAGGTTAAAGCTTATTGGCTCTCAGTTCGACAGGAACGCTCAATACACATTAGTTCTTGAGAATGCTGAAATGAGAACCCGTTATAGCCAATACGCGGTAACCATTGATTTGGCATTCCAAGATGATTTTTTCTAAGGCGCTGAGGTAAAACATGACAACTGATTTTTCACAAGATCATAAAGACGAAAAAAATCAGATGCAAAGCGCCGACTTAGACGCATTGCTCAATCAATATTTTAAAGGCCGTGTCGTTCGAAAAGATCTGACAAAGCAATTGAAAGAAGGCGCTAACGTCCCTGTCTACGTGCTGGAGTATTTACTAGGCATGTATTGTGCTTCTGATGACGACGAAGTCGTAATGCAAGGCCTTGAGAATGTGAAAAAAATCTTGGCTGAGAACTATGTCCGACCTGATGAAGCGGAGAAAGTGAAGTCACTGATCCGTGAGCGTGGTACGTTTAAAATCATCGATAAAGTAAGCGTTAAGCTCAATCAGAAAAAAGACGTCTATGAAGCTGCGTTGTCGAATCTTGGTATTAAGGATGCCCTTGTACCGACCAAAATTGTACAAGACAACGAAAAGCTATTAACTGGCGGTATCTGGTGCATTATTACCGTGCAGTATTTCTTTGAGGAGGGCCAGAAAACATCACCTTTCTCAATTATGAGTTTAAAACCGATCCAAATGCCGTCTATGAACATGGATGAGGTGTTTTCAACCAGGAGACATTTTAGTACCGATCAGTGGATGGATGTATTACTTCGTTCCGTGGGTATGGAGCCAACCAACTTAGAGCATCGGGTGAAATGGCATCTCATCACTCGCATGATCCCATTCGTTGAAAACAACTACAATGTTTGTGAGCTCGGACCAAGAGGGACAGGTAAGAGCCATGTCTACAAAGAGTGCTCACCAAATTCATTGCTTGTCTCAGGTGGACAAACAACTGTGGCGAACTTGTTCTATAACATGAGCTCGCGTCAGGTTGGATTGGTTGGTATGTGGGATGTTGTCGCATTTGATGAAGTAGCCGGTATTAACTTTAAAGATAAAGATGGCGTCCAAATAATGAAAGATTATATGGCGTCAGGATCTTTTGCTCGTGGCCGTGATTCAATCGAAGCGAAGGCTTCCATGGTATTCGTCGGTAACATCAATCAAAGCGTTGAGACACTGGTGAAGACCAGTCATCTGCTGGCACCTTTTCCTGATGCCATGATTGATACGGCCTTTTTTGACCGTTTCCATTCCTATATTCCTGGATGGGAAATACCGAAGATGCGCCCTGAATTTTTCACCAATAGTTACGGATTAATCACAGACTATCTTGCTGAATACATGCGTGAAATGCGCAAACGAAGTTTTGCGGATGCTATCGATAAGTTCTTCAAACTCGGTAATAACCTTAATCAGCGTGATGTAATTGCTGTGCGAAGAACTGTTTCGGGCTTGTTAAAGCTATTACACCCCGACGCACAGTACACAAAAGATGATGTAAGAGCCTGCCTGACCTATGCGCTGGAAACTAGACGTAGAGTCAAAGAGCAATTGAAAAAGCTTGGCGGTATGGAGTTTTTTGATGTGCACTTTAGCTACATCGATAACGAGTCATTAGAAGAATTCTTCGTCAATGTACCGGAACAAGGTGGCAGCAAGCTAATTCCTGAGGGCTTACCTCGCGCTGGTGTTGTGCACTTGGTTACTCAGGGAAGTACTGGGCAGCTTGGGTTATATCGCTATGAAACCCAGATGATGGCTGGTTCTGGTAAACACTCAGTGTCTGGCCTTGGTTCTAATACCGCAGCAAAAGAAGCTGTGCGTGTTGGCTTTGATTATTTCAAAGGTAACCTGAATCGAATCAGTGCATCGGCGAAGTTTTCTGATCATGAGTATCACCTACATGTTGTTGAGTTACATAACACAGGCCCAAGCACAAAGTCATCGCTTGCTGCATTGATTGCGTTCTGTTCAATTCTGATGAACCGACCGATTCAAGAGCAGATGGTTGTTTTGGGTGAGATGACTTTAGGTGGTGTCGTCAATCCTGTTCAAGATCTTGCAGGCAGTCTTCAGTTAGCTATGGACAGTGGCGCAAAGCGTATTTTGCTCCCAATGGCCTCAGCCTCAGATATTCCAACGGTTCCTGCTGAGTTATTCTCAAAATTCCAGATCAGCTTTTATGCAGACCCTGTCGATGCCGTGTTTAAGGCGCTTGGGGTTAATTGATTAGGTGTCGTTTAACGCGCCCTCGTATGGAGTAATTACAGGTATGTTTATCCTGAAATTATTGAATGTTTTTCAGTATTTTTTTGTGATAACTGATGTACATGCAATATCCAACAGTGTATTGCCAGTCTGATAGGTGACATTGATATCATGATAGACAGGACCTTCAACGATATTCCAGATGGAAAAGTTAATGATGCCGACCAACAATCTTTCTTGGTAAGTCTAGGCTGGTCACGAGGAGATAGATGGAATGACTTACTAAGTTCAAAACGTGTTCTAATAATTTCCGAGGCAGGTGCCGGAAAAACTTACGAATGCCGTAAACAATCCGAGCGTCTTTGGGCTGAGGGAGAACCAGCATTCTTTGTGGAATTGGCCGCGTTGGCAACAGAAGACCTTCGTAGTCTTTTAGTTGCAGATGAAGAAGACCGTTTGGATAGGTGGCTTGTCTCACAGTCTGAAGAGGCGACATTTTTTCTGGACTCGATTGACGAACTAAAATTGACTATGGGTTCATTTGAGCGGGCGCTCAAACGACTGAAAAAATGTATCGGAGATCAGCTTCATCGGGCGCGTTTTGTGATCACGACAAGGCCAATCCCCTTTGACGAACAGTTGGTTCGAAATTTACTACCTGTTCCAACAGCGACCTCTTCAGGATCCAATGAAGAAGTCTTTGCTAAAATCGCAATGCGTGAGCATCGTGATAAACACGACAACAGAAACAAAAATCAATCGCCCGATTGGAAGACTGTAGCTTTAATGCCCTTTTCAGACGAACAGATAGTCCAATTTTGTCGACATCAGGGAGTGAGCGATCCTACTCTTCTTTTTGAAGACTTACGTCGTCGCAATGCCCTAGAGTTTGCTCGTAGACCTCAGGACCTTATTGAGTTATGCGCTGACTGGCGTGAGCATAAACGCATCCGAACACATCGTGAGCAGGTTGCTACTAATGTTCGTGTGAAGTTGCTTCCTCGCGAAGACAGAGCTGAACCGGCAGAGTTATCTGTTGACAAGGCGATTGAAGGCGCTAGCCGACTCGCGCTTGCTGTTCAGATGACACGCCGTATAACGATTCGTCATAGTGCAGCGTCCGACGCCATCGACAAGGAGGCTGCTCTCGATCCTGCGATTATCCTATCAGATTGGCAGCCTAATGAACGAAAAGCACTGCTTGAGCGTCCGTTATTTGGCTTCGCTTCTTACGGACGAGTGAGGTTCCATCATCGCTCTGTTACCGAGTATCTTGCTGCGGAACGGCTATTAGCTCTTAGAAGGCAAGGCATGCCGTTTCGAGCCCTCAAACGTCTTCTATTCGCGGAGACAAAAGGTCACACAATCGTTCGCCCGTCCAAGCGACCAGTGGCAGGTTGGCTGGCCTTGCAAGAATACGGGATATTTGAACTTTTGCGTGACAATGAGCCTGCTGTTCTTCTGGATGAAGGCGATCCAGAGTCGCTAACGCAGAAGCAGCGAAATCAAGCTCTTCGCGCCTATGCTACGCGTTATGGACCTGGTGGTTGGAGAGGTCTTCAGGTCCCTCACATTCAAGTCCACCGATTTGCGTCGAATGAGCTGGCAGAAGAAATCGACAGGATTTGGAGCAATGGAGTAGAAAATCCAGATGTACGACAAGTCCTCATCAGCCTTATAGAGGCGGGTCGAATAAAAGCTTGTGCAGATATCGTATTTAATATCACACAGGACATTGCTGCACCTGCGGTCGAGCGCATAATGGCTATCGATGCTTTAGTAGCCCTCGCTGACGAGAGATTAGGAATAATTTCTGCCACGATAGCTGATGCTGATGAGCTCTGGTCTGACAGGGTGGCACGCAGTGCCGTACTAACCCTTTTCCCAAAATTCATGTCGGTTGAGCAACTTTGTCGAACCCTTCGCTGGATAAAGCGAGAGAAGCGAAATGTAGGCGATCTTAGTTGGCAATTACCACGCCTGATAGCTGAAGCCTCCCTTGAATTCCCAGTCCTTGAGGAGCTTCGTGATGGTCTCATCTCGCTAGTATCAGAGGGGCTAAAATGGCGAAAAGAGTGGCCGCATATTGTCAGTGAACGTTCTCACCTCAGTGGAGCACTTGCAGCAACATGTGAACGTGGCCTCGGTGTAGGCCTAGACGAACAGTGGCTGTATGGAGGTGTAATTGCATTGCGATTACACCACCGAGACCATTGTGACGATGAACCGATCAAATCACTTCGCCAACGGCTGATTAATCTGAAAGCAGCAGATAATGAGCGTCTTTTCTGGATTCAGGACGCTTTGTTGCAGTCTCTCCATGAAATTAACGATCCCTGGCCACGGCTCGCAGAGATCACTATTCACGATAGAACGATTCAACTAAGACCGGACAGGGATCTGTCTTGGGTGAAAGAAGCTCTTGGTGACGCGACTCGGGATATGAGGGAGCGCGCAATGCTCTTGGAGGCAGCTATTCGTCTTTCACCAGAACATGAGTCATGGAAAAAACACATTGAAGGACTTAGGTCTCTCATAGTTGATGAACCCTTATTTTTGCAAAGACTTGACGACTGTCTTAAACCGTCGAAAGACGACAAAGGGCTTCGTCGTTGGGAAAAACAGGAAGCTGAACGAAAATTGCTGGAAGAGCGGCGAAAGGCTAAGAACCGAGCGAGCTGGGTTCTGTTCTGGCGAGAGGTTGCTAATCAGCCTGAAAATGCATTTTCGAAGGAGCAAAGCTGGAACACTGCTTGGAACTTGTGGCGCGCTATGAGTCATGATGGAGAAGACAGTCGATCGTCAGGTTGGAACCGGCGGTTTATTGAAGAGCAATTCAATCAAGAAACGGCCGACAAGCTTCGCAGAGTGATGATGAAGATCTGGCGTGATGATCGCCCAACGTTTCCCAGCGAAAGGTCAGAAGGCGAACGAAATACATATCTTGTACGTTGGCAGTTTGGTCTGGCCGCGATCTACGCCGAAGCGGAGTCTGCCGACTGGTCAGCTAAACTCGACGATATCGAAGCCGAACTAGCTGCGCGATACACTCTGATTGAACTGAATGGTTTGCCTAATTGGATAGAAGCACTCGTAGACACTCATCCAAACGCCGTAGATAAGACGCTCGGAAATGAATTGTCGTGGGAGCTAAACTTGCCTTCAGGTGAACGTGGACATTCTAGCCTACTTCAAGGAATTGAGTATGCACCTGAGAGGGTTACCAGTTTATTTTTACCACGACTCGTATCCTGGTTAGATGAAAGTGGGGACCAGATTAATGGCACTGATAGCACGACCGGAATAACAGAAAGGGTTCGACAAGTTACCCGGGTTATTTTGAAGCACGGCGATGCGAAGGAAATTAAGAGGCTGCAAGAACGATCACTACAAAGATTGGAACAACAATTGCCGTTTTCGCTTCGCCTTGTTTGGTTGTCGGCCTTAATGCGAATTGATCCGCAGACGGGTGTCGAAAAGCTGGTGGATCAGATTGAGGTAGTTGAACCATCAAAGCTATCAGAAGCTGTGACATGGCTGGCCTGTCTCTTTGGTGATCGCCAAGACGGAGTCGATTTGAACGACGAACGATTCACGCCGCAACTACTGTTGAAACTTTTTCGTTTGGCCTATCGCCACGTTCGAATACAAGACGATTCTTACCACGAAGGGTCCTATTCACCGGACACTCGGGATCATGCGGAACAGGCACGTAATAGTATTGTAACGGCATTATTCAACGCGAAAGGCGAGGAGGGCTTGGCTGCCAAGCTTGAGATGGCCGCAGATCCTTTGTGCGCTCATTTTAAGGACCGCATTATGGCTGTGGCAGAAGAGAGTTGGGCGCAAGAGATTGATGCTGAGGTATTTGATCAGGCTCAAGTAGAAAAGCTAGATCGAAGTGGGGAACCTCCTGCCTCAACGAATGAAGCCATGTTCGCGCTAATGAAGGATCGGCTCTCTGATCTTGATGACCTTTTACTGCACGATGATTCACCGAAAGAAGCCTGGGCGTTGATATCTGATGAGAAGGTAATGCGTCGAGTAATCTCGAGAGAATTTAGGCGTGCGGCAAATTCACTTTATACTGTCGATCAAGAAGCAGTAACAGCGGACGAAAAGGAAACCGATATACGCCTTCGTTCTGTTCTGTCGAAACATGAAGCTGTGATTGAACTCAAGCTCGGTAATGCGAAGCGATCTGCGAAAGACCTTCTCGATACAATAGAAGGACAATTGGTCAGGAAATATATGGCGGCGGAACACTGTAGGGCTGGAGCTTTGCTAGTGACCCTTGCAAAAGACCGTCAATGGCAACATCCAGATGAAAAGCGCATGATCAAAGCGGATGAGTTATTGTCTCTTTTGACCGCAGAGGCTGAAAGAGTGCAAAAGGCTTTAGGCGGTGAAGCGTACATACATGTACACCTTCTTGATTTGCGTCCTAGGTTGCCTATTGAGACAAAGTGTAAGCTTTAAAAGCTAATAAGTACTTGATGATAAACGCCTGATTCTTGCCGCAAACAAGGGGCGATTGATGCTCAAAAGTTCAGACTTTAGCGCACAGATATATTAGAGGGGGAAAGTATGTTCAATCAACGTCCTGAGAAATATGGATTCGTATAAAATATTAAAAAGTATGATGCTTTTTTGATTGGTTTTTTGAAAGAAAAAAGAGCTGTATATTTAAAGTATGATACTTTTACCATTTAAATAAAATTACGACAATTTAAAATCAATAAGTTACCTCAGTTAAAGTATGATACTTTTTTGTATGCTTACATTTTCGTGTGGGAATGTAATAAAGTTTCATACTAAGTATTAAAGTGGCATACTTAGTAATAAAGATTCATACCAAGGTTCTGGAAATTTTCCATAGCCTTGGTATGAATGAACTATAAGTTGCTTCTATTTGTTGTCGATGGCCGGAGGACTTCCTTCTTGGCGCTTCACTTCCATTATAAGCCTATCCTGATCTTCGCATTCACTTCTGCTTCATGCTAACAGAAGCTGGTTTATTTCAAACCAAAACTCTTGCTCGTTTTGATTTTATAAATATTTGACTTGTACAAATATACAGTATTAATATTGGCTGATAATTGAACAAAAGCTGTTCGCGGATCTTCTCGGTAGAGCTTGTTCGTATTTTTGATTACATCTTTTGATGGAGCTAACATGGCCAAAATAAATACTAGTGCTTTGCGGCAGAAAATGCGTCAAGCGCAACAGAGGTTTGAGCAGCAGGTTAGACAGACACAACAAAAAATCACTAATGAGATCAATAAAATCAATCGAGATAATCAAAGAACTGTCGATGAATACAACCATAAGGCTGAAGCCCATAATCGCAGGGTAATAGCTCAATACAATAGTCAGGTTCAGAGTCAAAATCGGAAAATAAACAGCCATAACCAGCAAGTTATAGCGAATCTCAATCGGCAGTTACGAACTGCTGATAGCAATCTTAGATACACCCCAGCAGAACAAGAGCTGGCTGATAGAGTTCACCAAGGTGTTGCATCGCAGGATCCTAGAGCGTGTTGATCTTTGCGGTATAAAAAACGAACGGCAAATGAGTAAGTTATAATGGTTTCTCCAAAAAACAAAACAACGAACTCAAATGCCGAGACTAATGCTAACAGATAAAACCTGGGATTTA
>Ga0181595_10001633_pt1 | contig 23866 bp, 17 predicted proteins | sample 041ome_7_FD_145604 | JGI IMG/M metagenome (GOLD analysis project Ga0181595, IMG submission 145604) | Coastal salt marsh microbial communities from the Groves Creek Marsh, Skidaway Island, Georgia - 041401AS metaG (spades assembly) | ecosystem: Environmental > Aquatic > Marine > Intertidal zone...
GGTCGCGCCTCGACCGGTCGACGCCGCGCGCGCGCGCGCGCGCGAGCGCGCCGGGCGCGCGTCGACGCGACGCGCGCCGCCGAGGTCGATTGACGCGACGGACGACGGAAAGCGATGAGCGCGTCGAGGCGAAGGAAAGAGCGACGCGCCGCGAGGTGGGGCGCGTCGTCGACGTCGCGGGGGGCGCCGGCGACGGCGGCGCGCGCGGGAGGCGGACGCGGCGGGCGAGGGGCGGGCGACGCGCGCGGGACGACGAGGAGCGCGGCGACGACGAGCGCGGCGACGACGACGGGACGCGGGAGGGAGAGGCACGACGACGAGGATCGACGCGTGCGATGGCGGGAGTTGGTGGTGGAGGCGATGAGTCGAGCGGCGCCGACGGCGTGCGACGCGCAGACGTTGGTGGGGACGCTTCGCGCGGGGGCGGCGAATTGGGACGAGGAGACAAAGGCGGCGACGGGGACGGCGGTAGATTTTGAGTCAGAGGTTCTGGAGACGCTGCGTGATTTACAGCGACGAGGGGTGGTGGAAACGAAGAGCGAAGAGCGCTTGCCGTCGAGTCAAAGGGAGCGGTTGGTGTTTAAAAGGAAATTTACGCTCGCCAAGGGCGTGGCGGACGCGATGCGCGAGATGAACGGGATCGAGACGTCCGCGAGTGCGGCGACGAGCGAAGAAAGCGCGAGCGATGCGCGTTGCGATGGTTCCGTGAGCGCCGAGGACAACACGATCGATGAAAGCGATGCCGAAGACGATCATTTCGACGATTCATTCGACGAATACACGGATGAGGAAGACGATCATAACTTTTCGTTCAACGTCGAGGAGACTGAGCTCAACAACATCGAGAGCGATCGAGTCGTCGGCGATGATTCTTTGCATTCGCAAGTGATTGATTTCGTGAAGCATAGCGAGATGTCTACGCACGAAGCGAGTCGTCGACAACAGTGTTTCGACGCCATTCAATCCGCCATCGCTCGACATTACGCTAATCACAAAGATTGCTCTCTGCACGTATTCGGGAGCGGCGCCACGGGGCTGGCGCTCGCAGGAGCCGATCTAGATTTAGTTTTACTCGGCGTCGGTCCGCAGTCGCGCAAGGGCGGCGGTGGTGGGTTTACACGAAGCGAACGCGACGAAATCGTCGGCCACTTGCGAAAAATGGCTCGATTCTTGCGCAAGGTGAACGCTGTGTCGCGAGCGGAGATCATCGCCTCGGCGAAGGTTCCGATCATTAAAATGAAAAGTGCTGTGCCGCCATATATCGCCGTGGATCTGTCCTTAGGAACTTCAAACGGCCTCGAAGCCGTGTACTGGATTCGCGAACAAGTCGAGACGTACACGGCGTTGAAACCATTGGTCTTTTACTTGAAGCGCCTTCTTAGCACGCATCACTTGAACGACGCCGCGACTGGAGGGTGTGGGGGCTACTTGCTCGTGTCGCTTGTGGTTTCGCACTTGAAACAAACGGGTTCAGTGGTAGCTGTAAATAAAGCCGGTTTGTTGGGCGATCTCTTACTCGGTTTTCTCCGGCGATTCGGCTCTGTGTTTGATTACAGAACAAACGCCGTCGCCGCCGGTCGCGAATCGGGCGTGATGTCCGCCGCGGAACTCCCCGGTCCACCGTTTGGGACGCGGCCGTACATCATGGCAGAAGATCCGCAGGAGCGACTGCGTTGCTTTACCGCGGCGGCGTATCGATTCAAAGAGGTTCAGAACCTGTTTAGACTCGCCGCGGAGCACATCTCGGTGAGCGGCGAGCTCTCGTTACTCTCCGAGGTCGCCGCGCCACCGCCTAGAAACAGTTTCGGTGCGTTCCCAAAGAGCGGTCAACTCATCAAGGTTCGCCAGAACACTATGGTCCGCCGCGAATCCTCGCCCTCGGGGAGCGGGCGGAACAACCATCAGTATTTCCGCAAAGCGAACGCGAAAAACAGCTTCTCGCCGAACAAATCCGATTGGACCGACGATCCGCGCAACGGTAACAATAAACGTCCTCGTGGTGCTAGCGCGTGGGCCTCCGACGGCCACCGCGGCTACGGAGGCACCCCGGCGTCACCGAGCGCCAAGCGGCGCCGCGCCGCCGACGAGCAGCGCGCGTTTCGCGAGCGCGGCGCCGGCAACGCGAAGAACGGCAAAAAGCCCGCGCGCGCCTCGAGTGCGAAGCCCAAGCAGCGCGCAAAGCTCACGAGCAAGCAATCTCGCGTCACGAAGAAGAAGAAAAGGTAGCGCCTGAAATTAGCATAGCCGCGTTGTCACCGCGCGATCGCCGCGCGCTCTCAGAGGACGCTTTTTGCCTGTCAGAGGACTCCTCACTTATCCGCGCCCGCGCGCGAGGGACAGTGACGCACGGCCCGCCCGACCGCACGCGCGCGCGAGAGTGACGCTCGACCACCTCGCGCGCGCGCCATGTCGCTCGCCGGCGCGTCGCTCGCGCGCGGCGTCGCGCCGCGCCGCGCCGGTCGCCCGTCGACGTCGACGCATCGCGCAACGCGAAAATCAACAGTCATCACGCGCGTCGTCCCCGATCTCCCGGCCGCGGTCGACGCGCTGACGCACATCGATGTGGAGGTTTTGAATCGCGCGCTGGACGACAGCGGTCTGCACGTCCTGCGTGAGATGTCGCCGGCGAAGTTGTACGCGGCGACGAGAGAGGCGCTGGAGCCGATGCTTCGCTTGAGAGAGTTCGGGCAGCGCGAGGATGGAACAGGGGAGCTCGTGAGCTCGATCGAGTGGCAAGGTGCGATAGATGTCGCGGTTGAGGCGCTGAAGGCGGCGAGGGAGCGTTTTATCGAAAGCAAGGCGTTCGGCGCGGCGACCGCGGCGTTCCAGACGTTTGGCGTCGCCGAGCTCTTGCCGGAGGACGCCGTCGGCGCGGCGTTACAAGCGATCGCGGTGTCGATGGCTGGCGTATTAGCGATCACAAACAGTGGCGATGAAGCTGAGGAAAGCGCGGCGGCGATAGGTCTCGCGCGTGGGGGTGAAGCCGATGCTTTGCCGACGACGTACGATGTCGCGAAGATTCGAGCGTACTGGAGTCGTAGACCAGCGGCCATCGCGAAGCGTTCGGGCAGCTTGCTCGCCGACGTCATGGGCTGGGTCTTGGCTTTACTACTCGATATTCAAACGGGTAAAGTGGAAAAAAACTCCGTCGAACGCGCTGGACAATTGAAGGATATCATCGCTAAGCAAGGGCCGGCGTTCGTCAAGGTTGGACAAGCAGTGGCGATTCGCCCAGACTTGCTGCCTCCGGCGTACCTTGAGGCGCTGCAGACGCTGTTGGATGGCGTAAAACCATTCAGTAGCGTCGAGGCACGCGAGCTGATTCGACAAGAGCTTGGAAAACCGCTCGAGGATGTGTTTGAAGACGTGAGTGCGTTCGAGGAACCGGTCGCCGCAGCATCGATCGGTCAAGTGTACAAAGCACGGCTGAAAGCCACGAAAGTCATGGAAAAAGAACAGGGAGATTGGGGTATGGACGTCGCGGTCAAAGTGCAGCGACCGGCGATCTTAGAAGTCGTCACTTTGGACTTGCTGGTGATTCGCTCCGTGCTAGAGTCCTTGGCTTCCTTGCCGAAGGAAGGACCGCTTGGGCAAATTCAGCAAGGCGCGGAGGGTTTTCTGCCAGTGCTGGACGTCGCGGCGGAGAGATTTTTGGAAGAACTCGACTTTGGACTCGAAGCGTCAAACGCATCGCGCTTTGAGGCCGACATGAACAGCGTGCCTTTCGTTCGCGGCACCATCAAGGTGCCGCATGTGTTCCGTTCGTGCTCGACTGGCAAAGTCTTGACGCAAGAGTGGGTGGCGGGTCGCAAGCTCACCGAAATCGAGGCGTCTAACACAAACAAGGAGACTCGAGAAAAGCTTGTCGAGACGTTACTCAACAGTTACATGGTGCAGTTCTTGGAAACAGGTTTCTTGCACGCCGATCCGCACCCCGGAAATTTTCTGCTCGAAGACAACGGACGCCTGTGCATATTGGATTACGGCATGATGACGACCATCAGCGAAGAACAGCGAATTGCCTTCGTGGAATACATCGCGCATTTGAGCGCGAAAGAATACGACAAAACACTAGGAGATTTGGTCAACCTCGGTTTCGTTCCGCCAGAATTGGCGAACGATCCGGTGAGTCGTTCAATCGTCGTTCCCGTTCTTGCGGAGACGTTGGAAACGCTTTACGGTACCGGCGGCGGAATCACCGCCAAGACCGACGCACTTAATGCGCAACAAAGCTCCCGCGTCGGCGAACTTTCAGAGAAGCTCGACGATTTGGCGAAGCAATACCCGCTGTCGCTGCCCCCGTACTTTGTCCTTATTTTGCGCGCGTTCGGAACGCTCGAAGGGTTGGGACTGAGTGTCGATTCCAACTACGCGATTGTCGACGAATGCTTTCCATACATCGCACGGCGCTTATTGTCGGATGACTCTCCGAGGATGCGCGCGGCACTCCGATCTTTTGTGTACGGTGGAAGCGATCGTCTGAAGGTGTCGCGCGTGAAGGACATTGCTGGAGGATTTTCCAAGTTCACGAACTCGATGGGCGCCACGGAAAGTTTGACGATTGAAGACGCCAAGGTGCTTTCTGAGCTCGACCCCGCAACGCGCGATGCACTGTCCATCGTATTCTCTGGCGAGGGCAATTACTTGCAAGATCTCGTCGTGGAGGAAGCTGTGCGCGCCGCGGACAGTCTTAGCAGAAACGGCGCCGCGCAAGCGTGGCAGTTGCTTGGAAGCGCGTCGCCATTCGCGACGCTGGCAACGATTACTCCTTTGGCTTTGGTCCCTGGATTGAACGCGTCTATTTTCCTGTCCATCCTCGCGTCTCAGAACAAGGATGCCATCGCGCTCACGTTTGACGACAAGAAGAATTTAGCGCTGTTGCGGGCGCTCGTCGAGCTCGCGGCTGGCCCGTCGGGCGGCTCTGTTCAGTCCTTGGACAAAATCTTCGCGCAACTTCCCGGTGCGGCGAACGGTGTGTCGAGAATCGAAACCGACTCGATTCGCGCCATCCTTCCCACGGTTGCGCCAGGCGTTCAACGCATGTCGAACAAGTTTATAGAAAAATTCCAGCAGCGTCTCGCCGAGCGCACGCGAGACGATTTGAGCAAGTTCCCCATCCCGGGACGAACTCCGAGTCTCCAAAGAGGCCGTTAGATACACCGCGCACACATTTTTTATATCTCACGCATCGCAGCTCGCAAAAACAATAAATCAATCACAATCTAAAAGCCCGAACAATCGATACCGAGCGCTCGCGTCGGCCCCGTCGCGCCGAACGCGCAGAGCCCGATTCGATTCTTCGCGTCGCTCTTATCGTTATTCGCCCAAACCGCCGCGCCGTACGCCTCGCGCTGCTCTTTCACGCTCATCGACCCATCGGTGAGCGCTCGCGAAAGCTTCACCCATTCATCAAACTTCGCCTCGTCGAACGTCTCGCTCCGCTCGCGTCCCGCGGCGTATCGCAGCGTCTTCGTCGTCATCAAGAACGACTTCCCTCGCGTCGCGTTATCGTACCGCCGCTTGTTCCGCTCGTACCATCCGTCGATCCGCTCGCGATCGCCCTCCCTCGCCTTCCCTCGCACCACCCGCGTCGCCGCGTCGAGCGCGTCGAGCGTGTCGGCGTCGTAATCCATCGCATCGCGCGATGCGCGCGCGCCGTCGCATCGCCCGAGCGTCGCGACGAGCGCGACCGCGCCCGCGAGCTCGCGCCTCGACGTCGTCGCGCGCGTCGCCCGCGCGTCGCGCGCGACGGGCGCGATTCGCGCGCGCGCGAGCGCCATGGTGTCCCGCGCGGCGTCGCGATCGCCCGACGCCGACGCGCGAGAGCGCGACGCGACGCGACGACGGCGGTCATGTCCGCGGCGCGCGCGATCGCGGATCGCGCGAGGCGCGCGTCGACGGCGCGCGCGATCGTCGAGGCGACGCGCGCGGCGACGGCGACGCGCGCGATCGGATCGCGCGGTGTCCCGGACGACTACGGACAACCGGCGACGGGCGGCACCGGGTTCCTGGGCACGCCGAAGAACCACCGCGCGCTGCTGGAGAAGCGACCGATGTCGCCGGACGTGTTCGCGGCGGACGGGAGCTGGCGCGCGCACTATAAGTTTCCGGCGGTGGCGCTGAGCTCGATCACGAATCGCGTCACGGGCGTCGCGCTCACGGGAGCGATGAGCGCGGGGGGGATCATAGCGCTCGTCGGAGGCGCGGAGGCGGTGCCGATGACGATGGAAATGTTTAAAGCGAACGCGCCGCTGGCGGTGGTGCCGGTGAAGTTTGCGCTGAGTTTTCCGTTCGTGTTTCACACGCTCGGCGGGTTTCGACACTTGGTGTGGGACTCGACGACGAAGGGGATCGATAACGAAAGCGCGAACGCGAGCTCGTTGGCGATATTCGGGGTGAGCGCGGCGGCGAGCGCGGCGTTGGCGGCGTACACGTGGTAGGGACGCGCGCGCGTCTCGTTTTATTTTAGTCGGCGGGCGCCGTGTAACATTTTACAACAGTCTCAATCTTCATTTAAATAATTCCACCGCGTTTCGCCGGTTGAAGCGCGGCGGTACACTAATTCGCTCGTCGCGCGCATCGCGACTCGCGCCTAATCGAACAGCTCGGGCAGTTGCCGGCGCAGTTGTTCGAACTCGATCTCGTCGACGACGGCGTCGCAACACGCTTCGACGTCGTCGTCGAGCACGCTCTCGCCTCGCGTGCGCACGAACACCGTCGTCATGCCGAACGACTTCGCCGCCTTTACATTCTTCATCGAATCCTCAAACATCACGCACCGCCGCGGGTCCACGTCGCGTCCCAGATCTGCGAACACCTTCTCGAACGCCTCGCGCTGCGGCTTGCACGCCGGCGCCGTGAAAATCCCCCCGTACACCTTCTCGAACGCATCGCTCGACGACGCGTCCAGTCCCAGCGCCGTCAGCGCTTTCATCCCTTCCGTCTCGCTCGTGTTCGTCATCACCACCTTCCGATACGGCATCGCTCGCAAGCACTCTTCGAGCGCCGCGTCCGGCTTCAGAAACGTCTCCGCGCCCGCGCGGCAGTACGCCGTGAACGCCTCCTGCGACTCGACGTCCAGCCCGAGATCGCGCAGGCCCTTGTAGCACTGACTCGCCTTCGCGAACGCCGTTTTCCGCGTCGCCGCCGCCTCCGCCGCCGTCATGCCGAAGCGTTCGCGCAGGTACGCGCGCTGTCGCGCGCGCACGTGCGCGAGGTACCCGTTCGCGCCGTCGTACAGCACGCCGTCCAGGTCGAACACGAGGGCGTCGAAGTTCGACCCGCGCGCGGTCGACGCGCGCCTCGTCGCGCGCGCGCGCGGTCGCGCGTCGACGGCGCGCGCCGCGCGAGGCGTCGCGCGCGCCATCGAGTGGCGACGCGCGACTGCGAGACGCGCGATGTCGCGCGCGACGGCGCGCGCGGCGCCGCGCGACGCGCGCATCGCGACGCGCGCATCGCGACGCGCGCGCGGCGCGAGACGCGCGGCGGAGGACGACGCGCGCGCGACGCCGACGCGGCCGGCGCTGAACCTGCTCGGGCGAACGGTGAAGGTGAAACACATCCTGGAGGGACGCGCGGACGACGCGCTCGGGCGATTGGCCGCGGACGTCGTCGCGGACGCGCGGGGCGTGGACGCGGACGCGCTGGCGCGCGACGTCGATCGGTTGTTCGCGCTGTGCCCGGGGCTCGGGGAAAGAGTGGCGAGAGGCGAGGTGAAGCGAGCGCTCGCGGCGGAGCTCGCGGTGGATCTGAGGGAGACGATGGCGGCCATGTTGGCGATTAAAAATACTTTCGCGAGCGCGGACGTGGACGCGGGAGACGTGTGCGCGCGCGAGCCGAGATTGCTGCGTCTTCGAGAGGAAGCGCTCGAGGGGGTGCGGGAACGCGCGGCGTCGACGAGGGAGCGATTAGGAGACGCGTGCGACGCCGATGGGTTGTTCGCGACGATTCCGTCGTGTTTGCTCGCGTCGCAGGAAGAGTTGGACGGGATCTTGGAGCGTGTGACGGGTTTACGAGCGCTGATGCCGGACGCGGACATCGTCAAACTGCTCCGAGGGCGGCCGGCGCTGTGTCTCGAGGATCGAGCGTACTCCAGGGCGGCCATCGCCGTCTCCGCGCTGCGAAAGGCGATGCCGAAAGACTGTAGAATAGATCTGATGCTCAGTGACTTTCCGTCGTTGCTGTTTATGGACATCGAGATGCTTCTCGAGGACTTGCGGCAAACGTTTGGAGGGGATCCGTGCTGGACGCTTCGCAGAAACCCAGGAATCGCAACGCAGGTACGTCTCGTGACGCGCGCGCGATCGTATGCGGACGTGCGCGTTTTACGACACGACTGACGTCGCGATCGCCCGTAGTTCGAGAAGAACAACGGCACTTTCAATCCGCTCCGATGACGACTAACCGAATCTCGCGTCCCAGTTTGAGAAGAACACGGGTTCCTACGATCCGCTCGGCCCAGCCGCGAACGAAACTCAAGCGGACGAAGATAACTTTGGGTTCACGCGCACTGCGCACTTGTAAACCACCATTAGCTCGTAGATTGTCGATGGCCGCCGACCCCGCGCCGCTCTGGGCGCGTTCGCCGCACTCCGACACCCACAGCGCGCGCGTTCGACCGCGCACGCGTCATGTCGCGCGCCGTCGACCCGCTCGCGATCGCGCGCATCGCGCGTTCGCTCCCGTTCCTCGCTTCGCGCGCGTCTCGCGCCGCGCCGCCCGCGAACGCGGCGTTCCCGCGACCGCTCGACACGCTCGCGGCGACGACGACGCCGTCCGCGTCGTACGCCGCGCGCGCGCGCAAACCGGCGCACGGCGCGGTGTCGCGATACGTCATCACGTCGTTCGGTCGAGATCGCAAGGGCATCGTGAACGAAGTCACGGCCGCGGTGTCGGCGGCGCGAGGAAACGTCGAGGAGAGTCGCATGGCGCGACTGCGCGGCGACTTCACGATCACCATGCTCGTCTCGTTCGTGCGAGATCAGAGCGACGTCGACGCCTTCAAGAGCGATTTGGCGCGCATCGAGGGGTTGACGACGTCGGTGCGCGCGTCGAGCGAGGATGAAGACCGAGACGGCGCGGCGAAAACGGTTTCGACGCATCGTCGAGTATTGCTCCGCGGGAACGATTTCCCGGGAATCACTCACGCGTTCACGCGCGTTTTGTTCGATCGGGACGTGAACATTGAGAGTATGACCACGGATACCGCGCCTGCGCCGTTCGGAACCGAGCGTTTGTTTCTCGTGGACGCTCTGGTGCGATTGAGCGCGGGCGCGGCGTCGATCGACGCGCTCGGCGCCTCGCTGCGCGCGCTCGAGCGCGACATGGGTCTCGACGTCGAGATTCTAGAGCACGAGCCCGCGAAACAACTCCGTTAGACATGGTTGTAACGCGCGCGTCGGCGTCGCGCGCGCGCGTCCGTCGCATCGCTTTCGCCGCGTCGTCGCCGACTCGGTCTCGGGCGTCCTCGTCGCCGCGCCGCGATCTCGCCGCGCCTCAGACCGCGCCTCGCGCGTCGGCCGCGGTCGTCGCGCGCGTCGACCGTCATGGTGGGCGCGACGCACGTTCCGCGCGACGCCGCGGCGGGCGATCGCGCGGGATTTCCCGCGCTCGCGATCGCGCACTCGAGAAAGGTGCAGAAGGGTGAAGATTTCGACCTCGTCGAAGTGTGCGCGCTGTGGACGCCGGGTCGACGCGGGAAGGGCGCGAACGACGCGAGCGTGGAGTTTGCGATGTTCGGTCTGTTCGATGGACACGGTGGGAAGGCGTGCGCGGAGCACTGCGCGGATTCGTTTTTATCGGCGCTGACGGAGGCGCTGGACGCGCCGGGAGCGTTGGAGGAGCACGAAGACGCCGACGACGCGTTCGAGCAAAGATTGCCGGAAGCGTTGAAAAGAGCGTTTGCCACGGTGGATGAGGCGTTCTTGGCGCGAGACGTGCACAGTGGAGCGACGGCGACGATTTGCGTCATTCGCGGGCGGTGCGTGACGACGGCGGCGGTCGGGGACTCGTTGGCGACGCTCGATCTCGGGCCTGGTATACCGGTGATGCGGTTGAGCGCGGAACATCGATTGGATACGTCGCAGAGCGAGCGGAAGCGGATCGAGGAGGCTGGCGGCGAAGTTCGACCGACGGAGTACGAGGACGGGCCGAATGGCGAACGCGTCGGCGTCGGGCCGTTGCGCGTGTGGCCGGGTGGGCTCGCGGTGTCGCGTTCGATCGGGGATAGAGACGGAAAACGAGGGGGTGTGATTAGTGAGCCAGAGGTGAGCATGGTTGTCGTGCCCGAGCGTTTCCACGGAGCGAGGGTGGTGTTGGCGAGCGATGGGTTGTGGGACGCAGCGACGCCCAAGCAAGCGTCGGCGTATGTGGCTAAGATGCACGTTCAGAACGCGGCTACGGCGCTGAACAAGCTCGCCCAGAGTCAAAAGGATAATAGAGACGACATAACTGTTCTGGTGATCGACATGGTGCGAGATGAGAACTCAAAGTCTGGTCCGTTTGCGGTCAAACCCACGCGCGGAGACGAAAAGGCGAGACTGTATTACCCATTCTCCAAGAAAGCGCACGATCCGTTACCTTCGCCATCGCAGCGCCGGGCGGCGAGACAGAAAGCGCGCGATGACGCTATAGCAATGCAGGCGGCGCTCGAGTGCGCTCGAAAGGCGGAAGAAGCGGAGGCTGAGAGGAGCCGAGTAGCGGCTGCAGCGAGTCGAGAATCGTGCGGCGCCGACAACGAAGGGGGATGGGAGCAGATCGGTATGAAGAAGAAAGATCCAGAACCACCAGCGAAGAACCGAGTGAAGGATAAGAAAGTCAAGCAGAAAATAGTCAAGGAACCGAAACCAACATCACAGACCAAGGAAATCGAATCTGGCGAGGTGCCGCTGACGTCAGCGACGAAACAGCAAAAGGACAAGAAGCGAGAAGGGAGAAAGCAACAGTCAGAGATCGAGATCCCGGACGTGTCCATGTTGGCAATCGAGTCAACAGGTGATGGTAAGGTGACCGGTGCTCAAAAGAAAACGAAAAAGGCGAAGAGTAAGGATCGCGCGCGACCGCTCGTGGGTTCGCAGCAAGTGCCGATTTCGATTCCTCAAGCTTCGCTTTACGGCGTTCCTCCACCTCTCCGGGCGCACCAGCCGCCGATGATGACTGCGCAACCGATTCCAGTGTTGTATCCACCGATGCATCGGAATTCGGTGCCAATACCACCACCCGGTATGCCTCCCATGATTCAGCCTCCGCATGGTTACCCCCCTCGGGTGCCATCTCCGCAATTTTTCGGTTCTCACCCTGTCCCAGGCGGTCACGCGGCGCTCTCTCCTGGGTTCGCTCAGCCGATGCCGAACTTCGCGCCGCACAAGGGCAAGTCTCAGCAGTTGATGAACCTCATGCGATCGGGATCACCGCCAATGCCACCAGGACCACCACCGGCTGTCCCGCCCAAACTCCATGGGCGTTCGGAATTAGAAATGCGCCGATCGGAATTACCAGACACGCACGTGATCAATGCCCCCGCTACGCCGGCGAAAGCGCAAGAAGCGCTGAACGAGCAGACCGAGAAACGAAAGAACCACACCAAGGTTAAGCGGCGCGGGAAGAAAGAGCGCGCCCTGGATCGCAAACGACTCGAGCAAGCTGCGTTGAATAATATGGGGAAATCGCCGTGACCAACGAGGGCGGCATTTGAATTTTGTATGACGACGATACCAAATAGACGATTAAACGAATACTCTAGACTATCAATATGAGCTAATACACATATACGCTACTCTATTCGCGCGACTAGACTCACCGGGGAGCCGTCTGCGCGCACGATGGGACCCGCAGAAAACTGCGGCATCCACGCACGACGAATCGACTCGCTAAGATTCGGGCCGCTGCAGTGAAAGACGACGTCGCTGAAGAACACCACCGAGCCGGCACGGATAGTCAACAATCGACCACAATCCTCGCACGCGTCTCCGGACATAGGCGATGGCAAATCACTCATCGGAGGGTACGCACTCGCTCGTTCTCTATGCGTCGCCTCGCTCGCCGCTGGCGGATACGGCAACATGCGCAGCGTCCCGTTCTCCTCGCTCACGTCATCCAACGCGACCCAACAACTCAAATACGGCACGTTTGAACCATCTTCCCCGTCATCACACCACTGGCTGTCGCGATGCCACTCAAAGCACGACGCACGAAGCGCCGAATCTGCTCTCGCCGGCGGCTTGGCGACGTACTGGTCGTTGAAGAGTCGCGTATCGTCGTGACCCAGGAGCGCGATCGCGATCGATCCTATCGCTCCTTTTCGAGTCATCGTCTCGGAAACGATGGCATCGCACACGCTCGACCGCCCTCGAGCGCGATGGTTCACGTTTGCGTCGTACGCGTCCGCCTCTCGCGGCGCGTTCACCTGCGCCACGCAACCGAGCGCCTCCAATCGACCGAAACGCGCATCTTCATCGCCCTCGTTCCCGACTCTCGCCCTGCGCCCGCGATGAACGCGTCAGTTTGATGTCGCTGTACGCGTTTTCGGCGTCGTAGACCCAGCGCGTCGGCGCACCTGAGCACGGTTTCGAATTCGTTCAAACACGCCCGTACGACGTAATCATCGAGGTAATCCTCCACGACGACGTAGCCGTTGGTCTTAAAACGCTCGCATAACTCGCGCAAGACTTCGTCGGTTACCATCGACCGATGTGTGGTCGACGGGAGCTCGGGACGCGCGCGAGACTGGGGTGGTGGTGTCATGACGTCGCGTCCCGCTCGCTCCGCGCGCGCAGTCGGCGCGAGGCGAAAATCGCGTCGTCGAGTCACGCGTGTTCTGCTTATTATATGCGCCAAGCAGCGTCTACGGAGCGCGTCAGCGGTGCTAACGACGAGAATGGTGCTACGGCCAGGGTGTTCATGGGTGGTGCTAATGGTTAAGCCGGTGTCTCGTCGAAGTCGTAAACGCGCGCGCGCGCCCGGCGACGCGCCGGGTATCGCCGCGCCCCGCGGGCGTCGCCACGATGCGTCAATTCAAATTTCCTCTCGCGGAGATGCGCACAACTATTTTCATGATTCGATCAGATCACTCAATCCGTTTTCTCCGCGATCGTGGGTTCCGTGGTATCGGTCTTCGCCTTCTGCTTCGTCAACCGGTTCCGTTGCCGTCGCCTCGGCGCCCCTTTCACCGCGACGCCATCCGGCCCAGTCACGTTCACCGCCTTGGGCGCGAAGTCGGTGTCGTCGACATCGTATTCAACCTCCTCACCCTGCGCGCGCGCGTAAACGCATCCACCGTCAGTCGGGATCACCGTTCATATTTCCATTTCGAAAATGCGAAACGCCAGGGGCCCCTGCGCGCCGGTTCGCCGGTTGGTTTTTTCGCTCCAGCCTCACCTCCCACACCGACCGGAATCCCGCGCACGAGATCCCCGTTTGATGCACGAATATCTCTTCGCTTCCATCGTGCGGTATGATGAACCCGAATCCCTTGGTCGCGTTGAACCACTTCACCTGCGCAGTCGCGGCGCGGAGCGGCGCTTCAGGTCAGTCCCGGCTCCGAGACGTTCGCCCGCGATCGCGTCCGCTTTCGCTTTCTCGGAATCGACGACCCCTCCCCGCCGCCCCTCCCATCGCCGCGCGACGCGACGACGCGCCATCGCGCGCGCGGTCAAATCGTCCGCCCTCGCCGTCGCGCGTCCGTCGCGCGTCCGTCCATCGTCGTCCGTCGTCGTCCGTCCTCGCGCGCGTCCGCCATCGCGCATCATCAACGTCAATCGCGCCATCGCGCGCGTCTCGCGTCGTCGTCTCGCGCGTCCCGCGTCCTCCGCGTCGACGACGACGCGCATCATTTTTATCCGCATCGTTCGCGCGCGTCGCGCGCGCACCTTCCCGCGCGCGCGCGTCGCCATCGCGCGCGATGGCGCGTCCGCACGCGGCGCAATCGCGACGAGCGGGCGCGCGCGTCCTGTGCCGCGCGCGTTTCGTGGAGGCGATGACGCGGCGCCTACGGGTCGCTTAACGCACGTAGACGAGCGTTCGGGTGCTGCATCCATGGTGAACGTCGGTTCGAAGCCGTCGACGTCGAGAGAAGCGACGGCGTCGGCGCGGGTGTGGCTCGGCGCCGAGGCGTTCGCGTTGGTACGAGACAATAGAATGAAAACGGGTGACGTACTCGCCACCGCGCGCATCGCGAACACTCGTTACGTTCGTTTATCGTTTTCTGTGCAAATGTGCAAATCAATTTCTAAGTTTCTACGCTTTCGTTCAAGAAGTCGTTCGGTGCTTTCACCATTGACGCTCGTGCGGTGCGACGATTCAACCATTCTAGGTTTCTATGCTGGATGTCTACGTGCACTTCGCGAGCTGCCGCCGCACGCCTAACATGGTGATCCAGAAAGCGTCGCCGAAAATACTACCACGATTGTGGTATTGAAAAAATGAATGAACTTTCACGAGCTCTCTGCGCAAAGAATCATAATCAGCGCGGTCGAGAATGCTTGGCAAAGTCGCTACGTCGTCTTCGAGCACTCTCACGCTGAATTTCGACCAATCGAAGAGCCAACTGAACGGTAGATCATAGCCGTCCGCGACGATCACGGGCACGCACCCAAATGTGATGATGTCGTACAACCGCGCGGTGTGCGCGCGATCGCCGTAGACGTACAGGCAATATTTGCTCTTGGACAGCATCGTCATGTAGTCTCGCGGCTTGTCTTGTCCGCTCGTACTCAAGTCCCACCCCCGTCCCGCCTCCGCTTGCTTTAAAGTTGGAAACACGACTCGTCGCACGCCACCCCGATGCATGGATCCTCGGAACGAAACTTCAATGGTTCTTACGTTCGTCGATTTGAGCGCGCCCATGCGCACGACTTCGCGAGGTAGATGACTCGAAATTCCGAACCAGATAGCGACGTGGCGAGCCGGATCAAAACCAGCTTGCACTGCGTTCGCTCTTCTCGCTCTCGCCTCGTCGTCTTTGGCGTCTTCTGGATTTTGTATCGGCAATTCAGAGTTGCCAGTTATCACCACAGCACCGTGTCGGACTTCGTCATCGGAGGAATCGAACGCCGAGAGTCCGACATCTATATTCGTCATGACGACGCGCGCGCACTTTTGTTTGGACGTCCACGCCTCGGCGTTGATCGCTTTCACGCGCTCAATGTCGCGAGATAGTCTATCGCGAATCGCTTGACGAATCGCAGCGTTGTTGTTCGACCCTTTAGCCGGGCCTGCCATGACGTACGCTTCAGCCGTGAGCAGTCGCTGGAGGTACGGTCTGACGGGGATGAAGATCGCCGTCGCGTCCTTGAACGACCGCGTCGCGAATGGACCTCGTTCAATCTCTCGAGCTATGTAAGTCTCGACGCCGTAACCGCGATTAAACGTTGGTATTTTTTCTGCGAAGGCGTACTTCAAGCGCGTGACGCGCGGCGTTTTCAACGTGTACAACCGCAAAGTACCAGGCAAATCGTTGAGCGCTTCGCAAAGCGCGCGCGAATCCGAAAATCCAGATGAGTTCACGTTCAAAGGCCAATACGTGGCGCTGAGCGAGCCTACCGCGATTTCATCGCACATACTTTGCACTCGCCTCAAACCAAACTCATCGGGAAACTTCGCCGCGTGCGCGCCGACGCCGTTCCACGCGCTCACGCGTTCTTCGATGGCCCAACGCACGGTGCCGCGAGCGGCATCAACCACCTTGTAAACTTCTGGCGTCCTCATGTTCGCGTATAGGTCATTCTTCACGCACGCGAACGTCACCAACGCCGTCGTCAACGCAAAAGTAATCCGTCGAAGGAATGTCGTCCTCGCCGGTGGACGTGCTTTTTTACTCGACACGCGGCGTTCGACGACAGCTTCGATATCATCACCGTATTCGGCGCGTCTTCGGCGATTCATGACCTGCGCCGCGCGCCCGCGGCGACGGAGGAGCGGACGCGCGTTCTGGCGTTCTCTCAAGGTTCTTGGTCTCGCTTTCTCGCTACAGTACATACGCGCAAGCGCCGCACAACGCGTCGTGACCTGCGCGTGCGTAGTCAGTCATACGTTCGCCTCGAGCGAAAGAAATCGATAAAGGTTGATTCGTGTGCGACAACGCAACCGCGATCGCGCGCGTCGCCTTCCGTCGCGTCCGTTCGCGCGTGCATGGGGAAGAAGCATTCGGGAGCCGCCTTTCAATCGCGGCTGCGACAGCCAGCGTCTTCGAATAACGGTGTGAAAGGCTTCGTCGGCGGTACAACAGCGGCGAAAGAACGGCGCGTGCGCTTCGTTCGAGCCAGAAGACCCGATCGCCCGCTTGTTGACGTCGACTTGCTGCGAAACGTCATCGTTCTGAACGGCGACGTCGCCGCGTTTGAAGACGCCGGAGCGACCATGATCGCAGAAACGCATGAGCATCGACGTGGGATGAGCACGAGAGGTAACGACAGAGGTGACGACTTGTACGCGTTGTGCGATGTGCGTATGAAATGGGCCGGCGCGCGACGAGCGGGCGCGGGGCTGGCCAACCTCGGAAACACGTGCTTTCTCAATTCGGTCCTCCAGTGCTTGACACATACACCGGCGTTGGCGAACTTCGCGCTGCGCGGAGAGCACAAGAAATATAAAACGGGCGGTTCATTCAACGCTTTGTATGAAATCGGTGAGCACGTGGCTCGGGCGTTGAACTCGAGTGGGAGAACGATTGCGCCGACGGCGTTGGTGAAGAATTTAAGAGCGCTTTCAAAGACCTTTCGTAAAGGTCGACAGGAAGATGCTCACGAGTTGGCGCGTTGTTTGTTAGATGCGATGCATAAGAAGTGTGTCGAAGTAGTTAAGCCAAAGATATCGCCGAATTCGGCGCGTGCGGAGACGAGCTTTGTTTGGAAGGTTTTTGGAGGTCGGCTGCGCTCACAGGTGAATTGTAAGACGTGCGGTCGCAACTCGGAGACGTTCGATCCATTTCTTGACTTATCCTTGGAAGTTGGCCGGGCGAAAAGTGTATTAGGTGCTTTCAAGATGTTCACGCACACTGAAGTGCTCGACGGTGACAACAAGTATAGGTGCGAAGGCAAAAGCGCAAATTCAAAGAGTCACTTGACGAAGGCTTCGAAGCAGTTCACGGTGAATCAGGCACCAAACGTGCTCGCGTTACAGTTGAAGAGGTTTGCATACGTGCCTTTCGGGAGAGGAAAGCTGAATCATTTCGTTGAGTACCCTCTGGAGCTCGATATCACGCCATACACTTCAGACGAAGGGCTTACGTCGAGAGGAAAGGCAGTTTACGATTTGTACGGCGTGCTCGTGCACGCGGGTAACAGCTCAAATAGCGGTCATTATTACTGTTTTGTCAAGGTGGCAACGGGAACTTGGTGCTTGATGGATGACGATGAAATTACCTCAGTGAGTGAAAAAGTGGTGCTCAAGCAGCAAGCGTATTTACTCTTTTATGCTCGCCGCGACGCGCCTGGAACGTTTGAGGAAGAATCAACGACGGCGATTCATCAAAATATTCCAGACTTAACGAAGAAAGCTGCGGCGGCGCAAAAGGAACAAAAGGCGAAGCAGAAGATGAAAAAGAAGTCCATCGAAGCCGAAGTTGTGCCGAAGCGAAAGGTTGAGCCGAAGCGAAAGGTTGAGCCTCCGCCACTGCCTCGTCAATCGGAAGTGCGAAAACTACACGAAAAGGGTAGAGAAAAGAAGAGGCTGCGCGCATCTGCGTCACCGATCGGAAAATCTATTCGAGCGGGGCGCAGTAAGTCGCCTTCGGTGCGCAGTGCGTTCGATTCAGCCAAGCGCGCGTTATTGCATCGTCGATTGAAACGATTGAGCGTCGGCGTTACCCTCGAAGATATTCCGAGCGTATCGCTCGATTCTCCCGTGAGAACTCGGAACGCGAAGAAGTATGTGAGTGGCGGTTTCAAAGTGAAGGAGTGGATCGAAAATATGCCTTCTACGAAGTGGGAAGATTGCGACGACGACGATGACGAGCGCGAGAGTGATCAAGGTGGCTTCAAGAAGGCGGCGACGGCGAAACGCTTGCGTCGCGAATACGATCAGTTCGACGAGGAATACGACCGCGGTAAGCTACCCAAACACAAACGTAGAAAAGCTAAAGGCGTAAAAGCGCCGCCTATGCCTCGAAAATCGAATCCATTTCAGCGTCGCTCAAAGTCTAGGTAGTTGTGTAGTCGGTGCTGTTTTGCTGTTTTCGCGCTTTGCTACAACTCAACTCGCCGTGTCATCTACTTCGGCCTCGTTTCGGGCCTCATTCGCGCCAGATTCGGCGCTCGAAGTGTCGAAATCTTTTCTAGGCAAGCGCTCGAGCGGCTCGGTCGCGTCGTCGCGCGCGAACGCGCGCACGCGCGCGTCAAATAGGCGATTCGCGAACGCCCACAATTCGTAATCGAGAAAATTCAACTCGTCGACGCGAGCGATGACGCGCTGAGAAATTCTCTTCCGTCCGCTTGAACTGAAAGTCTCGTACGTACCGTCGATGCGATCAGTGATGTGTTTGAGAGCGTTTTTACGCAGTCGCTTGTACTTGGCGAACTGATTCGCCTCGCACACGCGATACTGCTCGCCGACGTTTCGTCGCACGTTCTTCGATCGTTTCACCGTCGTCCCGGAATCGGGTTTGCAGTCGATAAACACCCCGAAAGCACTGACCTCGAACGATCCGTAGGTCTCATCCGTATTAACGTTTGGTGCGATGAGCGTCTCGAAGGCTTTATGACGTTCCAGGACTGCGAACAACGCTCGAGCGGATTCTGGTACGTCGTCGTAAGACGCCTCTGCAGAATCCTCCCCACCTTGACTATCTACGCGTCGCGTGAACGCGACGGTCATGATGTGAAACCCTTCAAAATTCTTTGTCCAGTCGTCATCGCTATCCATGGGCCAAATCTGCACGTTTGACTTGTCCACGCCACATCTCATGGACACTCCTTCTTCGAGCACCGACGCGTAGCGCTCCCGAAACGACGCTTCTTTCAGCGCTTCACTTTTGAGCTTGCTAAATCTAAATGAAAACCCCACCACATCCACGCAATCGCTCGCGTCATCGCTTTTGAACGAGGTCGCAACCTTGGAAATTCGACTTTTAACGTTTTGAGCGTCGATTTGAGTCGGATCGGCAAAGTTTGCGTTTGCGCTGAGCGGCAAATCGAGCTGTCGCGCGGCTAATTCTATGGACTCGTCAAGTCGCTCGTGCAGAGCCAGTACGTCCACCTCGTGCTCTAGACGTTCTTTCGCGTAATCCATCATCATTTTGGATGCTTTTGTACCTCGCCAAAGCGCGCACTCCCGCAATTCAGCCGCTCGAGGTTCCACCGCGTCGTCGGTGTTATTCGTCAACCCGAGCAATTGGAAGAACTGTCCATTGTGAATGTCGTCGTGAACCATCTTCATTTCCGCCCAATCTTCGAACGGCGTATACAATGCATTATCGTATACGTTTGAAATCGAGAGTTTGTTTCGCCCATCCGCATTCACGGCGTCGTCGTAAGATCGCAGCTCGTCGTCCATGAAGCGCGTCAACACGCTCCAAGGCCAAACATCTCGCGTCTGCACACGCGTCGTGTTCACTGGCTCTTTCCCGAAACTTCTCGCCGCGACTTCGATCGAAAATTCGTACGACGATAGCGCGCGTGCTGACGGCTTCCGTAGCATGGTCACGACGCGCGGTTGTTCCGTAAACCGTTCAATCAAGCTGTAGTCATCGTGCGTCGCTAAAAACTCGCACGTTGGCTCGCGGGGATCGATTCTGAGTCCTGTGTACTGATTTCCGCAGAGTTCGTGATCCTTAAAAGACGGTTTCAAGAAGCACCAATGAAAGCTCCGTCCCGCCGTCCTCGGAATGTGAAGAAAGTATAAAAATCGTCGTTGCGCGTCGTCGTCGCGAGCTCGCACTCTGCGCTCGTGCGCACCCCTCTGCTCATCGATCCATGACGTAGCGAGCTTGTCGCACTCATGCATTTCGCGTCCGCGCATCTTACGAGGTGTGAACGAAGGCTTCGCCCCGACCTCGAGACTGGCGTCGTTGAGACGCCGCCAGCGCCGCCTCGAGAATATCACCAGCAAGATGCACGCGACGATCGTGCGCGCGAGCGTGAGCCATCTCGATCCTCGATCGCCGCGAGACAATGTCGTCTTCGCCCTTCGATCGCTCCGTCGAAAACGATGCGCGTCGCCCGCGGGGTGTCGACGTTGAAGAGGAAACATTCGCGAGGTGGAACCGAACCGAAGTCAACCGGTCGCTTCGACGCGATCGATCGATCGAACGACGGCCGTCGCGCGATCGCAGTTTGTTCGGCGCGTCGTTATCGTCGCGTTCGCCGTCGATCGAGCGTCGCGTTCACGACCGCTATCGAGTATTTCTCTCGTCGTCATCGGCATCGCGCCATCTCGCGCGCGCATCTGACGCCGCGGTCACACCGCCGCTCACCGCCGCGCGCGGCGACGTCATCGCCGTGCGAGAGTATGGACGGCGAAAGCGGCGTGTCGACGCGCCAGGAAGACGTCCGCGGCGCGGCGTCGACTCGAAACGGAGGGGATCGCGCGAGCATGGCTGGTGCGCACTCGGCCGACGTGGTCGCGCGCGCGTTGGCGCTCGCGGCTGAAGCGCGCGGTGATGGCGAGCGAAAACGAACGAACGCGTTGTTGGAAGGCGCGCTGAAGCAGTACGTGAGCGAACTGGACGAGTTTAGAGCGGTGTGCGAACGACTGAAGGAACGCGAGACGGCTGGCGGCGGCGCGGCGACGACGAATTGAATTCGAAGACACGTCGCGCGTCGCGAGCGTGGCTCTACAGCGGCGATACCGTGTAATAACAATAAAGTTAGACGACGCCCGCGTGCTCCGTTCGCGCCGTCGCCGTCCCTGGCGATGGCGAACTCGGCACGGATCGACGAACTGCTATCTGTCGGCCGAAATATGGCTTACAAATTGGCGACATCGCGCATGATGTCATCTAAAGATTTTTTTAGCGAGCGACGCGCGTCGAGACATTCAGCGACGCGAGACGCTTCTGCGCGCGCGGCGGCTTCCCACGGAGCGCAAATCGCAGCGATGCTTTGAGTCACTTGACCCACTTCCTTTGTGCACTCGGTCTCCATCGACCCCTCCAGCTCGTTCAGGAACGTTTCAGCGGTGCGGCGAATTTTCGCCTTGGTCTCGCCTCGCTTGAGCGGAAGTGACAAGACGGATATGTATGCGCCAGCGAGCGCGAGCGCGTACACCAACACGTCTTCCGAGAAAGAGTTCATGTACCCGGTGGCGAAGAACGCGACAACGAAAGCCGCTCCAGCAGAGCCAATCGTTGAATTCACCGCACCTCGAATCGATTCGTCGAGCATTCTCGCCGCAGAATCGTGATCGAAACTCGTCACCACGTCCATGCTTGCCTTGCTAGATGCGGCGATATTTTCGCCGGCGTCGTCAGCGTCCCATTGCGCGGAGAGACGGGCGAGGGAAGTGTCGAACCCGCGCGCCTCGACGGCATCAGCGTACGCTTTGAGTTGCGTCTCATTGTTTCGTTTCAACCACGCCGAAAACTCTCGAACTGAGGCGCTGAGCTTTTCCTCGGAATCGCCCAACACGGTGGACTTGTATCGCGACTCGACCGAGCTCGGGCCCGAACCTAAGATGTACGTGCTGAACAGAGATGCGGCGTTGGACAATCGAAGAGACTCGTCTACGATCTTCTCTGCGCGCTTTGCCGCCGCTTGCACGACCTCGCGCGCGGCCGCTCGCTGCGCCGCCGCGTCGGTAATCATTTCTTGTCGGTAGCTCTCCATTTGTGACGTGACCCCCGTCGCCATCGCGACTTCAGACTTTGCTTCCTCGTCTTCTCCTTCTAGAATTTGTTCAGCGGCATTGAGCAAGAGCTCGCTCACGTTGAGTGGCGTCGAGAGTTTAAGCCGCAGTGCTTCCCCAGCACGCTCGCCCGATCCCCCCAAGAATGACATAACGTAATCTTCAAACTTTCCGAAGCCGCTTTCGACGAACGCGCGCGAGTTGGCGTAGTTTGACGAATCCGCCTTCTTCGCCTTGAGAGCGTTTCTCGAGCTCACGGGAAGCACCGCGGGATCGCTCACACTGAGCAACCGCGTCGCGTTCTCTTTGACAAACGCCACCACTTCGTCCACGTCTCCAAGATCGGAGAGTAAATCCGTCTTGTTCACCACGAAGACGACCTTTTTCCCCCACTTGCGAATGTACGTCAAAAACTTGACCTCGCTCTCTGTCATGGGTCGATCGGCGGACAAGACGAAGAGCACTAAATCGGCGCGCGGCACAAATTCTTCCGTCAAGCGCTGCTGGCGTTGCAGAATCACATTCGTGCCGGGCGTGTCCACGATTCTCATCTGCTGTAAGAGCTCGGCGGGAATGCCGACGTTGAAGAAGCCGTCTTCGGTTTGCTCTCGCGACTTTTTCGAAGAGTATCGCAACACCGCGATTTCGTTTGTCGTCGGAAGAATGCCTTCCGCGACGAATTTGTCGCCGAGCATAGCGTTGATGACAGAAGACTTACCCGCGTTGAATTCGCCGCAAATGACGACGAGAAACAAGTCTTCCAAACCTTTGCGCGCTTCGGCGAGCAACTTGATCTCGTCCAAATCCGTGCAGTTTTCGCGCAAAAATTTCAAGATTTCCTCCACCAATTGTCGTTCGCGTTCGATCATTTCTTCGCCGTCCGCACTAACGAGACTGAACTTTTTCGGCGTGACTTGCGGCGCTGACCCGTTCGCGCCCTTCGAATCGCCCAACGCCTCGTAACTTTGTTCCAACGCGTTCGCCACCGCGCGCACGGCGGACTGTAGTAAAGCCTCATCACCGCTCGCTGGATCTTTAGTGAGATTGCGTATCGTGACCCCATTCGCACCTTTTGCCGCGAGATCTTGCAGTGTGGACGAATTCTCGCTCGCCAGGGCGCCGAGACCGTCCGCGGCGTCCACGAAAATCGGCACGCTCACCGACTGGCGAATCGCCTCCAACATCGCGACGTCGCGCACGAGGAGCAAGTCGGCGCCTTCTTTGCTCGCCTTCTCCGCTTCTTCGGCGCTTTCGCTCTCGTGCGCCACGACAGCTGTTTCAGGGAGCGCTTTTCTGGCCACGACCGTCGGCACGCCGTCATCCGTGAGCACGACGCCGTCCAACTCGGCGCTCGCGGCGATATCCGTTCTGTCCACAATCAACACGCACGCTCGTCCACGCACGAGCGTCTTGAGCGTCGTCGCGGCTTCGTACAATTTCTTCCCGGAATTTCCTCCGCCCGTACCGTCGACGCCGTACTCTCGCAGCGCCACGCACGTCGCTCCCGCGTGTAAAACCGCGTCGACGACCTCCGCGCCTCGCGTCGACGTCGCCTCGTCCACGTCCACGTACGCCAAGAATCCCGGAATCCGCACCTCGGCCCGTTTCGTCTGCGCGAACAGATCGCGCTGTTGCTTATCACCCGTCGCCGTCGCGTTCCCGCTCAGGCGGTCCAAGAACGCCCTCGGCGCCGTCGACGATCGCGCGCGCGTCGATGGATGATAAAGATGCGCGCGTCGTGGACGACGTCGCGTCTGCGTCGCGTGCGCGCGCGCGCGCGCGTCGATCGAAGGCACCGCGCGCGCCATCACGGATCGCATCGTTCTTCGTCCTCGTCCACTCGACGACCGCGCCGCCGCCGTCGTCGTCGTCGTCGTCGTCGTCGTCGTCGTCGTCGGGGACGACCGAAGCGCCATCGCCGTCGCCCCGGCCATCGCGCGCGCGGCCGCGGTCTGGCGACGGCGCGACGCGGGCGAGGCCGTGTCGACGTGATAAATACTCAGATGGCACTCTGAGATACCACGATACGGCGTGAAATCGTAGCTCTAGACCCTAATCACCCCGCCCCGCGCGCGACGCCCGAATTCGTCCA
>Ga0181595_10001637_pt1 | contig 23852 bp, 20 predicted proteins | sample 041ome_7_FD_145604 | JGI IMG/M metagenome (GOLD analysis project Ga0181595, IMG submission 145604) | Coastal salt marsh microbial communities from the Groves Creek Marsh, Skidaway Island, Georgia - 041401AS metaG (spades assembly) | ecosystem: Environmental > Aquatic > Marine > Intertidal zone...
GACGACTGTCTCTGAACTCACTCAATGAGCTCACTCAATGAACTCACTCAATGAACTCGCTCAATGAACCCGCTCTAGGATCGCTCTCTGCTCACTCTCTACGAGAAAAATAGCCCATCAGGCAGGCGCCAGATTAGCTGCGCCGTGGCGAACCTTATTGACGACAGGGTTGGCATACATTTGTAACCATTCTCGGCGATATTCGTCGGGACACTGCGTCAGTCGGTGCTCCAGAGCGGCGGGATCCTTTAGATCCTTGAGGTTAAAGAGATGACCCACCTGACGCCAGACCGTCAAATATTCGGTGAGTCCAGCATCCGTTAATTCCCCTTCCGCCATCTTAGAGAGCCGTTCTAATGCCCAGTAATTGATCGGATACAACTGCAACCCATCCAGCACTTGCCTGTCGATCTCAGCAGCGACTTGTTCCGGTATTTCAAAGTCGCCATCCAGTGCACGACCAAAGCGCAAGGTGACCCGGCCTTTGAATTCCGCCAGGCCCTTGACCAGGCTCAACAAATCTTCTCCTGGCGACTTTTGATAGTCCCCCTGAGTCGCAATGCAATGCAGCGCTCGCGCCTTCAGGACATCACAGGGATCAAACTCATAGGCAATGGCTACGGGCACTATATGTAATTCACGTATCACTTCACTCAAGGCTTTTTTACGCTCGGCCAGCGCCAACATCTTGATCACAGCCGGATCGGTCCAATCAATTGCATCCTTCGCTCGCCCTTCACTCTGCGCGATCCAGACGGAGTTATTGGTCGCTATTGATTCATGCAGATATTGCGAAGACTGAAGCAATGCGGCATAGATTTTCTTCGCACCCACCTCGGACCGGCGAATAAAGAAACTCTTGTTGAGCTTCATTAAATCAGTCGCAAATTGTCGCTGAACCAAATTATCACCAACAGCAATGCGAACCGTCTCACGACCCAAGCAGTACAACGCATAGTCAACCAACATGGAATCGCCAGCAATATCCCGATGATTACTGATGTACAAGTAGGCCTGCTGCGGATCAAGCAGCTCCAAGCCTTCGCAGTGAAAGCTCGTCATGGTTTCTTCAACTAACTTTTTCGCGGTAGCGGCTATCGCTAACTGAAATCCTTTGATGTCATGGATCTTGCGCAGCTGCCAGCGCAGCGCCAGCCGAACGACCTGCCGAGTCAACCTGGGCAGGAACCTATAGGCAAAATGAAGCCTGAACTTCGCCAAGAAAGCTAAAAATTCCTGGTCATTCAACAGGCTCTTCAGTACTGCATCGACCTCGTCATCACGGTAGGGTCGAATACCCTCAAAATCTGGCAGATCAGACATAAAGACATCAATTCATCGGCACATGGCAATGCAATATAATACTGGGTTTCTACCGAATGGTTTATTATTTCGTCATGCTAACCTTAAAAGATTCTAGTTCCAGTCTGGTTCGTCACGCGAGTCTCAGCGACCTGACCGCTATCACTGACATCTATAACTATTACGTGCTCAACACGTCTATCACCTTTGACCTGGCGCCGTTTACTCCTGAGACTCGGCGCCCCTGGTTTAATCAGTTTGATTCAGACTCGCCCTATCAATGCCTGGTACTCGAAATCGACCAACGCGTGATCGGCTATGCCAGCAGCGCCGCTCTGCGACCCAAGGCGGCCTATAACACCTCCGTGGAATGCAGCATCTATCTTGACTCAAAAGTTGGAGGTCAAGGTCATGGTAGCCGTTTATATGAGCAGCTGTTCGACCGCCTCAACCAGCACGACCTGCACCGATGCTATGGCATCATCACCCTGCCAAACCAGGCAAGTCTGGCACTGCATCGTTCGTTTGGATTTTCCGAGGTTGCCAGACTTAACGAAGTTGGGAGAAAATTTGGTCGCTACTGGGATACCGTATGGATGGAGAAGTCTTTAGGACCCGTTCGGTCCCCAGATTAAAAACAACCCTAATAGAATCAGCACGACAAAGACACAGCGACGCACCAGCGCATCGGGCAGCAGATAATTGAAGCGGGCCGTCACCAAAGTCACCAGGATGACCAGGGGAATCGCCAGCATCGAAAGCAACAGAATCTTGTCATTGAGTTGACCGCTAAGCCCCACCACCAGCGTTCGACCTGAGGTTGACAGCGCAAACAAGCACAACAGGGAGGCACGAACCACATGAATTGCGAGCGGCTGACGATACATGAGATAAGCCAGCGGCGCGCCGCCGGCCGCATACATACCACCCATTAGGCCGGCGGCTAAACCCGCCAGCCATCTTGTTTGAGTTCCCGACGGTTGCTGATAAGGTGCCGGGGTCAGCATCAATAAGATACCCGCAACAACAATCACGCCGCCCAACAACATTCGCAGAGCGTTGTAGTGGGATGTCGAGAAGTAATCGAGAATCATCACGCCAGCGACTAACGCCGGCAACATTGACGCGGCGAGAATGCGAACATACGAGTAGTCGATCTGTTTATAGCTGCGCCGCAAAGCGACCAGCGTGTTAACCAAGGATATGATGCTGACAACCGCTGCCGTTTCAGCGAGCGGCGCAAGCCCCAGAACCGTCACACCCCCCATGATAATCAGTCCCATCGCGAATCCGGTAATGGTCTGAACCATCGCGCCGAGGGCAACGAGGAGAAGAAAAGCCAGACTGTTGAAATCAAGCATAGGGTTAGCGCATGATCGGGGGCCGAGACTATAGGAAATCCTTGGTCAAACTGGAATCTTTTATTACTCAAGCGAGCAAAATACATGGATTTAGGTATCCACAACAAGGTTGCACTGGTGACTGGCAGTAATCGCGGTACAGGTCAGATGATCGCTGAACGGCTCGCAGCTGAGGGCGTTCGAGTGATTTTCCACAGCTTGGGCGAAGGCGACTCAATGGCCGCCGCCCAACAGGTCAAGAACGCCAGTGCAGTCTGGGGCGACATCTCCAATAGCCAGGGCGCCGCACAGGTGATTCAGGCTGTCAGCGAGTTAACAGACGTAGTCGACATCCTCGTCAATAACTATGGCACCGCGGATCCCGGTCGTTGGCAGACAGCTACTACCGATGACTGGTTGAGCGCCTATCAAAAAAACACGCTATCAATAGTCCGCTTGGTACAGGCCTTCACGCCAGGCATGATCAAAGCCGGCTGGGGTCGAGTCGTCAATCTCGGCACGGTCGGTTCAACCAGACCGAATAAAACCTCACCTCAGTATTATGCTGCAAAAGGTGCGCTCGCTAATCTCACCGTCAGTCTTACTCAAGAATTGAGTGCCACCGGCATCACAGTCAACCTGGTTTCACCCGGCCTGATTCGCACCCGTGAAGTGGAAGAAGCTTATCTGGCGCGGGCTCGAACAAAGGGCTGGGGCGATACCTTTGAAGCGGCAGAGGCTATGATCGTCAAAGAATTCGCACCCAATCCTGTGGGCCGCATTGCGACCCGTGAGGAAGTTGCCGACATCGTGGTGTTTTTATGTAGTCAAAAAGCCAGCTTTCTCAACGGCCAGAACATTCGAGTTGACGGTGGCGCACTCGGCATCGTGTCGTGATGCTCGCCAGGTCAAAAAGCCTCTAACCGGAGTGAAAACCCATGCTGTGGATTAAAACCTTCCATGTTCTGTTTGTTATGGCCTGGATGGCAGGGCTTTTCTATCTGCCGCGCATTCTCGTCCACTATGTGGAGGGTAAACAGGCCGATGAAGACGTCCATCGACTAATTATCATGGGGCAGAAGTTATTTCGGTTTTCCAGCGTCATGGCGCTGCTTGCCCTCGGGCTTGGCACCTGGTTATGGCTCGGCTATGGCTTCGCTGGCAACTGGCTCATTGCCAAGTTGGCGTTTGTTCTGTTGCTGCTCGCCTATCACGGCCAGTCTTATCGCTATATCAAGCAGATGGCGCTGGGTCAAACGATCAGAACCTCTTTGTTTTTTCGCATCTACAACGAACTGGCGCTCATGATTGTCGTGCCCATTTTGATCCTGGTGATCGTCAAACCTTTTTGATGACTCATTTTGATTGGGCGCGACGGATATCTGTGCCTGGGACGTATAAGGTCTGCAACAACCTTTTCTAACCGGAGTAACAACATGCAATCGATTCCAAGGCTCACCCTGGCGCTCGCACTGACGATTCTGACATTGCCAACGCTTGCCGCAAGCGATAAGGCCCAAAAGCGCGCGCTCAAGCGCCTGGACACCAATCAAGATGGCGTTATCACTCTTGATGAATTTCAGTCTCCGCGGCGAGATCGAATGCTCAATGCCGACACCGATAAGGATGGCGCTATCTCCATGGCAGAAATGCAAGCCCACCAGGCCGAAAAAATGGCTGAACATGAGGCTCGACTCGCCGATAGAATGGCAAGCAGGCTAGATAAATTTGCAGCTATGGATCTCGACAAAGACGGTAAAGTTACGCCTGAAGAAGCCAGACAAGCCGCCTTCAACCACCTGGACACCAACAAGGATGGGCAACTGTCCGCTGACGAATGGCGTCGTCCTGGTGGCAAGGAGGGTCGACACCCTCGCGACAAGGACGGCCAGAGAACCGGGGGCAAGGACGGTCATCGTCGTCATAGCGAGCTCGATGAGACAGATGAAACTGGTATAGGCCGCGAATACTAATCGATCACGCCTGAAGCCAGGCTCGGTGACTACTGACTTGCACGAAGCCACTGACCGACAACTGGTAGAGCAGATCGCCCACGGGCGCAGAGATGCCTATGAGCAGCTTTTACATCGACAGTTTCCCGCCGTCAGCCGTTATGTCCAGCGTATGCTGGTACAGGCTGCTGAGACTGAAGATATTGTTCAGGAAGTCTTTCTGCGCCTCTGGACTCAGGCCAACCGTTTTGATCCAAACCTGGCAGGGGTGTCCACCTGGCTGCATCGCATAGCGCACAATCTTTGCATAGATCACTTACGGCAACATAACCGGTTGAGTGGTGCAACACAGACGGTAGAACTCGATGGCGGTGTCGAACCTGATAATGAACTTGAAAACACCCTGCGTAAACAGACCGTCAAACAGGCCTTGGCTGCGTTACCCGATCGACAGCGCAGCGCCATCATTCTCTGCCACTTTCAAGAGCTGTCGAATGTCGAAGCCGCCCTCATTCTCGACGTCTCGATTGAAGCCCTGGAATCATTGTTGGCCCGTGGCAGGCGCAAGCTAAGAGTGTTACTGGAGGACCCCACATGCAGCTGAACCGATTTACCGAAATTTTAGCGTCTTACGGCAGCCAATCGTCACATTGGCCCCAGGCGGAACGCGACGCCGCAATTGCCTTCGCCCAGCAACACCCGAGCGCGCTCGGTCTGTTAAAACAACAGGAAAGCCTCGACAGACTGCTTGCTGATGACAAGCTTGAGCCTTTATACGATTTGAAAGCCCGCATTCTGAATCAGGTTCCCGCTTCAATTGAAGAGGCTGCTATCAAAAAGGCTTCTATAACAAATGCTTCATTCGAAACGGCTGCGCTCGAGACGGCAATGAACGTTTCGGTTGCCAGGGATGACGGCCTTTATAGCCGGTTTTTGTCCGGGTTTTTGTCCTGGCTATTACCAGCTCGCAACACACCTGCCATGCTCTGGCGACCAGGCCTTCTGGCGACGATACCACTCGTGGTTGGCATCATGATTGGTAGTCATCTGAATATCAGCGGCCTCGATGACTTTGACACCTGGGACGATGACGACTATCTGTTGACTCTAACACTCGACATTCTGGAGACCAACCCATGACCCCGCATTCGCAGCCGCGCAAACTGCTCTTAATGGTCTTGATTTCGTCTCTAGCGATCAATCTGTTGCTTATTGGCGCCATCGTCGGTCGAGCGCTGATGGGCCCCTCGACAGGGCCCCTACCCCGCCATCTCGACTGGATTGTCCGTGATCTTGACCTCGAGGCAAGGCGGGCACTAGAGCCTGAGTTGCTGGCGCACGCCAAGAGTCTTCGACCCGTCAGACGGGCGTTGCGCCGAGCCCAGCACGCACTCCGGCAAGCGATGATTGCTGAGCCATTGGACCCACTCGCACTCACTGCGGCACTGAAGAATCTGGAGCAAGCAACGGCTACCTACCAGGCCTTGGTACATGAGGAAATGGCGCGAATTTTAATCAAACTGGAGCCCGAGCAACGTGCTCGAGCAGTAAACTATCTGGCCCAGCGTGATCGCCGTCAGCGGGTCGAGCGTGATAATCCCGGCACAATTCAAGCCAAGCCTTGACAGTTATTGTATACTTCGCGTCACAATCATGGAGGTCTAAAGCAGAATTTCTGTCGCAGCTTTCCATGGGCGCCCTCGAGAGTTAAAGGGCGAAACACCGTATCTGTGCAGGACCCTATGACCCAGGTTAGCAAAAATCTGCAGGCGTTCGTCGAACGAGCCCTGGCCATAACGCCGCAGGGACACTTCTGGATGCCGTTTGACCCTGACTGGCGCTCGCCTTGTGAGCTGGAATTTCGCCGTGAGCAAGCGGGTACACAAGTGGCTTGGCGTCCCTTGCCGCAAACAACGCGGGTGAGCTTTGACGGTCTTGCCAATGCACTTGAGCAACCCATACACCCTGACATCTGCACCTATTTCAGCTGTTACTGGAGCGGCAGTCTGGAAGCCCAGACAAACGACGGCCATGTCAGCCTGATTCAACTTTGGAACCTGGAAGACTTCGACAGACTGATCGAAAACCTGATCGGTCATAGCCTCGCGAAACGCCAGCAACGGGAGCCCTTCACTGTATTTTTCGCGACCACAGAGCTGGATTCCGAATTGTTTTTGAGTATCGACAATCTCACAGGTCAGGTACTGCTGGAGGAGCCGGGCAAGCCGCCCTTGCGAACAGTCGCCGCGAGTGTCGCTGACTTTCTCGATACTCTGACCCCTGTGGCCTCATTGCCAGGACTCTACTGATGAACCAGCTGCTACTGCGTCCCATAGAACGCATCGACGGAGCGGTCAGACTGCCTGGCTCAAAGAGCCTGTCGAATCGCGCCCTGTTGTTATCGTCACTTGCAGCCGGTCAAACCAGACTGCATAACCTGTTACACAGCCATGACACAGATCGTATGCTGGACGCTCTGCAACAATTACATGTCGACTTCGATCTCAATTCCAATGGTACCGATTGCACTGTCACTGGCTTGGGCAGGTTGTTCACACCTGAGAGCAATTCTGTATTTTCGCTGGGCAATGCCGGCACAGCAATACGTCCGCTGACAAGCATGCTAAGTCTGTGTCCCGGCACCTTTACCATTGATGGCGATGAATATATGCGCGAGCGCCCTATCGATCATCTGGTGGACGCCTTGCGTCAACTCGGCGCAGAGGTCGAATACCTTGGCAAGCCAGGCTGTCCACCGCTTCGTCTGATCGGGGGCCGCATACAGGGTGGACAGGTGCGCATCAGGGGCGATATTTCCAGCCAATACCTCACCGCCCTGCTGATGAGTTTGCCATTGGCAGACAGAGATAGTGTGATCGATGTCATCGGCGAGCAGGTCTCAAAGCCCTATCTGGATATTACCCTGGGTATCATGGCGCAATATGGCGTCACCGCCAGTCACGAAAATTATCAGCGTTTTTATATCAAGGGCAGACAACATTACGTCTCACCCCGAGATTATCTGATCGAAGGTGACGCTTCTTCGGCATCGTATTTTTTTGCAGCTGCAGCCATCAAGGGTGGCACTGTCAGGGTCAATGGCCTGGGACGGCACTCGGTGCAGGGCGACATTGCATTCCTTGATGTCATTGAGCAAATGGGGGCCTTGGTGACTCGCAATGAGAGCTGGATTGAAGTTACTCGCGGGCAGCTGCGGGCCATAGATCTGGACTTGAACCACATACCCGATGCCGCGATGACAGTCGCCATGCTTGCGTTATTTGCAGACGGCACCAGTCGAATACGCAACATTTATAACTGGCGCGTCAAGGAGACAGATCGCATGACCGCCATGGCAACGGAGCTGGTTAAACTGGGCGCCAAGGTTGAGACTGGTCCCGACTACATTATCATCACTCCGCCGAGAACCTTTTTACCGGCGACTATCGATACCTACGGCGACCATCGCATGGCCATGTGTTTTTCGTTGGCCGCCCTCGGGCCCAGCCAGATCACGATCAACGACCCCGAATGTGTCGCAAAAACCTTTCCGGACTATTTTTCTGTCTTTCAAAATATCACTGGCACCAGCCCCTGATTTAGCACTATTTTACCTCCAACTGCCTTGCGCCGACTCATGGGCCAACAACCACTGTTTCGCTGGCAAACCACCACCAAATCCCGTCAAGCTGCCATCAGCACCGATCACGCGATGGCAGGGAATCACAATGGGGAGGGGATTTCGTCCGTTTGCCGCCCCCACCGCCCTGACCGCTCGCGGCCGGTGGATGACCTTCGCGATGTCACTGTAGGTACAGGTCTGACCGTAGGGGATGTTCTGTAGCGCACTCAGCACGGCCAGTTGAAACTCAGTCCCCGTAGGACGCAGCTCGAGATCAAAGGCCTGCCGTTGACCGGCGAAATATTCATCCAGCTGGGTTGCGGCAACCCCACAAGCTGCATCGTCGTGCTGCCAATCAGTGGGCAGTGCTATTGCCTTTCCCTGTGGCAAGCCAATCAAGTGGAGTCCCAAATCATCGCCTGCCAGCAGCAGACGACCTATGGGCGTGTCCAAATAGCGAAATTGCATGGCGCTCTCCTCTATGGGCCGCTTATTGAGTTTTAGACGCCTGGCGCCATAGGTGCATACCCGCATAGGCTCGCCAGGGCTGCCAGTTTCTCGAGCGTTCCAGTAATGCCTGACTGTCTGCCAGACTCAATCGTTGTTGCGCAATTCGCGCCAGAACCAGGTCGTCGTGGAGAAAGGCATCAGGGTCGTTGATTGCACGCATCGCAACATAGCGCGCCGTCCAGCCGCCGATGCCCTTAATGCTGATCAAGGCGTCAATCAAGCTTTGAGAATCACTGAAGCGGTCAAAATCAATCTCGCCGCTGGCCACTTTCGCCGCTAACATCTGAATGGCAGCTGCCCTACCCCGCGGCATCGGTAAATCTATTGGGTCAAGAATTGCCAGCTCTGCCGGCGATGGGAAAAACTGGGTTTGATTCACCAGCCTGCCGTATTGCTGTGCAATTTTACCCATAACCGTCGTCGCGCCCTTGACGGATATCTGCTGACCGACAATAGCACGCACGGCTATCTCGAAAGGGTCCCAGGCCCCGGGCACTCTTTGGCCCAGATTTTCCGCGACGAATGCCGCCAATAGCGGGTCTTTCGTCAAACACTGATTAATTTCCAACGGATCGGCATCCAGATCAAACAGCGCCTTGATCCGCCCTCGAACTCGCATCAAGCCAGCAGGATCTGCAAGCTCAATGTGGCACACCAAGACGTGATTTTCAGCATCGTTGGACACAGTAAAACTACCGGGTTGGCCATCCACCAGAATCGATCGTCCATAACTCGATGGGTTAACCCACTCAACACCGGGAATTCCCCGTACCGAGAGAAAATTCAATATGCCCGCAAAGTCAAAGGGTGGACGATAACCTAACCGCAGGGTAAAACCCCGCGTCGGCGACTTCCCTGAGCCACGCCTCAAGCTGGACGGCGTACGACCATAGACCTTTTGCACATGGGCATTAAGGCGCCTGACACTCCCATATCCCGCCATATGAGCAACCTGAGTCACAGACAAGGCGGTTTGAGCCAATAACGTTGCGGCAGTTTGCAGGCGTCGAGTCTGGGCAATGGCTACCGGCGTGACGCCCAAATGCGCAACAAATAAACGTCGCAAGTGCCTCGATGTGACACCTAATCGGTCACTCAAGGCTACAACCCCGGTCCGGTCCAGCTCGCCGGCAGCAATCAATTTCAAGCCACGAGTTACCGTTGTGCTGGTACCCGACCAAGCCGGGGTGCCTGGTGCCGACTCCGGCCGGCAGCGCAAGCAGGGTCTGAATCCGGCCATTCCTGCAGCTGCTGCGGAGGAGAAAAACGTCACATTTTCCGGCTTTGGCAGGCGTACTCGACAGACCGGCCGACAATAAATACCGGTAGTTTTGACGCCGATATAAAATCGCCCGTCAAATCTGGGATCCCTGGCCTGGCGTGCGAGTTCGTATGCCTGATTATTCATACGGGCAACATACTGAGAGTCCACCCTATCTTAGTCCCGACGCCGATCACGATCTAGCCGTTATCGGACTTGGAAAGTGGGCAATCCTCGGCCCCCTACCGGAAACGATGGATAGTCCCTTAAATTCATTTAATATGACGTTTAATCAACCCATACAGCATTTCGCGAGCCCGCTATAGAACCAAGCCTGCGAGCCAGCCCAGAACATTCGAGTCAGAACATGGATAAGTCGTTAGGCACCGTGGCTGCGCCAGCCCGGATCATAGAGGAACTATTGCTGAGTGCTGTTGATACCCAGGTCAGCTTTAATTTTGAGTTCCTGCGCTACTATGAGGCAGAACCGTCGACCCTACAATTATACTGCGAGTGTCACCTCAACGCCGGTGAGCTGTACTGTCGAATCGCCGCTGATCCACGCGCAATGCCTAAAGATTGGATTAATCTGACGGCGCCATTACGCCTGGATCAGGTAACGGTGCCCAAGCCTTGGGGCGCTGAAATTTGGTACACCGGGATTGAATCACGGGGAATTTGCAGCATCCAGAACACGCCGCTACCCTGGCTCATTGCCCTGAGCCCCAAACACCTGCTCGGCACAACGACGGCGCAAGATCCTATTCTGCTGAAGATCTTGGCCCCGCTGGCTGAAGCCGTCTATGGGGATCTCTACCTGGAGCTACATGAACAAAAAATCGAAGTTTACATCGTCACTCACGTAGATAACCTGGCCTGGCCCGATGGCAAGGGTCAGATCAGGTATGGATTTAACCCAGACAAGCTCAAGGAATTTGAATCTCCAGCGGCGTTTAAACAAGCCTATCTGGCAGCAGTTAATCATTATCGGTCGATACGTGAAGCCATCGACCGTGAGCTCGATAAGATCAAGGCCGCTAACGGCTATGCACTTGACGCCATTATCGCGCCAACACTGGCAGAACAATGGCGCGCATCGCTAGATGCCGATCTCAACCAGCAAGAGCTGCAACGCCGCCATGCAATGGAAGCATTTACCGACCTCATAGAACTTGAAGTGGGCAGTATTATTCAGGTTCAACCCAGAACGCCCCACTCACTCCAGCATGGCGTGCGGGTTATCGAGTTTCAGTCGCCCCACTATGAACGGTTTATTCTGTCATTTGGGCAAAAAGTACTCACCCAGTCGCACTGGGATACTGAGACCGCCATCAATCGCGCCAATCTTGCCTCGAACATGGCGCTCGAGCCCATCAGCATCGCCCGTGAGCCCGGTTGCGAGGTCCAGCAGATCGTGCAATTTCCACAGTTTGAAGTTCGCCGTATTCGCCTGGAGGTCAAAAGCAGCCATACATTGTTGCTGCAGGATTACGGCATCTTAATCGGCGTGGAAGGCGAGGTTCGGGTCGGTGAACAGCCCCTCACCAATGAAGACGGCATGCTGTTGAGCGCGATGGCGCCCGCGCAGCGGTTGGTCAACTCAGGCTCATCGCCCGCTGTCCTGTTGCTCGCGGTACCGCGCACCTAAGCGTATAACAGGCCAATGGGCGGCAATACCCTCGTCTGGCTAACGTGCGGTTAACCATGGCCGATATCAGCCGGTGAAGACTGATATCGGCTAGTGTGTTCCAACTACAACCCGTTATTTAAGCAGGTGTGCAACCGCATCCCGCTCCTCGACCAGTTCAGCTTCGGTCGCCGCCATCTTGCCCTGGCTGAAAGCATTGACACTCAAACCCTGGACAATTGACCAGTCACCGTTCGCACAGGTACAGGGAAAGGAATAGATCAAGCCTTTGGTGATGCCATAACTACCGTCGGAATAAACGCCCATACTGACAGTTTCGCCTTGCGTTCCCAACGCCCAGTCGCGCATGTGTTCGATCGCCGCATTCGCAGCAGAAGCCGCGCTCGAGAGCCCTCGCGCTTTAATGATGGCGGCTCCTCGTTGCTGCACCGTCGGAATGAACTCAGACTCTATCCAGGTCTGGTCGACCAAGCTGGTGGCATCCTGGCCAGCCACTTTGGCATGGTGCAGATCGGGATACTGGGTCGCGGAATGATTTCCCCAGATAGCAAGCCCCGTGACATCCGTCACATGCTTGCCGGTCTTTTGAGCAATCTGAGTCAGCGCTCGATTGTGGTCGAGTCGAGTCATTGCTGTAAATTGGCGCGGGTCCAAATCGGGGGCATTACGTTGCGCGATCAGGCTATTGGTATTCGCGGGATTCCCCACGACCAGTACCTTGACGGAGCTTTTTGCATTGTTGTTCAGAGACTTACCCTGCACAGAAAAAATTGCCGCGTTTGCTTCGAGCAAGTCTTTACGTTCCATACCTGGCCCTCTAGGCCGGGACCCTACCAACAAAGCATAGTCGACATCCTTGAAAGCCACATCGGGGTTATCCGTTGCAACTATGCCTTGTACCAAGGGAAAGGCGCAGTCATCGAGCTCCATCACAACACCCCCTAGGGCGCCCATTGCCGGCGGAATTTCCAGCAGTTGCAGAATAACGGGTTGATCAGCGCCGAGCATTTCGCCCGCAGCAATGCGAAATAGCAATGAGTAACTGATCTGTCCTGCGGCGCCGGTAACCGCTACACGTACTGGCTCTTTCATGATGATTCCTCTAGGGTGAGTCGCGAATGAAAACGGCGGGAATTATACCCAAATCAACGTCCATGTGGCGCCTTAATATTCGGTTTAGGGTAATTTTGTCGCCTTCAGAACCGAGCTGGCAAAACTGAAACACAGTGTCAGACAGGTTAGATATTGATCTGCCAGGAAATTACCAACATATTTTTATGAAAAACATAAGCTTTTAGATCAATAGGTTAAGAGTCATATACGGAATCACACAAGCCCTCCAACTCTTGACATTCGGCGTTCTAATGTTATTGTTTTCGGCCCGTCTAATAAGGTGCATTACCCGGCACGATGCCTGACGGCAAGCTCCACAAGAGCGGGCACGTCCAGTGACGACTGGCTGCCGTACAAACGCAAGAATTGCGGTTTCTCTCAGCGAACCCCTTATGATAGTACTTGGCTCGAGTCAATCGAGCGTTGTTGTGGCGTACTGTGCAGCACAGCGAGCTGTCCAGACAGATTACCACCCGCGGGGCTGTTCCGATGGCTGGTATAAAGAGTAGGTATAGATGAATAAGAAGATTATTGTACAACCTGGCTGTTTCCCTGAGAAAAGCGGGCTCTACGATCCAGCGCTGGAGAAAGACTCCTGTGGTGTCGGCTTTGTTGCCAATATCAAAGGCCAGGCAAGCCATCAGATCATGCTCGACGCACACCACATCAATGCGCGCATGGATCATCGAGGCGGTTGTGGCTTTGAAGAGAACACGGGCGATGGCGCCGGCGTTCTGACTGCACTGCCCCACGGCTTCTTTCGCCAGATCGCCGGGCAACTCAGTATTGACCTGCCTGCTGCTGGGCTCTACGCCGTGGGTAATATCTTTCTGCCTCAGGATGCTGAGGAGCGCCGCTATTGCAAGGAACAAATTGAAATTATAGTGGCCGATGAAGGCCAAAACTTCATGGTCTGGCGACAAGTACCCACGGATCCGGTGGGCGCCAACATTGGCCCTGCTGCGCAAGCGGCGCAGCCCGAGATAGAACAGCTGTTTATCGCCGCCGAAGGCGTTGAGGGTGACGCTTTTGAACGCAAGCTCTACCTTATTCGACGTAGATTCTCGGAATTATTGAAAGGTCAATCTGACCGTTTAAGCCAGAGTCATATGGTTTATGCCTGCAGCCTCTCCAGTAAGGTTATCGTCTACAAGGGCATGCTGACGCCAGGCCAATTGTTCCCGTTTTATCGGGACCTTGAAGACACTCGCTTTGAAACACACCTGGCCATGGTTCACTCACGCTTCAGCACCAACACGTTTCCTTCCTGGGGCCGGGCTCAGCCGAATCGCTACATGAGCCATAATGGTGAAATCAATACCCTTATGGGCAACAAGAATATGATGACTGCTCGACAAGGAGCAGTCGAGTCACCGCTGTTCGGTGAGAAGATTAAGCAATTGTTCCCTATCGCTGAAACGCGGCAGTCAGATTCCGGCACATTCGACAATGTCCTCGAATTCCTGCTGATGTCTGGTCGCTCGCTGCAAGAAGCTATCATGATGATGATTCCTGAGGCTTGGCAAGCCGACGACAATATGTCTCAGGATAAACGTGACTTCTACGAATACCACTCTGCGCTACTGGAGCCCTGGGATGGCCCCGCATCTATCGTCTTTACTGACGGCGACTATATCGGTGCGGTACTTGATCGCAATGGCTTACGACCCAGCCGTTATTATGTCACCCATGATGACAAGGTCATCATGGCTTCCGAGGTCGGCGTTCTGCCGATAGACCCGGCTAACGTTAAAATCAAAGGCCGACTTCAGCCCGGGAAAATGTTCCTGATTGATTTTGAGGAAGGCCGAATGATTCCAGACGAAGAGCTTAAAAGCGACTTCGCGAAGCGGCGACCCTACGGACAATGGCTGAAGGAACAAACGATCAGCTTGGAAGACATACCGCGTGTCCCCGACAACCATGGATTTTCTCCAGAAACTTTGGTGCCTAGAATGCAGGCTTTCGGCTACACCGTCGAAACCATGCAATTCATGCTACTACCCATGGTGACGGAAGCACGGGACCCACTGGGCTCAATGGGCAATGACTCAGCGCTAGCTTGCCTGTCTGACAAGTCGCGAATGATCTACGATTATTTCAAGCAACTGTTTGCTCAGGTAACGAACCCAGCAATCGATTCCATCCGCGAAGAAGTTGTCATGTCCCTGGAGTGCTTTGTAGGTCCAGAAGGCAATCTGTTGGAGACCACCGAAAAGCAGGCCAATCGCCTCAAGATGCCACACCCAATTCTGTCGAACGAAGAACTCAGTTCTCTGAAGTACATGGACTATCGTGGCTGGCGAACTCGCACGATCGATATTACCTTTGAAAAGTCTTCGGGCAAGGACGGCCTTATGGCGGCTCTGGCGCGGATTTGTGCCGAAGCCACAGAGGCTATCGAACAGGGTTATTCGTTAATCGTCTTGTCCGATCGCAACGTCGCTGAAAATGCGATGGCGATCAGCGCGTTGGTTGCCTGTGGCACCGTGCACCATCATCTTGTTGCGACCCATCAGCGGACTAGAATTGGCTTATTAATCGAAACCGGGGAAGCTCGCGAAGTCCACCACCACTGCCTACTCGTCGGCTATGGTGCCGATGCCATCAATCCCTATCTGGCGTTTGAATCAATCTGGCAAGCGCAGCGCGATGGCTTACTCGACGATTCTGAACTGTCGTCTGATGATGAGATCGTTTATGCCTACAAGAAAGCGATTGCCAAAGGCATGCTTAAAGTCATGGCGAAAATGGGTATTTCGACACTGCAATCCTACAAAGGCGCACAGATTTTTGAAGCCGTTGGATTGGCCGAGGAGATTATTGATCAATGTTTCGTCGGCACAGCCAGTCGTGTTCAGGGCGTCAACTTTGAAGTCTTGTTTACAGAAATGCTGCAGCGCCACCATTTAGGCTATCCGCTGCGCAGCACCAACCTGACGCCGGTCCTGCCCAATCCCGGTGACATCCACTGGCGACGAGAAGGCGACGCGCACATGTGGGATCCAACCGCTATTTCAAGCCTGCAGATCGCGACCAAGAATAACAACCAGGATGCCTATTGGGCTTTCGCCAAGCACACCAATGAGGAAACCACTCGACGTTGTACTTTTCGCGGCTTGCTAACCTTCAAGTCCGGTGTTAACGGCGGACCCGTGCCTATCGAAGAAGTCGAGTCGGCACAAGAAATCGTCAAGCGCTTTTGTACTGGCGCAATGAGCTTTGGTTCCATATCCGCAGAAGCCCACGAGAGTCTGGCCATTGCCATGAACAGACTTGGCGGCAAGTCGAATACGGGCGAAGGCGGTGAGGACCCGATTCGGTTCAATCCTCTCGCCAATGGTGACTCGAAGCGATCCGCTATCAAACAGGTTGCGTCAGGTCGATTTGGTGTAACTATCTGGTATCTCGCAAACGCTGACGAACTTCAGATCAAAATCATTCAAGGCGCAAAACCCGGCGAAGGGGGCGAATTACCCGGTGGCAAGGTCGACGACACCATCGCCAGGATTCGTCATTCTACGCCTGGCGTCGGCTTGATCAGTCCACCGCCGCATCACGATATCTATTCCATTGAGGATATGGCGCAACTTATCCATGACCTTAAAAACTCCAATCCCAGCGCGCGTATCAGCGTCAAACTGGGTGCCGAAATAGGCGTTGGAACTATTGCCGCGGGTGTCACCAAGGCAAAGGCAGATCATCTCGTTATTGCCGGTCACGATGGCGGTACTGGCGCATCGCCCTTGACCTCTATCAAACACGCAGGTCTGCCCTGGGAGCTTGGTCTCGCTGAAGCGCATCAGACGCTGGTGATGAACAACCTGAGATCAAGGGTTTATCTGCAAACTGACGGACAGTTGAAAACCGGTCGAGATGTTGCCATTGCGGCCTTGATTGGCGCTGAAGAATTTGGTTTCGCGACGGCACCGCTGATTTCACTTGGTTGCATCATGATGCGCAAATGTCATTTAAATACCTGTCCTGTAGGCATCGCGACTCAAGACCCAGAGTTACGCAAGAAATTCAGTGGCAAGCCAGAGAGCGTGGTCAACTACTTCTTTATGGTCGCTGAAGAAATGCGTTTGATCATGGCAGAACTTGGCTTTCGTACCGTCAACGAGATGGTGGGTAGAGTCGATGTGCTGGAAATGGACCCGGCTCTGCAACATTGGAAGGCAAAGGGCCTGGATTTCAGCTCTATACTGAAGCCCGCTTCGATTGTCTACGACGACACGCAGGTCTATCGCGTCATGGATCAAGACCACGGACTCGAGAAGGCACTCGACAACGAACTGATTCGCCAGGCTCAACCCGCGCTTCTTCACGGCAAAGCAGTCAACATCGAATTGCCGATCATCAACACCAATCGCGTGGTCGGAACCATGCTGTCTCATGAGGTGGCCAAGGCGACCAAAGGCAAACTCCTGCCAGACGATACAATCAATATCAAATTAACAGGTACGGCCGGCCAAAGTCTGGGTGCCTGGCTCGCCACCGGCATCAGCATTACCGTTGAAGGCGATGCTAACGACTTCGTCGGTAAAGGCTTATCAGGCGGGCGTCTGGCAATTTATCCACCAACAGCCAGCAGCTTTGCCGCTGACGAGAATATTCTGGTTGGCAATGTCGTGCTTTATGGTGCGACCTCGGGCGAAGCCTACTTTCGAGGTATTGCCGCAGAACGATTCTGTGTTAGAAACAGTGGTGCCAGCGCTGTCGTCGAGGGCATAGGCGATCACGGCTGCGAATACATGACCGGCGGGCGGGTCGTTGTTCTGGGCAGAACAGGCAGGAATTTCGGTGCCGGCATGAGCGGAGGCATCGCCTACGTACTTGACCGCGAAAAAGACTTCAAACAGCGTTGCAATATGGAAACATTTGAACTTGAACGTCTGGAAGATGCCGCCGATATTCTCGAGCTTCGCTCCTTGATTGAACGACACCTGAAATATACAGGATCTACGGTGGCACTTGCGCTGCTGGCGGACTGGACAGCAAGTGTCGCACTATTTGTCAAAGTCATGCCGACAGACTACAAACGAGTTCTGCTGGCCAACAAGGCTAAAGAGGCGCGCATAGTTGCCCGCGCCTGAGATTAACGGACTCTACTAACAAGCAGTAAGAGATAACTATGGGTAAACCAACCGGATTTAAGGAATTTGCACGCCAGGTAGAGCCGTACCGGGATCCTGCTGTGCGTATGATAGATTTCAAAGAGATTTATACAGACCACAACCCAGCCCACCTGCAGCAGCAGGGTTCACGCTGCATGGATTGCGGCGTACCTTTCTGTCAGTCAACCGACGGCTGCCCGATCCATAATCTGATCCCCGAATGGAATGACCTGGTCTATCATGGCCGCTGGCATGACGCGTTGGATCGACTGCACAAAACCAATAATTTTCCAGAGTTCACCGGTAGAGTCTGTCCCGCACCTTGCGAGGGTGCCTGTGTGTTAGGGATTACAGATCCTGCAGTCACAATCAAAAATATCGAATGTGCCATTATTGACCGAGGTTTCGACGAAGGCTGGGTAGTACCAGTTCCACCCACCACCAGAACCGGGAAGTCTGTCGCTGTCATAGGTTCCGGACCTGCAGGTCTCGCCGCTGCCGCACAATTAAATACTGCCGGGCACAGTGTGACTGTCTATGAGCGAGCTGATCGACTTGGTGGCTTGTTGATGTATGGCATACCTAACATGAAACTCGACAAAACCTTGATCGAGCGACGGGTCCAGCTACTTCGAGACGAAGGTATCACCTTCGTTGTTAACGCCGATGTCGGTGGCAGAGGCGCCAATGGCGTTCCGGTCAAGCAGCTTATTGCTAACAATGATGCCGTGTTGCTGGCAACGGGTGCCAGCCTGGCGCGTGACTTGAACATACCAGGCAGAGAGGGTCCGGGTGTACACCTGGCGATGGAATTTCTGACAGCCAATACCAAAAGCTTTCTGGACTCTCATCATGCCGATGGACAGTACATCTCCGCCAAGGACAAAGACGTGATAGTCATCGGTGGCGGGGACACTGGTACCGATTGTATAGGAACTTCACTGCGGCATGGCTGCAAGTCTCTGGTAAACTTCGAACTGCTTCCTCGCCCACCAGCAGCGCGTGCTGCCAATAATCCCTGGCCTCTATGGCCACGCATTCACCGTACGGACTACGGCCATGCAGAAGCAGCAGAAAAATTCGGTCAGGACCCCAGAGTCTATCAAATTGCCAGCAAATCATTTATCCGGGACGAGACCGGTAAGCTGACGGGTATACTGACTGTCAATGTCGACGAACAACTCAAGGAAATTCCGGGGACAGAAAAGACCTGGCCTGCTGACTTGATCTTTTTATCAATGGGTTTTCTTCAACCAGAGCACTACATTAATGACGATCTGAACCTGGAAATCGACGCTCGAGGAAATTATCTCGCCAACAAGCGCGACTACAGAACCTCCGTTCCCAAGGTATATGCGGCTGCCGATTGTCGGCGCGGACAGGACCTGGTCGTTAGGGCGATCAACGAGGGACGCGAGGCCGCTCGAGAAATTGACCGGGATCTCATGGGTAACACTCAGCTACCTTAATTTCAATCGCGCGAAGAAATAGCTAAGCAGCATTACTGCTGCGACTAGCAAGGCCTGGCTAGCCGTTGATAACGGCTGCCAGGTCCTTTTCGTCGACCCCATCAACCAGGGTCGCCCTGCCCAAACCGTTCAGTAAGACTAACCTCAAGCCTTGGTCGGTGACTTTTTTGTCTCGACTCATCAGCGCTAAAAATTGATCTGTTAATGTCGCTGGCGCCGCCGTCGGCAACCCCACTCGAGCCACCAGCGCAGCCAGGCGCGCACTATCAGCCGCAGAACACATACCCAACCTGACCGACAGCTTCGACGCCATCACCATGCCAGCACCAACCGCCTCGCCATGAAGCCAGGCACCATAACCCAACCCCGTCTCGATCGCATGACCAAAGGTATGCCCAAAATTCAGTAGCGCTCTGATATTCTGCTCCTTCTCATCACGCGAGACGATGCCCGCTTTAATCTCACAACTGCGCCTGATTGCCTGACCCATTAACTCAAGATCGAGTGCCATCAGCCGATCCATGTGCTCCTCAAGCCATTCAAAATAAGCAAGATCAGCCAAGGCTCCATGTTTGATGACCTCCGCCATGCCAGCGATCAACTCACGGGGCGGTAGGGTACGCAGGGATTCGGGATCGATGATAACGGCTTGCGGCTGATGAAAGGCACCGATCATATTCTTGCCAAGGGGGTGATTGACAGCCGTTTTACCACCTACGGAAGAGTCCACCTGAGCGAGCAGTGTCGTTGGTATTTGAATAAAGTCAACTCCCCGTTGATAACAGGCCGCGGCAAAGCCAGTAATGTCGCCAACGACACCACCACCCAGAGCAATCAGGGTCGTGGCACGATTATGGCGCCCCTCCAGCAGACGAGAGAAAACCAGATCCAGGCTCGCCAGCGTTTTGAACTGCTCGCCATCGGGCAATTGCAACGTATCAACGTTCAAACCCTGTAACGCCGCTTGTAGGCGATCGAGGTATAACGGAGCAATAGAAGTATTCGTCACGATCAATACCTGACGACCCTTTATGTGGCGCCGCAACAGACTCGCTTCATTCAGCAGCCCGGCACCAATAAAAATCGAGTAGCTGGCTTCACCCAGCGCTAGGTTAACAACTTCCAAGACGATTTCCTTTCGTTAAGGCTGGCGAGATTTAAACATCCAGTCTAGACATAGTTAAGTTCCGCCAGCTTTTCGACGATTGAAGCAATAACCCGTCGGGTCGTGCTGGCTCCCACCGTCACCTTGATGTCCGCCATTTCATTATACAGAGGATCGCGTTCGGCTTTGAGCGCACGCAATACCGCTGCTGGATTGTCGGTCTGCAATAGTGGACGTTTCTTATCATTCGCTGTGCGTCTGACCTGCATCTCAAGGGAAGTGTCGAGAAAAATCACTAAGCCTCGAGTCCGCAATAGCTCGCGATTTTCAGGTCTGAGAACTGAACCCCCTCCCGTGGCAATCAAAACCTCATCAAGTTGAGTCAAATCCGCCAGTACTGCGGTTTCTCTGTCGCGAAATCCGGGCTCACCCTCTACATCAAATATCCACGAGATCGCAGCGCCAGCTCGACGCTCAATTTCCTGATCAGAGTCAATAAATTCAAGGCGCAAATGCTGCGCAAGCCTACGTCCAATCGTGGTCTTACCGACTCCCATGGGTCCAACCAAATAGATATTTCGCTGGGATTGTTGATTAAGATTTTGCATGAGGCGACTCTAACCAACCTGGCGAACGAAAACCAGTATCCTCATGCCGGAACGCGGCTCAAGGCTGAAATCAGCAAATGCCTTAAGCGCAATCAGCGATTGACTAGCGGATCATCAAGCAGAATTGGCGTAATAAAAACCAATGATTCTGTTTATGTCGTCATGGGTTTGGTACATCTGAACAAGCGACCCAGATAAGGCAGGTCACCCAGGAAATAGGGGGCGGGCGGATACGAAGTATGTCAAAGAAGTTTGCTGAACTGACACATCACAGGCAGTGTCTGCTGTTAGCAGCACTTAAAAGCCTTCATAACGAGATAGACGAGAAATTGCACTGCCATCCACGGCATACTATAAGTATATGGTCATTTAACACTAGTTTCTCTGCTCCACCCTGTCCCTTTACCCTGTACCCTGACCCCAACTCTTTCATGATGTATTCAAATAGAGGCTCGAATAAGCGATGGCAAGTGTGCAATCAGGTAAACAACAGGTGCCGAATGAAGAGCAAGTCCCGAGGAACCGACGGCTGCAACGCGCGCAGGATTTTACCGGCGACCAGATTCAATCCTTCAGCGCCGTTTTCCTGCGTCATGGGTTACCTTTTGCACTACTGGGCTTATTGTTCTTAACTGATGCAACGATATGGCCTCTATTGAAGAGTGCTACCGCCGCTGCGCGTGAAAATAGTACGCTGTATTTGATTTCCACAGGGTTGATTTTTGTTTGCTTGCTCTCTCATGCGGCGCTTGGCAAATATCCTTTGGTTAGGCGACGAATTGGTTGGATCGTTTATCTCGGGTGTCTTTCTGTTTGGGAAGAATGGGTTTTTAGGATCGGCATACCCCATTATTTGGGTACGCTGGGAATAGGCATATTGTTGCCGATACTCATCAGCAATACGCTGTTTGGCATTTTGCATTACTTTACATTGAGATGGCGTTGGCAGTGGTGCCTGATGGCTGCAATAGGCGGGTTATTTTTCAGTCATAACTTCGCTAATCACCAAAATTTACTACTAATTGCCGGCATTCATTGGGTCATGACCTACCTAAATACGCCGAGACCCCCTAACGGCGATCGTGACATCGCGCCTGAATACTCGACCTGACAGTTGGATTAAATCGCTAAAATATCAATATGTCATGAGGGGGACAACTGCGCGTTTACTCTGTCCCTTTACCCCGACCCCGGAATTCGGCCATCGACCCCTGACATCAATGCTAACGACAACATTAACATCAGGGGTATTTACGAGGCTAAGTTCTCCTAGACAATCAGCACTACCTCCAGACTCACTGTTTGAATACGGAGTTTACCGAACGCTTTTGTTACTTTATTCAACCGTGCGCAGCGCATTCTTTAACTTTTTGATTCTTTGATTAAGCTTCTTATATTGCGGTGAGCCTGGCTGAACCGATGCCTGTTTTATTTGCGCCTTAATAAGTTCTGTACGCAACCACACTGGATCCTGCCACTTGTCATAAGACTGACCATCTGAGTCATCGCCTCCACCCGAGTCATCACCTGCACCCGAGTCATCGCCTGAGTCATCGCCTGAGTCATCACCTGCGTCATCACCCGAGTCGTCACCCGAGTCGTCACCTGAGTCATCACCTGCGTCATCACCTGAGTCATCACCCAAGTCATCGCCTGCGTCGTCATCTGCCGATTCACAACCCGCATCTAGGCCGATCATGCAGCCTGTGGATCCAACAATACCACCCAGCAAGTCGCCAGTGTCATCACCCAGCTCTGCAAAATCAATCAAAAAGTAACGGGTTTGAAAACCCGCTGACATAGAAGCACCAACTGGTGCACTATCCCTTGATTCGATGCCCGCACTTATCGATATCGCAGGAATATAGTTTTCCCAGTATTGGAAAGTTTTATGCCACTCTACTGCTTCGCCCGAGCCATCAGCACCCATCGGAATGTACCAATCCAAACCGAGCGTTGATTGCGCATTTAAATCAGCTGAAAGTCCGAAATTAAACCCAGTATAGGCCCTCCCCCAAACCTTATAATCCAAAAGATTTTCATCATAGAGTGCCTTAGGCACGTACGTCCATGGCGCCCATTGGAGCCCTGCGCTGGCCGCCCCAGTGGCACCCCCTGGGGCATTAATGGCCGCAAATACAGAAAGCGCCGCTACGTGTTGGGTGCTTCCTTCTTCCGCATTCAGGTTTAACGAAAAACCCACGCATCCTTCACCGCCAACAAGTTTAGCTGAAGCAGAGCCGCAAACGAGGCTAGCTATTGAGGAATTGGCTGGTCGCAGCCCCAAATCATCAAGCATATTTTTCAAACCCATCGTATCCCACGCTTTGAGGATTTTCTTGGCCAGTTTTTTCGCGTCTTCCCCAGAGGGAATCGGTGAAATTATCTGATTAATATCTAGCAACAGATCTTGGACACCACTTGATGGATCGGTCATAGTATTAGCATAAGAAGTGAGTGCACTTGCCACCTGCTCAGCTTGACCTGTCATCTGATTCAGGCTGGTCTCGACCTCATCGAGGGTGTTAAAACCCTGTTCCCTCAAAGATGTCAGTGCTATTTTTTTCCAAGGCTGAAACTCTAACTCGGCATTATATGGCGATGCGCAAGCTGGCCCTACACAGATAAAGTTTTCATCATTTAGGTCTTTTTTTGGTTCACCAAAGCACAGGTCATTATCTAGGGGCGAACCATTGGCACACCGAGCACAGGCCCCAAATTCACCGAGTGCACAGGTATAACTTGGATCCACCGGTGCAACGCAAACTTTGGCTAAACCTGCGTCGATCGTAGCGTTCCAACCCG
>Ga0181595_10001642_pt1 | contig 23835 bp, 21 predicted proteins | sample 041ome_7_FD_145604 | JGI IMG/M metagenome (GOLD analysis project Ga0181595, IMG submission 145604) | Coastal salt marsh microbial communities from the Groves Creek Marsh, Skidaway Island, Georgia - 041401AS metaG (spades assembly) | ecosystem: Environmental > Aquatic > Marine > Intertidal zone...
TTAGTTTCAATAAGAATGGGAGATCTTTAAAAAGCTCCCATTTCTCCCCATTTGGGCCTCTTCCATATTTTGGAGGATCAAGGATGATAGCGTCATACTTACTTTTGCGACGTATTTCACGTTGAACAAACTTAACAGCATCATCAGTAATAAACTTAATAGGTAGACTTTGTAATGATGACAGGTTTCTGTTATCGAATGCGTAATTAATTGCTTTTTTACTGGCATCCACATGTGTAACAGAAGCGCCATTGTAAGCTGCATGCAATGAAGCAAGGCCCGAGTATCCAAATAAATTGAGAATTTTGGGATTTTTATTCATTTTATTTGTTTTTTTTGCATTATTAATTTTTTCAGCAGCCCATGTCCAATGAGGGGCCTGATCTGGGAAAAAACCAAGATGCCTAAAAGGAGTGGGACTAGCGAAAAATTTTAAATTTTGAAATGATATTTCCCATTTAAGGGGTAAATTTTTACTTAAACTCCATTTTCCAGTTACATCATCATTGTCTGAAGAAGATGAGGTAATGAATGTACCAGAGACTTCAGACCATTTTTTTGATGATAGTCTTTGGTCCCAAAATGCTTGTGGCTCAGGTCTAGAGAACAGGTACGGTCCAAATCGTTCAAGCTTTCGACCGTTTCCACTATCAATAAGAGAATAATCTTTCCAATCTTTTGAATTTAACAAAATAGGATTCATTAGGAAATTTCCTGCTATATAAGTTTTGCAATATTTAATTGAAGATATAATAATAATCAAAAAAAAGAAATTAAATGAAAATAAATCTTTCAATAATTATTCCCATTTACAATGCTCAAAAAACTTTGTTGAGATGTTTAAACTCAATTAAGAATCAAAGATTTAAAGACGGGCTAATTGTAGAGATTATACTAATCATTGATGATGGCAAAAAATATGATTGCTTAATCCCTAAAATGAAAAAAAAGATCAAAATAAAAATTTTAAAAACGAATGGGATCAAAACTGGACCTGGAAACACTAGAAATATTGGAATTAAAAAAGCTAGGGGGGAATATATTGGGTTTTTAGATTCTGATGATGAATGGTCTGAAAATTATTTAGAAAAAATGTATAAAATGGTTAAAAAAAATGGTTTAGCTTTTGCACCAACTAGGGTCTATAGAAACGAAAATTTACTAAAAGAGTTTAAAGGAAAAGACCAAAATTATTTGAGCATAAGTGATATCGGAAATATACCATGTAGTTTTCATCCTTTTGTAAAGAGAAAAAAACAGGGTGAGTTTTTAAATTTAAGGAGCCAAGATGTTTATAATACTTCTTATTTGATAAATAAAAATAAACAAAAAATAAAAATGACAAAAGAAGTATATTACAAATTAAACTTACAAAAAATTTCAGTTACAAAAGAAGATGGATTTTCTCACAAAATAAATATCGCTTATAGAAAGTATCAGATAAAATCTTTAAAAAATGGTAATTATAAAGTGGCTAGAGTGTTTGCGTTAAGGCGTATTAATAATAAAAAGTTTTTAATTTGGAATAAAAATAATAATGGTGATTTTTACGATTATTTAAGTCAAAGGGTATAATTAAATGAGTAGTATTAAAGCTTGTATATTTGACGCTTATGGAACGTTGTTTGATGTAAACGCTGCCTGTAGAAAATTATCTACGGAAGTTGGATCGAAGTGGCAAGAATTAGCTTCACTTTGGAGATTGAGACAAGTTGAATACACATGGTTAAGAAATTCAATGGATGAATATGTAGACTTTTGGCAAATAACTTCAGATGCGTTAGATTACGCCATGGAAACTTTAGATATTGAAAATTATAAGTTAAGAGAAGATTTATTAGCGCTATACTTAAAATTAGAGGCATACCCGGAAGTTAAAAGTGTTCTAAACAATTTAAAGCAAAAAGGGTTTAAAACAGGAATTTTATCTAATGGTAGCAATAAAATGCTAAATAGCGCAGTAGATAACGCCAATATTAGGGAGCTCTTAGATGAAGTTATGTCCGTTGAAGAGTGTAAAATATATAAACCATCAAAAAAAGTTTATGATTTAGTCCAAAGTAAGATGAACATTAAAAAAGAAAAGGTTATGTTTTTTTCAAGTAATGCATGGGACATGCATGCTGCATCAAATTATGGATTTAACACAATATGGGTTAATAGGTTTAATGGTAAATTAGAGAAACTTCCTGGTAAACCTATTCATATTGTCAATTCACTAGAAAATATAGACCAAATTTTTTAAATTAAATATCGTGGCCAACACCCCAGTGCCAAAAATCAGACTTATAATTATTAAAAAACCTATTAATAATCATTTGATGCACCTCAGAGGCACCATCCACTAATTTTGCCTGACGTGCATAACGATAAATCCACTCAAGAATAGTATCCTTACTATATCCTTTTGCTCCATTTAACTGTATCGCAGTGTCACATACATTATTAAGAGTATCTGCAACATGTATTTTGGCCATAGATACATCTTGTCTTGATTTACTACCATTTTCAATTTTCCAAGCAGCCCTCATAACAAGTAATCTCGCAATATCAATGTCCATGGCAGCTTTGCCAAGTTTTATTTGTACAGATTCTCTATCACTTAGTTTTATGCCAAACCCTTCCCTATGAGAAACATAGTCTAAGGCAATCTCAAGACTTCTCCTTGAAAGACCAATCCAGCGCATGCAATGAGTCAGCCGGGCAAGTCCTAGTCTAATTTGCACAATTTTAAGCCCTTGACCTACTTCACCTAGACGGTTTTCATCGGGTATTTCCAATCCATTATATTCTAGCTCACAATGACCACCATGTTCTTCTGGACCCATGATGGGAATACGTCTTTTAATATTCCAACCTGGCTGATCTTTATGATAAAGAAAGGCAGTCAAACCATCTTTAGTCTTAGCTAAAAGTATAAAATGGGACGCAACGGCTGCGCCAGTAATATACCATTTTAAACCATTTACAATCCACTTTCCATTATTATAAATGGCTTCGGTTTTAATCATAGAAGGGTCTGATCCTCCTCCGGGAGCCGGTTCGGTCATAGCTAATGATGACCTTACATCTCCATTAATAATTGGGTCTAGCCATTTTACTTTTTGATCTTCTCTTCCAATTTTATTTAAAATGTACATGTTACCATCATCAGGAGCGGCACAATTAAAACAAACTGGACCAAAAATAGATCTATTCATTTCTTCATATAGAGCAGACATCCCAATAGGCCCAAAACCCTTACCAGATCTAGAGGTAGGCATTTGTGGTGACCATAGTCCTTCTTTTTTTACCTCTTGTCGTATTTCTTTTAACAAATCTTCATTAATATTTTCATGGTTGTCATAAGAGGATGATTGAGTTTCGAGGGGAATAATATTTTCATCAACAAACTTTCTTGTTTTTACTCTGATCTGTTCAATATTGTTTGGAAGGTTAAAGTCCATAAAAGTCTCCTAAAAATTTAAAGCCCTGCACTAAGACCTCCATCTACAGCAATGACTGCTCCAGTCATGTAAGTATTTTTTCTATTAAGTAGCATTGAAATGATTACATCAAGTTCTTCTGCAGTTGCAAATCTTTTTAAAGGTATTTTCTTTTTTAGTAAAATACCTGCGTCTCCTTCAAGTTGATCTTTATTAATATCTGTTAGGATATAACCAGGAGCAAGAGAATTAACACATATATTGTGTCTAGCTAATTCGATTGACTGAGATTTGGTTACTTGAATTAATGCCGCCTTAGTTGCTGCGTAAGCACCCACATATGATAATGGTCTATAACCTAGAGTAGACGCAATATTAATTATTTTCCCACTTCTGTTTTTAATCATATTAGGAATAATAGCATTCGATACATTTAATGATCCTAGTAGGTTTGTATTAAAAATGTTATTTAAGCTATTATTAGTTTCTTCATGCAAAAGTTTAGTATTAGCAATGCCAGCATTATTGACTAAGCCATAAATATTTAGACTACTTAATTTTTGTTGAACTTCTTTTTCGTTAGTAATATCAATTTCTAAGAATTCATGCTTTAAATTTTGATTAGGGAGCGATGATATAACAGACTTAAGATTTTCTTTATTGCGTCCAACTCCTAAAATTTTAAAACCGTCTGCAGCTAAAACCTTAGAAAAATTTGCTCCAAGACCTCTGCTTGCACCAGTTATTAAAACAGTGTTAGATTGTAAATTCATGATATAATGCCTAATAAAAAATATAATTAGTTATAATATTTTAGTTAAGATAATTTAGTCGTTTCAATATGTCAGTAAAAAACAAAATTAATAGTTTAAATTCATGGATTAGTAAAAAAACTTCTTTAGAAGAAGAGATACTATCTATTAAAAAATTTGAAATAGGTCAATCAAACCCTACATTTCTTTTGAAATCAAAAAACAAGAGTTTTGTTCTAAGATCCAAGCCGTTAGGTAATCTCTTACCAGGTGCTCATCGTATTGATAGAGAATATAAAGTAATGTCTGCTTTAGAACGATCTAAATTACCAGTTCCCAGGATGTATGGATATTGTGATGATATTAGTATAATGGGTAGTGAATTTTACATAATGGAGTTTTTAGACGGCACTCACGAGTTTGATCCTATTCTTCCTAATTATTCTCCTAATCAAAGAAAACAAATTTATAGACATAAAATAGAAATTTTAGCTGAGTTAGCATCAGTCGATTTGGCAGAGCTTGGTTTAGAAAATTTTGGAAGACCGAAAGGATATCTCGAAAGACAAATTAATCTATGGATTAAACAATATAGGGATTCACAAACAAAAAACATAGAAAGTATGGAATTTTTAATTGAAAATATTCCTAAATATATACCAAAAGAAATAGATAACTTACCACCTTGTCTTTTACATGGGGATTTTCGTCTTGATAATATGATGTTAAAAAATAACAACCACTCTACAAAAATACTGGGTTTATTGGATTGGGAATTATCTACATTATCTCCACCATTTATCGATTTGTCTTATTGGGCTTTGATGCTTAGGTTTGAAAAGAGTTGGCCAATTAGCGGTTTAGGTGATTATAGAAATGAAATTAAGAATTCAGGAATTCCTAGTGAAGAAAAAATTTTGGAGAGTTATTTAAATATCACTGGTTTTGAAAGACCTAAATACTGGAAATATTTATTAGCTTTTAATAGTTTTAGGTTTGTTGGAATTCTTCAAGGAATAACAAAGCGTGTTATTGATGGTAACAATGCTGGAGAAAATGCTTTCGAGGTTGGTGAACAAGCTGAGCCTGTTGCTAATTTAGGTTTGAAAATTCTTAAGGAGTATTTGTAAATTTTATAGTTTTAATCCTTGAAGGACTTATCATTAATAGAGCTGCAATGAAAAGACAAATTGATGATATTAACAGGGCAATTTTATAAGAAGAAAATAAATCTATCATTACACCACCGAAATAAGGGCCAACCATTTGACCTACACTAAAAGCTGAAGTTAGTATAGCTGTAGAAACCCTTATAGAACCTTTATATCGTGACTGTCCTTCTAATAAGGCCAATGCTGTTATTGGAATGAAAGTTGAGCCAAGGAGAATGGATGATAGTGTTATACCAAATTTATTTTCTAACAGCACTGGCATTAAAATCCCAACACCCATAATAGCACAAGCCCAAAAAAGTGCTAAATCGTTGCCAATTTTTTTTCCAAACCAAGGCCAAAAAATAACCATTGGTATTCCTGCTAATCCAACAAGTAACCAAACATATACTTCTGTTGATTCTAATCCAACAGTTTCTCTTGCCATAGCAGATATAAATGTACCTAAAACCACATATCCAAAACCATATAAACCATAAGATACAGTTATTAAAGCAAATCCAAAATTACTTTGAAGATTAGACTTATCAAATGTTGTACTAATAATTGTTTCATCCGGAGTGTATATAAATATAGGAACTGATAAGATTATTGACAGAATTGTTACTCCAATCCAGAGATCTTTCCACTCAAATCCTAGACTGCCTAAAATTGATACTATAATCGATGATAAGACAATTCCAAAACCAACTCCCATAAAATGAGCAGTACTAAGAGATTTTTTACCAAAAGCTTGAATAGATGGAAGTATCAGCGACGTTCCAAATATTAAAACAAATGCGCTAGATAAGCCGCTCACAAAACGCACAACAATAAAAAAAGTTATATTATCATGAAAACTCATAAGTAGAGTTGTTATTATTGATACGATAATAGAGATAAAAAAAACTAATTTTACTCTTTTTTTAAAAATAGATAATATTGATAGTAATGAGCCACTCAAATAACCAAAAAAATTCCATGAGGCAATTAAGCCTCCTATAGTTTTACTTATATTAAGTTCTTCTAGCATGTATGGTAAGATTGGAGTGTAAGCAAATCTACCGATACCAACAGCTAAAGCTAATGCTGCTGTCCCAGTGAGAATTAAAATTAATACTCTAAAATTAAATTTTTGCATTAATCCTTATTCTTTTCATATTTATAATATTTTCTATCAAAATTTTAGAAAAACAATCGAGCAAGATTATTGATTGACCACAATTTAAAAAATGTTTCTTATATATAATTAAGTTTATATTAATATGAGAAAAATAGATGCACAATCTTTTTACTATTGTCAAAGAAACAAATCATATAGTGCGAGTTGAATTGACTAATGGACAAAAACACAACCCACTATCCTTAGAGCTGATCATATCCTTAACGAAATCTTTAAAACAAATTTCATCACAAGACAAAGTTAAAGTTATAATAATTTCATCAGAAGGACCGGGTTTTTCAGCGGGGCACGATCTTGTAGAGTTGAGGCAAAATAAAAATAACAAAGAATTTTTTAAGACTTTATTTGATGAATGTTCAAATTTAATGCAAACTATAATGACATTACCACAACCAGTGATTGCAGAAGTCTGTGGTATTGCAGCTGCGGCAGGTTGTCAGCTAGTGGCAAGTTGTGATTTAGCAGTGGCATCTGAACAATCTTCATTTATGACACCGGGTGTTAATATAGGTCTTTTCTGCTCAACACCTATGGTTGCTGTTTCTAGAAACCTTTCTAGAAAGAAAATTATGGAAATGCTTCTAACTGGAGAAAAGCTTAATGCGGCGGATGCCGTTCAGTATGGCTTAGTCAATTATTCTGTTCCCTTGGATCAGCTTCAAATGAGGACATTAAATCTTGCAAAATTAATAGCATCTAAGCCAGTTTCAACTGTGAAAATTGGTAAGGAAGCATTTTACAAACAAGTTGAAATGCCTGTGGGGGAAGCTTACAATTACACATCTGAGGTTATGGCTCAGAATATGATGGAGATAGATGCGCACGAAGGTATTAGTGCATTTTTAGAAAAAAGAAACCCGAGGTGGAACGAATAAAAAATTAAATTCTTATACTATTTCCAATGCGCCTTTTAAGTCTTCAATAATGTCTTTATAGTTTTCAAGACCAATCGATAATCTTATCATTGAATCATTTATACCAGAGTTTTGTTTTTGCTCTTCATTTAGTTGTCTATGAGTTGTAGATGCTGGGTGGACTATTAAAGATTTGGTATCACCAACATTTGCAAGATGAGAAATAAGATTACAATTTTCTACTAATCTAACAGCAGCATCATACCCATCTTTTAGTGAGAAAGTAAAAACTGACCCATATCCATCTTTGAAATGTTTTTTGGCTAATTTATGAAAAGTATTTTCTTCAAATCCAGCCCATGAAACGTAGCTTACTTTTGGATGTTTATTAAGAAATTGTGCAATTTTTTCAGCGTTTTTCATATGTTGTCTCATTCTTAAAGGGAGGGTTTCCAATCCAATGAGTGTTAAGTATGCATTTAACGGAGCCATAGTAGCTCCTAAATCTCTCATAACGCATGCATGACAATAATTAATAAATGCGTGATTACCAAAAGTTTCGTAAAAATTTATATCATGGTAAGAAGGATCTGGTTTAGTAAGTTTTGAAAATTCTCTACCTGTATTCCACTTAAATTTACCCATATCTACAACAGCGCCACCCATTGCATTTCCATGTCCTGACAAAAATTTAGTAGTTGAATAAATAATTAAGTCAGCACCAAATTTTCCTGGCTGACATATAATGGGTGTCGCCATAGTATTATCAATTATAAGGGGAATTCCTACTTCATGGGCTATCTCGGCTAACGATGAAATATCACTTACATTACCATCAGGATTTGCTAAACTTTCAGCAAACAAAACTCTTACGGAAGGGTCTTGTACTGCTAATCTAACAGCATCTAGATCATAAACATCAACAAGTTCTGCGTCCCATGAAAAATTTTTAAATGTTTTTGTAAATTGGGTTATTGATCCACCGTACAATTTAGAACTGGCTACTATTTTTGTTCCTGGCTCCATTATTGGAAATAATGCTAGCAACTGTGCTGCATGTCCTGATGCAGCACAACAAGCTCCTAACCCATCATCCAATGCAGATATTCTTTGTTCTAATGCAGATACTGTAGGGTTAGATAAACGAGAATATATATTTCCAGGCTCTTGCAAATTAAATAAACTAGCTGCATGATCTGTATCATCAAATATATACGAGGTTGTTTGATAAATAGGCATGCTTCTAGAACCGGTTGCAGAATCTGGCCTTGTTCCCGCATGAATAGCAAGAGTTTCTAATTCATTTGATTTTACAATCCCTCCATTTCTTGATGCTGGAGGTGGTGATAAAGGAACACTTCTTTTTGATGAAACTAAATTAGAATTGAACCCTGCTAAGCCAAGAGCACCTGATAACTTTGAATGTTCCATTTTAGGACATTTATCGAAAATAATATTTTTATTATTTTTCTTTGCTATCTTTATTGCTTCTTCACTCTTAATACCCAATTGCATCCATATTGTTTTTGCACCTATTTTAATAGCTTCTTTTGTTATTCCAGGACAAAATTGATCAGGTCTAAAAATATTCACCATATCTATTTGAAAGGGAATTTCTTCTAGAGAAGCATAGCAAAGTTCACCTAGAATATATTCGCCGGCGCTGCTTGGGTTTACAGGGATGACTTTATATCCATGTTTTTGTAAGTACTTCATAACAAAATTAGAGGGTCTTTTCCAATTTTTACTAGCACCAACCATAGCAATTATTTTATTTTTTGATAAAATATCTGCAATGAACATATCATTTTCTATATTCTTTTTTAAAGTCATCAATATCCCCAAAATAAAAATTTCTATATATAATAAATTTCTGTGATAACTATAAAAATTTTTTTAACATAGTAAAAATTTCTTACTTCTAATATTATAATGGGTAAATGTTCTATTTTTTTGAATATTTAAAAAGGTAGTTTTTAATGACTCAAAAATTTGATTTTATTGTCGTCGGGGCAGGCACAGCCGGATGTCTATTAGCGAATCGTTTGTCAGCCTGCGGCAAACACTCTGTGGCTTTAATAGAAGCTGGAGGAAGTGACAACTATCATTGGGTTCATATACCAGTAGGTTATCTTTATTGTATGGGTAATAAAAGGACTGATTGGTTATATAAAACTACAAAGCAGCGAGGATTAAATGATAGAGAATTAAATTATCCAAGAGGAAAAGTAATGGGAGGTTGTTCATCAATAAATGGGATGATTTATATGAGAGGACAGGCCAATGATTATGATCAGTGGAGACAAATGGGAAATGAAGGTTGGAGTTGGGATGAAGTTTTGCCCTACTTTAAAAATATGGAAGATAGCTATGAAGGAGCAAATAAATTTCATGGTGCTGGAGGAGAATGGAAGGTAAACAAGCAAAGACTTTCCTGGGATATTCTTGATAGTTTTAAAGAAGCCACAATAGAAGCTGGGATACCAGAAATTCACGATTTTAATGAGGGTAATAATTTTGGAGTTTCATACTTTAAGGTTAATCAAAACTCTGGCTTGAGATGGAATACAGTTAAAGCGTTTATAAAGCCAATTAAAAATAGAAAAAACTTAACTATAATTAGTAGATGTGAAGTTAATAAAATTATTTTAGAAAATAAAAAAGCCAAGGGCGTACAAGTTTTTAGAAATGGAAATTTGGAGAAAATATTTTCTAATAGAGAAATAATACTATCTTCAGGATCTGTTGGCTCTCCAAAGATACTAGAGTTATCAGGGATTGGAAATCCAGACATTTTATCAAAATTAGGTATTGATACTTATGTAGAAAGTAAAAATATAGGTGAAAACCTTCAAGATCACCTCCAACTAAGAGTGATATATAAGTTAGAAAATGCTAAAACCTTAAATCAAAAAGCTAATTCTTTAATTGGTAAATTAGCAATTGGTTTGGAATATGCTCTTAAGAGAACTGGTCCTATGTCTATGGCTCCTAGTCAATTAGGTATATTTGCAATGTCTGATAAATCTTACGAGACGCCTAACCTTCAGTTTCATGTACAACCATTATCATTGGATAAATTTGGAGATCCACTCCATAATTTTCCAGGATTAACAGCAAGCGTTTGTAATCTTAACCCCCAAAGTAGAGGCTCTGTTCATATAAATTCTAGCGATCACAAAGTTGCACCATTAATTAATCCAAATTATTTATCTGCAGAACAGGATAAAATTGTGGCGGCTCAATCTATAAAGCTTGCAAGAAAGATTGTTTCTCAACGTGCCATGAGAAAATATAACCCAAAAGAGTATGCGCCTGGATCACATTTCCAATCTGATGAAGATTTAAAAAAAGTAGCAGGTGATATTGGTACAACAATTTTCCATCCTGTGGGCACTTGCGCAATGGGCCCTAGCAAATCTTCTGTGACTGATAGTAGTTTAAGAGTTAGGGGTGTTGATGGTTTGAGAGTTGCTGATGCCTCTATAATGCCAACTATAACTTCTGGTAATACTAATGCTCCTACTTTAATGATCGCAGAAAAAGCATCAGAAATGATCTTGAAGTCTAATAAAGTTTAACATGTTTTGATTTATGGGTATGAGGTAAATAATGAATTTTGAATATAATGAAGATCAGTTAGTGATAAAAGAAATGGCTAAAAACTTTGCTGAAACTGAGCTCATGCCTAACGCTTCCGAATGGGATCAGAAAGAAATTTTTCCAGTTGAAACATTAAAAAAAGCTGCTGGACTTGGTTTGGCAGCTATTTATGTTAATGATACATATGGAGGATCAGGTCTTAGTAGATTAGATGCAGCTATCATTTTTGAAGAACTCTCCAGAGGATGTGTTTCTACTGCGGCCTATTTATCTATCCATAATATGGTGACTTGGATGATAGATGCACATGGTTCAGACAATCTGAAAAATAGATTTATAAATAGATTATCTACCATGGAAATAATGTCTAGTTATTGCCTGACTGAACCTGGATCTGGATCTGATGCTGTTGCATTAAAAACAAAAGCAACGAAAAAGGGAAATAGTCATTATGTTTTAAATGGTTCAAAAAGTTTTATATCTGGAGGGCCTACAAGTGATTTATTTGCTGTTATGTGTAGAACGGGCGAAGAAGGGGCAGGCGGCGTTTCATGTATTTTAGTTGAAAAAGGAAGTAAAGGTCTAACCTTTGGAAAACAAGAAAAGAAAATGGGTTGGAATAGTCAGCACACATCTATGGTAAACTTTGATAATTGTGAAATACCAATAGATAATTTAGTTGGTAATGAGGGAGATGGTTTTAAAATAGCAATGAGAGGGCTAGATGGAGGCAGGGTAAATATTGCTGCGTGTTCTCTAGGAGGAGCAAGGGCAGCATTGGAAGCATCAATAGATTATTCTTCAGAAAGAAAACAATTTGGAAAATCATTAGATAAATTTCAAGTTACACAATTTAAACTAGCAGACATGGCAACTGAACTTGAAGCCTCCCGTTTAATGGTTTTAAGAGCAGCCTGTTCTTTAGACAATAATGATAAACAAGCTACAAAGCTATGTGCTATGGCCAAAAGATATGCAACTGATATTTGTTCTGAAATATGTAACATGGCACTTCAAATTCACGGTGGTTATGGATATTTAAAAGATTTTCCTTTAGAAAGACTTGTAAGAGATTTGAGAGTTCATCAAATCCTAGAAGGAACTAATGAAATAATGAGAGTTATTATATCAAGACACCTCAAAAATTAATCATATTTTAAAAAGGACAAATAGAATAATGCAAGATGAAGTTATATTTACTGAGGAAAATGGCGTAGGCATTATAACTCTTAATAGGCCAGAAAGATTAAATGCTCTTACTTACTCTATGGTTCAACTTATAAATCAAAACCTGAATTCTTGGGAAACGAATAATAACATTAATTGTATTATAATTGAAGGTGCGGGAGATAGATCTTTTTGTGCAGGTGGTGATGTTGTTAAACTGAGAAAAGAGGTTTTGGCGGAAGGTGGACCACCAACAAATTTATCAAGATCATTTTTCTATGATGAGTACACATTAAATTTTAAAATTAGTAATTATACAAAACCATTTATTTCCTTGATTAATGGTTTCACTATGGGAGGAGGAGTTGGTGTCTCTATGCACGGGAGTCATGTTATAGGTTCCGAAAAAACTCTATTTGCAATGCCAGAAACTGCTATCGGTTTGTTCCCTGATGTCGGTGGAGGGTGGTTGCTTGGTCAGCTTGATAAGGGTGTAGGTGCCTGGTTATCGTTAGTTGGAGCTAAAATAAAAGCTTACGATTTATTAAGACTTAAACTTATTACACATTTTGTTGATTCCAACAAAATAAAAGATTTAAGAGAATTATTAATTTCTGCTTCCCCTAATACTTATGAAAAAACTAATTCTATAATTGATAGTTTAGCTTCAAAACCAGACCAATCTGAAAGTGTATTAGTCAAGAATGAGAATGTTATTAAAGAAGCCTTTTCATATGACAAAGTTGAAGATATTTTCAAAAAATGTGAAGAAATTATAGCTTCTGGAAATGAATTCTTGGATGATCAATTCGAAGAATTAAAACATAAATCACCTACTTCACTAAAAATTTCTTTAAAGCAAATTAGAGCTGCCTCTACAATGAGCTTAAAAGATGAGTTAATTATGGAATATAGAATGGTTCAGAAATGTATAGAAATAGGTGATTTTTTTGAAGGTGTAAGGGCAATGCTTGTTGATAAAGATAGAAAGCCAGATTGGACACCTTCAAACATCAAAGATGTTGATGATATTAGAGTTAATAAATTTTTTGAGAGTTTAGGTGACTTAGATTTAATTTTAACAAAATAAAATACATTTATTATTGGAGGAAAAAAATGAATAACGTTTATATCATGTCTGCTAATAGGTCTGCTATCGGAGGTTTTGGAGGAACTCTAAAAAGTTTTTGTCCTGTAGATCTTGGTACTTTAGTTGCAAAAGAGGCAATAACCAGATCTGGGTATGATGCAAATGAAATTGAACATGCTGTTTTTGGCAATGTAATTCATACAGAGCCGAGGGACATGTATGTGAGTAGAGTAATTGCTCTTCAGGCAGGTCTTAGCAAGGAATCTGCTGCCTTAACAGTAAATAGATTATGTGGATCTGGGTTACAGGCTATTGTCAGTGCAGTACAACTTTTAACCCTTGGTGATGCATCTGTGGCAATGGCAGGAGGTGTAGAAGTAATGTCTAACGGTGCTCATATAGTAGAAGGGTTTCGTTGGGGATCAAGAATGGGAGATGGTAGAGTACATGATATGATGCTTGGTGCTTTACACGATCCTTTCGGACATGGGCATATGGGTATCACAGCAGAAAATATATCTAGTAGATATCAAATTAGTCGAGATATGCAGGATGAATTTGCTTTAACAAGTCAAAAAAGAGCTAGCAAGGCCATTGCCGACGGTGTCTTTAAAGAACAGATATTACCAATTGAGATTAAGACTAAAAGAGGTATAGAAATTTTTGAAACAGATGAACACCCTAAACCAGAAACTAGTATTGAAACTTTATCAAATCTTAGAACAGCTTTTAAAAAAGATGGTGTTGTTACTGCCGGCAATGCTTCTGGCATAAATGATGGTGCTGCCGCTCTAATACTTGCTAATGAAGAGCAAGCTAAAAAAAGTAAACCATTAGCTAGAATTGTTTCTTATGGATTTGGTGGTGTTGAGCCTGATGAAATGGGTATGGGACCAGTTCCTGCTTCAAAAATGGCCCTTAAGAAAGCAGGATTAGATATAGATGATCTAGATTTGGTAGAATCAAATGAAGCTTTTGCCGCTCAAGCCTGTGCAGTAAACAAACAGTTAGGATTAAATCCTGAAATTGTTAACGTAAATGGTGGCGCAATTGCTCTTGGGCATCCCGTTGGGGCAACCGGAGCTATAATTATGACTAAACTAGTATATGAGTTAAGAAAACGAAAGGGAAAATACGGTCTTGCTACTATGTGTATTGGTGGAGGTCAAGGCATTGCTGTTATAATAGAGGCTCTCTAATTTTATGACTTTTCAAAGAATTTCAGTAGATGAAGCAAAAATATTAATTGAAAAAGATAATATTACTCTAATTGACATTAGAGATTTCAATTCTTTTTCCAATGGACATATAAAAAATGCAATTCATATTGAAAATTTAAATATCCAACATTTCATTAATGAAAAAGATAAAAGTGATCCTGTTTTAATTTATTGTTATCACGGCAATTCAAGTCAGCCTGCTGCAAATTTCTTTATTCAACAAGGTTTTAAAAATGTGTATAGTATGGATGGCGGATATAATGACTGGAAACAAAAACTTTAACAGCTTCTTTTATGAAATGTTTTCAGTAAATACATCGTTACTTTATATTGCGGATATATGGTGTTGATTTAATAGCTGTAATGAAAGCTTTTTAAAAATAAGCCATAAACTTATTTGTTTTTTATTCTTATTAAGATTTAGTTTTAAGCATTTGGTTGGCTATCCAAGTCATAACCGTTTCATTATTTTGATTTGTAACAATATGCTTTAATCGAGCAGTACCTCTTTTAGGGTTTTTTGATGATCTTTTAGCTTCTAAAACTTCAATTTTTGTTTTTAATAAATCACCAGGATAAACAGGTTTTGTCCATCTCAACTCGTCAATTCCCCAAGCTCCCATACTTGTTCCGTCATAAACACCAGTTTTAAAAATTTGAGTAAAAGATTTTCCTAGTGTCATAAAGCCACTGGATGTTAACTGTCCAAAGGGACCATTGTTAGCGGCATCTTCATCTAAGTGAAAAAGCTGTGGATCGTATTTTGAAGCAAAATCTACAATCTCTTCCTTAGAAATCAAAGTAGCTTCAGTTTCAAAAGATAAACCTACCTCAAAATCTTCAAAATACATTGGTTTTAATTTCATTAAGAAAAAATACTCAAATTCTAATTTATCTAGGGGCTAGTCTAACAGAACCATCAAGTCTGATAGTCTCTCCATTCAATAAAACGTTAGTTAAGATACTTTCTACTAACATGGCATATTCTAGAGGTGTTCCAAGACGTTTTGGAAAAACAGTTGTAGCAATAAGACTCTTTTGAACTTCCTCGCTCATTCCTGATAACATGGGAGTTGAAAATAAACCTGGAGCAATAGTATTTACCCTAATTCCATGTGATGCTAATTCTCTTGCAATTGGTAAAGTCATTCCTACTATGCCACCTTTAGATGCCGAATACGCAGCCTGACCTATTTGTCCATCGTAAGCTGCAACCGATGCAGTATTTATTACAACTCCCTTTTCTCCTTCATGGTCAGCTTCGTTGTTTTGCATTTTATCTGCACATAAACGAAGCATATTGAAACTTCCAATTAAATTAACATTAAGTACTTTTTCGAATAAACTTAAACTATGCATTCCTCTACTTGAAACAACTTTTGCTCCAACTGCAATACCTGCACAATTAACTAAGCAATTTATACCTTCAAAATTTTCAATTGCTTTTTGCATTTCAGCTTCGTTAGACACATCACCTACAAAGTAATCTGCATTCAAATCATTGGCTACTTTTTTCAGACCTTCTTCATTGAGATCAATTAACAACAGCTTAGCACCACGGTCATTCAAATATCTTGCTGTTCCTTCTCCAAGGCCACTACCAGCACCAGTTATAACGGCTTTAACATTTTCAAGTTTCATCTTTAATCTCCAAAATTTCTCTTATCATCTATCACTTTCCCATCATTAGGTAAACTATTTACAGGAACAATCTCAACATTACCTCTTAAATTAATTACATTTTTAATTTCTTCTGAAACCCTTAATTGAATTGCATTTATTTCCTCAAGATCACTATTATTAGATTCTATCTTTAGTAAAAGCTCGTCACGGTCATTTGATCTGCTTATAATCATTCTAGCTTTATTGTTGATTTTAAGGCTTTCTAAAATTTTATTTATTTGAGACGGCTGAACGAACATTCCACGTACTTTTGTTGTTTGATCTGCTCTACCCATCCAACCTTTTATTCTTTTATTAGTTCTTCCGGTTATGCTTATTCCTTCCATTATTGCCGAGAGGTCTCCGGTAGCAAATCTAATAATAGGTAACTCATAATTGTTAAGAACAGTTACTACAACTTCTCCTACTTCACCGTCTTGTACTCTTTTTCCTGTACCTGGTTTGACTATTTCTAAAATAACATCCTCATCAATGATCATTCCATCATTTTCAGCTCCCTCATAGGCTACTAATCCTAGATCAGCAGTACCGTAACATTGCATCGCTTGGATGTTACGATCTTTAAAATATTGAGCAACTGCTGGAAAAAGAGGGCCGCCAGTTACCATTGCTTTGTTAAGATGTGGTAGCAATATTTTGTTTTCATCAGCTTTTTCCAGGATAATTTTTAAAAAATCAGGAACGCCCACATAAGCTGTCGTACCAATATCTCTCATTACCTCTAATTGTAAATCAGAGTTTTCACCTCCAGCAGGGAAAACAGTACATTTTAGAATTTTAGCAGCCTCCTCAAACATGGCTCCTGCAGGCGTAAAATGATAAGAAAAACAATTTTGTACTATATCACCATGTCTGAAACCTGCTGCATGAAGGGCTCTTGCAAAACGCCACCAATTATTAGAATAACCATCTAAATCATAAATTGGACCTGGTGATCTATATATATGATTGAAATTTTTTATTGCACTAACGTTTAATTTGGCAAAAGGAGGTGATTGATTTTGTTTTTCGATCAAATCACTCTTTCTTATTATGGGTATTAATTCTAAATCATCTAGATTTTTGATTTGGTCATTAAACCTAATCGATTGGTTTTTATTTTTTTTTGCTTCTTGTATAAGTTGAGTTAGTTGTTTGAGATGATCGCCATTTCTCTGATCTACTGAACGTAATTCTAAATCGTCAAAAAAATTATTTTTTACCATTTATATATTATAACCATCTTTTTCTACGTCTATATTGTTTTACGTCTTTAAAAGATTGTCTGCCTTCTCCTGAAATACCAAGATAGAACTCCTTGACGTCTTCATTGTCTCTCATAGACTCAGCAGTTCCTTCCATGACAACTCTGCCATTTTCTAGTATATAAGCATATTCAGCATATTGAAGGGCAATATTTGTATTTTGTTCAGCAAGAAGAATTGTAACACCTTCCTTTTTATTTATTTCGGCTACTATTTCAAATATTTGTTTGACTAATTGAGGAGCTAGTCCCATTGAGGGCTCATCAAGCAATATCATTGTAGGATGAGCCATTAGTGCTCTACCAATAGCTATCATTTGTTGCTCGCCACCAGATGTATATCCAGCAAGAGACGTTCTTCTTTCACGAAGTCTCGGAAAGTAATTATAAACTCTTTCCAAATCATCTTTAACCTCTCTCGAATTACTTCTGGTATAGGCACCTGTGAGCAAGTTTTCTTCAACCGTTAAGTGTTCAAAACAATGCCTTCCTTCCATAACTTGGACAACACCCTTTTTAACCAATTGAGCTGGATCAAGATCATGAATATATTCATTATTGAAAGTTACAGATCCCTTTGTAACCTCTCCTCTTTCAGAGGCTAATAAATTTGAAATTGATTTTAAGGTTGTACTTTTTCCTGCTCCATTACCACCAAGTAATGCAGTTATACCCCCTTTTTTAACTTTTAGACTGACACCTTTTAGCACTAAGATGACGTGGCTATAAACAACCTCTATATTATTAACAATTAATATATCATCAACGTCATTATTATTGTTCTTAGTTATTTTAATGTCATCCATTTCATAAATCCTATAGGTAAAGAGAGCCTAAAAAATTAGGCTCTCCATATATTTAGTTACAACGCTCAGCAATATTTTGCTCTGCTGCATATTTATTTGAGTCTTCAGCAATCAACGCATCAATAATTGCTCTGTCACTTCCCATATAGTCAGTGATTAAACTCCATGATTTAGTTTTTGCATCCCACTGTTGAACAGCGGCAAGTCCACTTCCACCGTGATTTGCACAACTATTCTCAAATGGAGGAGAGAAGTCTTTAAACCCAAGCTCTTCTAATCTTTTAGCGTCAAGCTTAACATTTTCCATACCATCTCTATACATTGCAGGTGTTATTTTAGAAGTGCCATGAATTTTCTGTGCTATTCTTGCAGCTTCTACCTGAACCATAGCCTGGAATAAACCTCTATTATAGAGAACGGTTCCAAAGTGTGAACCATCTCCGGATGCTTCTCCTTTATCATGAACATATTTCTTAATATCTTTATGAACCTGATAATTAGTTCCAGGAGCATTAAATGTTAAGGCCTTATAACCATGAGCACCTTCTCCAGCTGGTAAAACATCGTTCTCAGACCCAGACCACCAAATGCCAATGAAATTTTCCATTGGAAATTTTATAGAGGCAGCTGATTTTACAGCAACTGAGTTCATAACACCCCAACCCCACATCAAAATATAGTCTGGACGAGCTTTACGTATTTTTAGCCATGTTGCTTTTTGCTCTTGTCCAGGGTGGTCAACTGGTAACAACATTAAATCAAAGCCATGCTTTTTACCAAGCTCTTCTAATGTTCTGATTGGTTCTTTCCCATAAGCGGAGTTATGATATACCAGAGCTATATTTTTACCTTTGATATTATTTGAGTTCTTACTCAATATATGTTTAACAGCAATAGACGCTCCATCCCAGTATGTAACTGGTGCATTAAATATCCATTTGAATACTTTACCATTTGCTGCAGAAGTTCTTCCATATCCTGTTGAGTAAACAGTCACTCCGTCAGCTGTAGCTTTTGGAATTAATTGATATGTAATACCAGTAGACATAGGTTGGAAAACCATAGCATCTTGTTTGTTTTTTTCATAACACTCAACACCAACTTGTGTTTTGTAACCAGTTTCACATTCGGGGTGTAATATTTTTTCACCACCAATTCCACCATCTCTGGCGTTAATCATTTTGTAGTAATCTACAAAACCATCAGCGTTTGGAATACCATTAGGAGCATAGGCACCTGTTCGGTATACTAACATTGGAAATTTTAGATCTGCAATTGCAATTTCTACATAACTAGAAACAGCTATAACAGAAGCTACTATTCCCATTAAAAGTTGTTTTATTCTCATTAGATCCTCCCTTAGAGATAAAATTAACAAAAAAACCTACTAAATAAATATTTAGTAGGGGAAAGGCCACCTTCTTAACTTTTCTTTTGCGATGGACCAAAGTCTTGCAAGGCCGTGAGGCTCTACAATTAAAAAAACAATCATTAACAATCCCCAGATTGTTATCTCAACGTGTTTGGCTGTAACAGCAGACAGTCCTACTAAATCAACCATCATAAATTTTAAACCTATTGGTAAAGTAACAATAAAAGCAGCGCCAAAAAATGATCCTAACATAGATCCAAGTCCGCCAATAATAATCATAAATAGAACTGGGAAAGAGATAGTCATAATATCAAAAGATTCTGTCACTTCAATAGCACCAAGAAAAACTGCAAAGTATAAAGCCCCAGCAACACCAATATAAAATGAACTAATAGCAAAAGCTGATAATTTAGTTTTTAATGGAGGTACTCCAATTATTTCTGCAGCAATATCCATATCCCTAATTGCCATCCAGGATCTTCCCATTTTACTTCTTATTAAATTTTTCGCAGCAAATCCTAGAACGACTACAAGTATTAAACAGAACAAATAAGTTGCGTATGGCGGGGCTGACGCCCCTGTAACAGGTATACCAAACATTAGTCTTTCAGATACAGTTATTTGCCCAGTATCCGAATAATTATAAAACCAAGGTACTTTGTTAAAGAGCCAAACGAGAAAAAACTGTGCAGCAAGAGTAGCAACTGCCAAATAAAAACCTTTTATCCGAAGAGACGGTAATCCAAAAAGAATGCCAACTCCAGCAGTTATTAATCCTGATATTAAAACAATAATCATAATGTTCAAATCAGGGAAATAGGTCATTATTTTATATGTTGAAAAAGCCCCAACAGCCATAAACCCACCTGTTCCAAGAGAAACCTGACCACAATAACCCGTTAAAATATTTAGACCGATTGCAGCTAAAGAAAAAATTAAGAAAGGCACAAGTATTGCTTTTTCCCAATAGCTATTGATAATAAATGGTATTATCAAAAAGGCTATGAACATAAGCGTACTAAAAGCTATTTTATCCTGAATTAGAGGAAAAATTGCGTGATCTGACTTGTATGAAGATTTATATTGTCCTGTTTCTCTGTAAATCATAAACCTTAAACCCTCTCGATAATTTTATCGCCAAACAATCCTTGTGGACGAAATAATAAAAACACTAGTGCCATAACATATGCAAACCAATTTTCTAGCGCTCCTGTCTCAAAATAACCACCTATGTAAATTTCAGCTAGCTTCTCACCAACCCCAATTAGTAAACCTCCAATTATGGCTCCAGGTATAGAAGTAAAACCACCAAGAATTAAAACAGGCAATGCTTTTAGCGCAATAAGAGATAAAGAAAATTGAACACCTGATTCAGTGCCCCACATAATTCCAGCTACCATAGCTATAAATCCTGAGATAGCCCAAACAAGTATCCAGATTGTTCTTAATGAAATACCTACAGATAAAGCTGCTTGGTGGTCATCTGCAACTGCTCTAAGAGCTCTGCCAGTCTTTGTATACTGAGAAAACAGAGCTAGTGTAATAACTAAAATTACAGCTATTACAGTTGCCCATACATTAAGAACATCAATATACATTCCATAATAATCACTGCCTTCTGCCGCCAGCCCAATCGTAGCTTCTTCTAACCAGATAGATCCTCCACTTGGTATACCTACATCTAGAACTTTAACATCAGATCCCCACATTAAGTCACCGACACCTTCTAAAACAAAGGCTAAACCAATAGTGGCCATAAATAAAATTATAGGATCCTGATTTACTAGATGTTTGAGAACAAGCCGTTCTATAATCCAAGCTAACGCAATCATTGTGATCATAGTCAAAATTATAGCCAAGAAATTAGGCATCGAAGCGTACCAATTATGGTAATTGGTTCCAAATAGTTCATTAATGACATGTGCAAATGGAACTTGACCAGTTTGATATCCTACAAGAGTAAGGGCTGCAAATAAGGCAAATACTCCTTGAGCAAAATTAAAAACACCAGACGCTTTAAAAATTAAGACAAAACCTAATGCAACTAGTGAATACATTACCCCGGACATAAGTCCGTTTAGGACTGTTTCAATAAAATTAAGTAACTCTACACTCATATTACAATTCCTTACTCATCAGACACTCCTAAATAGGCATCGATAACCGCCTTATTATTTCTAATTTCCTGAGGCAAACCAGAACCTATTTTTTTTCCATAATCTAAAACAACAATTCTATCTGAAATATCCATAACAACACCCATGTCATGTTCTATTAAAACGATAGTTGTTTTTAATTCATTATTAACAGTAAGTACAAATCGACTCATATCTTGTTTTTCTTCAACATTCATTCCTGCCATTGGCTCATCAAGAAGAAGTATCTCTGGTTCCATGGCTAATGCTCGCCCAAGTTCCACTCTTTTTTGCAAACCATAAGGTAGTGAACCCACTGGTGTCCTTCTAATAGATTGAAGATCTAAGAAATCTATTACTCGTTCAACCTTTTCACGATGCTCTGCTTCTTCTTTTTCAACAGGACCAAAATAAAGTGCTTGCATTAAAAAATTTTGTTTCTGTTTTAGTAGCCTTCCAGTCATTAAATTATCTAATGTACTCATACCCTTAAAGAGGGCTATATTTTGAAAGGTTCTTGCAATACCACTCTTGGCAGCAAATTCAGGCTCCATGGCATTTCTATCAGTACCTGCAAAATTAATAACCCCACTTGTAGGTTTGTAGAAGCCATTGATTACATTTAACATTGATGACTTTCCAGCCCCATTAGGACCAATAATTGCAAAAACTTCACCTTTTTTTACATCAAATGAAACATCTGTTAGAGCCTTAACGCCTCCAAATGCAAGACTAATGTTTTTGAGTTCAATAGCTGTTTTACCATATGGTATTTTTTTTAAATCATCTAAACTCATTTACTTTTGCCCTTACTAGATTTTTTAACTTTAGATACAGTTTTTTTAACTTTTAAGTTTTTTGTATCTATTAGGTGCCTTATTTCCATAGTTGCACTGATCTTACTTTTTCTTCCATCTTCTAAAGTGAACTCGGTGTTGATTGAAGCAGTGACTTTATCTAAATATAAATCCTTAATAATGTCTTTATATCTTGTGTTTATAACACTTCGCCTTACCTTTCTTGTTCTAGTTAATTCACCATCATCGGCTTCTAATTCTTTAAATAACAATAAGAATTTTGCAATTTTAGTATTGTCAGGCAATTGCTCATTCACTTTTTTTATTTCTTCTTCTATCAGTGCATAGATTTTTTTATCTGCGGCAAGTCCTGTATAGGAAGTAAATGCTAGTTGCCATTTTTCAGCTAATTTTGAAACTATAGAAAATCTGATACAAATTATCGCTGTTAAATAGGGTTTCTCAGATCCTATAACTACAGCTTCACCAACATAAGGTGAAAACTTTAGTTTGTTCTCTATATTTTGTGGTGAAAATTTAACACCGTCCGACTTAATGGCTATATCATTTACTCTATCAAGTACATTTAGTCTTCCTTTATCATCAAAATAACCTGCATCACCTGTATGCATCCATCCTTTTTTAATGGTATCTTTGTAAGCTTTTGGGTTATTATAGTAGCCGGAGAACATGCTAGGATGTTTTGTAATAATTTCACCAAGACCATTTGGATCTGGATCAATTATTTTAACTTCACAGTCTGGGAAAGGGATGCCAACTGTTTCGCAATCCATCGTTCCTTTAGGAATTTCTTGCAGTGTATAAGCTCCCATTAATTCAGTTTGACCATATAGTTGCCTTAACGGAATACCCATAGCCAGAAAAAATTTAAATGTCTCTGGACCAATTGCAGAACCACCGGTTGCTGCAGATGTAACTTTGCTAAAACCTAATCTGTCTTTTAATGAGGAGAATAAAAGTTTATCAGCAAGAAAATCTCTTTTGCCTTTATCAACTGCTTTTAGACCTCTTTCAACCATTACATTAAATAGCCACTGAGTTATTTTAGGGGCATCTAATATTCTCGATCTCATATCAGCAGCAATTTGTTCCCATAATCGAGGAGCACCAAGCATGAAAGTAGGGCCAACTTCACGCATGTCTTCCATAGCTGTTTCGGGTCTTTCGGGAAAGTTAACCTTCATTCCACCAACAATGTTGAAACCGACACCATAGGTTTGTTCCATTATCCAAGGGAAAGGTAGAACAGAAACATACTCATCATTTATGTTTTTAGGATCAACTTTTAAATATCTAATGACATGCTCAATAAATTTTCCACCTGGAAGCATAG
>Ga0181595_10001647_pt1 | contig 23780 bp, 20 predicted proteins | sample 041ome_7_FD_145604 | JGI IMG/M metagenome (GOLD analysis project Ga0181595, IMG submission 145604) | Coastal salt marsh microbial communities from the Groves Creek Marsh, Skidaway Island, Georgia - 041401AS metaG (spades assembly) | ecosystem: Environmental > Aquatic > Marine > Intertidal zone...
TGCCCAAGTGATTGCACCGGCCATCAGTGGTTATTTAGCCAAACAAAGCGGCAGTTTTGATTCAGGTTTACTAACAGCAAGCGCTATTACCTTATGTGGGGCAGGAGTACTGACGCTACTGATCCGCTGCACCGCCAGCGATCATCTGGCCATGCGGGGAGGGAGCTAAAATTCAGTTATTTACCGATACAGAAAGTAAATAGTTATATAAAATCAATATCTTAAGTGTAACTCGAAGGGCGTTTGGTGGGGCATTTTCAGATAAGAAAATATCATGATAGGCAAATACCACTAGAATTCAATCATTCCCTTTATTTTCGGTGACCAAGAGCTAGTGCTGTGTTTTGTTTATTGATACATTAAGTTTGTTAATGTTTTAATTAAAGGTCTGTAAATGGAAGCACAGGAACAACAAGAAAAGAAAAACGCTCCTGATTTCTCTGAGTTAGTAATAGCATTGGTGTCTGCAGTTGGGACCGATCTGCAAAGGTTCACAACATTGATAATCGATGAGTTGGAGCTTTATGAATTTAAAGCCGATGTTATCCGAGTGTCTCAGGATATTCTGGGAGTGTTAGACGAAAAACCTGCAAAAGCTTCACATCTTCAAACCATTGAACACTATATGGAAGCGGGAAATAGGTATAGGGCGGCTACAGATGAAAATGCGGCTTTGGCGTACTCAGCCATAGCCAAAATTTCAGAGTTACGAGCAACTAAGCTTGAAGGTGCCGCTCCGCAGCCACTTCGAAAACAGGCCTGGATTATTCGTTCTTTGAAACATCCAGACGAAGTTGCAGCTTTAAGAGAAACTTATGGTGACAGCTTGTTCGTTCTTGGCATTCACACCAGCTATCAAAACAGATTTCTGAATTTAAAGAAAAAACTTAAAAGATCAGAGAATGAAAGTTTTATAGAAAAACTAATCGCGCGTGATGCCGATGAAGGTCCAGATAGTGGGCATGGGCAGCATACTAGAGACACATTTCATTTATCGGATTTTTTCATCGACGAAGATCAAAATTTAAATAAAAACAAATCTGATATTGAAAGAGTCATTAAGTTAATTTTTGGAGAGCCATTTTTAACCCCAACTTTTGATGAGTACGCGATGTATATGGCTTTCTCTGCATCAACTCGATCTGCTGACTTGTCAAGGCAAGTTGGTGCTGTACTTGCTAAAGATAAAAATATAATCTCAACCGGTGCGAATGATGTACCAAAACCGCATGGTGGTCTTTACTGGCCTGAGTTGGTTAATTCTGAAATTGTTGATGCACCAAATGGACGTGACTATACACTCGGATATGACGCGAATAAAAAAACGATCAAAGAAATTATTGATGACTTGATAACTAAGTTAGGTCTGGAAGACAATGAGATGACCAGGGCAAAATTCAGCAAGACCAAGCTCAATGATATTACTGAGTATGGCCGTGTTGTGCACGCTGAAATGGAGGCAATTTTGTCATGCGGTCGTTCAGCTAACAGTACTGTAGGTACTTCACTTTATTGCACAACATTTCCATGTCACAATTGCGCAAAACACATCATAGCTGCCGGGGTCAAAAGAGTTGTGTACGTCGAACCTTATTCAAAGAGTAAGGCTTTCGAATTTCATGGAGATTCTATTTCAGATGGCCGTTCCGAGGATAAAGTTTCATTTGAACCATTCGTTGGGGTGGGGCCAAGAAGCTTTTTGAACCTGTTTTCTATGAAATTGGGTAACGGCCGACCAATTAAACGAAAAAATTCTCAGGGTGAAACTGTCGAATGGTCTAGAGAATCGGCTACACTTCGTTTGACGCAAGATTGGTTAAGCTTGATAGGTCGAGAAGAATTTGCAACTGCTTACGCTGCTGAACAACTTAAAAAATATAAAACCTGGAAACTGCAAAATGAAAAAGAATGAAAAAAAACCTTTAGTTGAGCATATGGAACGGGTAAATGAGAGAGTTGCTGTCTGGCCCCTGTGGCAGCAGCAGATGCTAAAAGCAAAAGTTTCAACAAACAGCCGCCAGAGGGTTAAAGTCCTAGAAGAAGCTGTAGTTTAGACTAATCAGTAAAGCCGCTTTTAAAGCGGCTTTATCTTCTAAATTTTTGAAGTTATGTGTAAAAATCAATTTCAGGGCTCTTTTCTGCTATTTAAAATACTAAATCGCTTTGCACTAACATTATGGCCTTAGTCTAATTGCTTTTACTTTCTCTTCAACGAAGCTATTTTTTTCGGCTTCAGTTTCAACAGGATTACTAAGTAGCCATTCTTCAACTTTTTTCCGGTCAAAAAATACCAGCTTACCGTTTGGCTTAGAGTGCGGAATTTTACCGGTATGCGTAAGCTTGTAGATATAGCTAACGCTCAGCCCAGTGAAAGCTGAACATTCAGCCACATTTAAAACTGCTTTGTTATTTAAATTACCGTACATCATTACCTCCGCAGCAGAGTTTGAATTATTTCGTTGAGTGTTATCACGTAAAGCAAAATATTCATTTTTTTCTGTCATTGTCGGGTTCCTTTTAATCTCGTGGGAAACTGGGAATAAGGGAAACCCCTTATTAATCATGCTCATAATTTGGGAATATTGGTTGGGAAAGCATCTCGTCAAGAGCTAGGTCACTGACTATTTTATGGGGTAGTATTTTGAAATATCGGCCTCCTGCTGGACCACCGGAAATAACTCGCTTGAAGGTGCCACGACCTTCACTAGTTTCCATCCAACCCTGATTAACCATGTATTGTACGGATTGCGAAAAGTGGTCTTTGAATTCGAGATTAAGCCCTGCCTTATAAGCATCTCGAGTCAGGTACCAAGCCTGAGTATTCCTCTCTTTTATGATATAGCCATAGTTATCTTGCAGAGGTTTGCCTTCAGGTAGCAGTTTTCTGCGCCAAAGTTTTAATGCTAATGGCAGATTTCTTTTGAGCTTCTCATCTTCTGAATCTACATTGCTGCCCCTCGTATCCAACCACGATTCAAAAGCTATTTTTGCGGCATTCTCTGCGGTGCCTGTTGGCCAAGGAAGTAAACCTGCAGAGATTGCCAGCTCGCCCGCTATAGCGTGTAAGGCAAATCTTTTCGCTGCTTCTGTTACTTGGTTACCGTCTCCGGCCTGTCGCCAATGATTTAGCATTTCGGTTATCTGGTTGCTCAAGATTGATGGCAGATTTTCTGTCATGCTGAGATATTCGATCCAAGCTTTGAATACGGAGCCGTGATTAAGGTTGATACCATTCCAAATGGCTTGGGAGAACTCATGGATAGAGCCGCAACCATGAAGATCGTCATAAATGCCAAACTTTCTGGTTGCTGGCACTTCCAAAAAGCGTATCTCTTGCCCAGCTTTCACATTTTTCTGAATAGTTGAAAGCTTTTCCTCTAAGCCAACTTCGCCAGTGCTGAGATACAAAAGGCGCCACTTGCGCTTTTCACCAAGTGAACCATCCTGGTTACTGCGGATTTTCGACATTCCATTTGCAAGCATATAGATTGATTGATCGACATCTTCAGCATTCACCTGATGCAGTTCATCAAGGCAAAGCAACATATCATTGTGAGTTGACGCAATTATCTCTAAGCCGTTAGCTGTAGACCGCCAGCTGTATACGTAGTCTTGATTGGAATACAGACTGGCTGCCAAGTTAAGCACAGTAGTTTTTGCTATTTTTGATTTGCCAAAAAGGTGAACTCCGCAGCTTGGCCAATTCAGCCAGTAAAGCAGTGGAGCCGCTAAACCGGAACAAATGCTAAAAATTAGCATTGGATTGTTCAAACACAGTGGAGCAACAGATGTTTGCCAGCTCTCAAGTGAGCCTTTCGATGACATCAACTCCGTGCGGCTGCCAGAATAAATAACGGGTTCATGTTCTTTGCTAATACACCAATCTGGCGTGATAAAACTATGATTAAGCCAACCAGTCTGCGATGAACTAATCAGACGAGCTTTCGGGGTGGATTGGTTAAGGAAAGTAATTATATGCTCCCACGTACGAGCCCGGTTTGAGACTGCGAGACCTGTATCTACAAGCACTTCTTTCAGCTGTCTGCCGTTTTCATTGATTATTTGCTTGCGTGGAAAAACCTGACGAATAGTTTTGTTATCCAGATTTATCCACTCAATAAGTAGACCATAGTTTCTGCGATTATCAGAATCGCGAGTAATTCCCAGTACCCGGATCGGACCACAGAGAAATTTCGATTCACCGTCTTGTTGACTGATAAATAACCCGTTGCTTAATATCTCGAACATGTTCCGATTGCTTCTTTTATTTCATCAAACTACATAATTTTCATCAAACTACATGACTAAGAAAATAAATGCAGTGAAAAGGTAGGTGAGATTTCGGGAGGGTTTTAAAGCTAGTAAAAACGCGGATTTTTTGATTTTTAAAGCGAATTTTAGTTTGTTTTTTAATCAAGAATTTGGCATGCCAAATTTTTTCGTTATCAATTAAGGAAAATGGTCAGTGTTTAGTGGTATTTACAATGCCAGTCTGATTCCAATCACAGAGAAGAAGTAGCCAGCGGCTAATAGCTTGTAAGCGCTGGGGGCTATTACATTTGGCGGCGAAAGCCAGGTTTGCACTGCGCGCCGCAAACTGACTGAATGTTTCAATCAGAATATCCCAACACTCATCCCGCTCATTGCTAACTTGGAAGGCAAAGGCTTTTTGTCTGAACAAATCTTGAAACAGTTGCTCTTCGGTTTCATAAGATTCTGCCAGCTCAAAGCCAAGTGGTTCACAGTATTTTTCGATGCCAGAAATGCGGTTTTGTAACTCGATAATGGCCGGTATAAATGGTCTTAACTCTGCTATCTGATGAAGATCGTCAGTGTTCATGTATTCTCCAGAATTACCAATAGTAATTTTTACCTAAAAAAGGAATTTAGCATGCCAAATTTAATAGTAGGTATCGTACAGCTCACCAAGCGCTTGTTTGTCTTCAGCCTCTTGCCGGGTCATACTTTCACCATCGGCATTAATATTACCCATACCATCGTCAAGCATATCAAGCTGGTCTTGATCGTCACTATCATCACTCGATAGCATAATATCAAGGACTCCAACGGCTACTAAGCCTGTTACTTTTAGAACTTTACCCCACATTCCCGTCTCCTATTCATCAAAAAATTTGGCATGCCAAATTTGCTAAGGATTCCTTAGTATCCAGCTTCTATTAAAGCTAAGACAATCTTAGTTTTCAATAGCCAATGTCTCACACTAAGATTGAATACTAACGATGGTTCGCCGCTCCCCAAGCGGTTAAAGCAGGCAAGAAAACGAAAAGGGCTATCTCAGAAGCAACTGGGTATTTTGGCCGGTATGGATCGTTTTGCTGCTTCAGCCAGAATGAACCAGTATGAGCGTGGTGTTCACTCCCCTGATTTCAAAACCGTTATTGCATTGAGCAAGGTGCTGGGCGTTCCAACCGCCTATTTTTATTGTATTGAGGAAGAACTGGCGAGTGTTATTATGGACTGGAAGGCAAGTTGCTAAAAATTTGGCATGCCAAATTCTCAGGCCGATAAAACTAATTGGTAATTGCTCAACTGCCCAAGTATGTATAGGTGATGGATAGCCGCTCATGTCCCAGGTCTTTGCTAATCTGTAATCTGGCTGCTGTGTCAATCGCATGCTGTTCGGCACTCAACGTCTTACGTTTAGGTCCATCATTTGCTGGACACTGCCAGCCAGTCAGCTCCAAGTAACGTTGCCGAGCATAATGATGGCGTAAACCATGATTCTTGTTTAGACCGACACGGGCGGTTTCGCGTTCATATAAGCCGAGTTGTTGGACATAATTGGAAGTAGCTGGTATTAAAGCGGATTTGGTTATGGCAGTGATCTCTTTTAGCAGACTCAGTTGTGACTGAGTCGTTATGTTAACCTCGCGGTACTTACCTCCTTTAGCCCACGAACCTTTAATCCGGATATGATTATTTTGCCAAGCGTAGGAAACATTGAATTTAATAGCTTCTTCCCGACGCAAACCAAACTCCTGCTGCAAACGCAATGAAAGCTTTATAAATTCACATTTGATTTTGCTATGCTTGTCATTATCTAGCTGCTTAGACTTGCCAACAGGGTTGTTGCGAATTGTGGCAATGCCATAATCATCATTATCTCGGGCAACAATATTACGTTTGCCTATCTTATCTGCCAGCCAGCGAATTGCCGACAGCCTGTTTTTCATTGTTTTGTCGGCAATACCGTCTTGTTTGCATGCTTCGGCTGATTCCGATCACTCATTTCGGTCCAATCCGATCACCCATTTCGGTTTAATCCGATCGCCTATTTCGGTTTTATCCGATCACTTTTAGCCATTTTCCGAAATCGCTGTTCGGAATGCCGGAATCGCTGATCGGAATGCCGAAAGACCGTTCTTTTTCTAACTAAATCAACTGGTAAGCTCGTCCTAACTTTAACTCATTTAGGAAAAGCTGACCATGGCTAGAAAGAGAACAGATATGAGCAAAATTAAAGACATTCTGAGACTTCGCTTTGATGCCGGACTTAGCTTACGAGACATAAGTAAATGCTGCTCTGTGGGTCCAGCGACTGTCAGCGAGATATTGTCACGCTTCGCCAGTAGTGGTTTAAGCTGGCCGCTGGTGACACAAACCTGCGATACAGAGTTAGAACAAGCGGTCTATAAAGGCAAAAACTCGTCCAAGCACAAACGTCAGCCTGACTTCGCGCTGATGCACCAAGAACTCAAACGTAAAGGCATGACCAAGCTGCTGCTATGGCAGGAATATCGTGACCTAGATACGGCCACGGCCTATGGCTACACACAGTTTTGTGAGCATTATCAAACCTGGGTTAAAAGCCTTAAACGCAGCATGCGGCAACTGCATATTGCCGGTGACAAACTGTTTATCGATTATTGTGGGCCAACCGTCGCCATCCTAAACCCTGACACCGGTGAGATCCGGTATCACGCCCAAATCTTTGTTGCCACTTTAGGAGCCTCGAATTACACCTATGTTGAAGCCGGCCGCTCCCAGCAGCTGGAAGATTGGATCATGGCACACGTCCGAGCCTTCGAGTTCTTTGGGGGTATTCCGCGTTTATTGGTGCCGGATAATCTACGCTCCGCCGTTACCAAAACCCATCGTTACATGCCGGTTCTCAATGAGAACTATGCGCGCATGGCACGTCATTACGGCACGGCAATCATGCCAGCCCGGCCTTATAAACCCAAAGACAAATCAAAAGCAGAAAACGCGGTATTGATTGTGGAGCGTTGGATCTTGATGCGATTGCGGCATGAGCATTTTTATACCTTGAACAGCTTAAACCTGCGGATCCGTGAACTGCTGCAAGAGCTTAATCACCGTCAGCAGCGCATCCATCCAGGCTCTCGCTATGAGCTTTATGTCCGGTTTGATAAACCTGCATTAATGCCTTTACCGCTATACCACTATGAATACATCGACAGTAAACAAGCCCGTGTTGCGCCTGATTATCATGTGCTGTATGCCAAACATGCGTACTCGGTGCCGCATCATCTGGTGAGTCATACCGTGACGATTGAGGCGACGGCACAAATCATCTGCGTGTATTACCAAGGCAAAGTGGTTGCTCAGCATCCCAGAAAACATCACGACGGTGGCTTTAGCACCGTCAAAGAGCATATGCCTGATGCACATATCAAACAGCGCTGGAGCGCCGAAAGATTACTGGGTTGGGCAGACAACATTGGTAGCGGAGCCAGGGCGGTGATTGCCTTCCAGCTTGAGCGTCGTCAGCATCCGGAGCAGGCGGTAAAAAGCTGTCTGGCCATTCTGAGTCTGGCTAAAAAATATAGTAATGAGCGGCTGGAAGCCGCGTGCCAACAGGCATTGTTGCTGGAACAACCCTACTTAAAAGTGATTAGCAATTTACTAGTGAACAACAAAGAGCATGCCTCAATCGCTGGTGTTGTTGATGAGCAGCCAGCACTGACGCACCACAATATCCGTGGCCAACATTACTACCAATAAGGAAAATCAACATGAGTCTATCGACATTACACGAGCAACTGCGCGCGTTGCGGCTTGGCCACTTTACTCAGGCATTACTGCAGCAACAAACTCAACCCGCGACATACAACGAAATGAGCTTCGAGGAGCGGTTAAGCCTGCTTGCCACGCATGAACTGCTCTGCCGAGATAACACGAAGGTTCAAAAGTTATCTCGCCAAGCGAAATTACGCATTGATGCGCGTGCAAGCCATATCGATTACCGAGCCAATCGCGGATTAAGAAAAGACAAAATCGCGGCCTTACTCAGTGGTCAATATCTGCATCACAATCAGAACATTATCCTGACAGGCGCTACAGGATGTGGAAAAACCTACCTAGCTTGTGCCTTAGCAACACAAGCGTGTGAACAGCATCACAGCACGCGTTACTACCGGCTTGGTGAGCTGTTGGATGAGCTCAATATTGGACGCGCTGACGGATCATACCGTCAGCAACTCAGTGCACTGGCTAAACGTAAGCTACTGATCTTGGACGACTGGGGCATGGAACCACTGACAGCACGCCAAGCAAATGATCTGCTTGATGTGATGGAAATGCGTTATCAACAATCAAGCACCATTATTGCCAGTCAAATACCGACCAGCGAATGGTACAAACTCATTCCGAGCCCCACCATTGCAGATGCACTGCTAGACCGTTTACTTCACAACAGCCACCGAATTGAATTAACAGGAGACTCGATGAGAAAACTAGACCAATCCGATCACTTAGCGTAAAAATAGAATCAAGAAAAAGAACGGTTAGCAGGTGATCGGATAACTCCGGAATCGCTGATCGGATTCACCGAAATACGCACTTGTTGCCATTTCGACACCAGGTAATTAACGTGCTTTGTTTTTAAGCCGCTTGGATCTCGCAATTTAAAACCACCTTCTAAAAGTTGTTTGGCTGCTAAATCCAAAATGTTACCGCGGCTATTTCGGGTGCTGTAACTGCTTTCTTTATGATGAATATTGACCATCTGATTTAAACGATAACCTAATTGGCTCATGCTTTTTCCTCTATTTGGTGGATTTGAAAGTGCTTTTCAGCAAGAGAAAAAATCAAAACCAAAGATCAGGGGGCATCTGCCAAATAAGGTGAGTTTTAAAGCCACATACGCGGTCGCAACCGGGTATGTTGTCGAATTGACACAAGGGCTGACTGATCTAAAGCAACACAAGCTGAGCTGGTTGGCTTCTGTTGAAGGCAATACCAGACTACGGTGGTTTTGATTACATTGGAATTTGGCCTTTTAGACCCGTTGCTACGAACGTAGCGCCTCGGAAGCGTGTTGTGGGCAGCAGCTAATGCGCCCTTTTTGTTTTTGTTCTTAGCGAGCGGTTTACGAGCAGAAAGATAACACATCGATCAGGTAATTCAACTAAAAATTTGTATCCCTGATATGGCCCCAGCATTTTTAACAGCAGATTCTGTTGCAAGGCATCATGAGCAATGGCCTTGCGTAGCGACTCTCCGAGTCGTCCCTACCTTGGCAGTAGGGACGACTCGGCCAGAATCTGCTCTCAAAGCGACGTGGCCACATGTAAGATGAAAAGATAGTAGCAGGCGGAAATGTCTAGAAATGTCTAAATCATCATGGTTTAGACATTCGCCAAGACTTTCCTACAGGTTCGATAATTCCCTCTTGTTTCAAGGCCTGCAGCAGGTTTTTAACTTTATTGTCTTTCTGTTTTGGGTTAAGAACATCGGGCAGTTTCTCTAAAAGTAGTGAGTTAATGTCTACTCGTTTAGCAGTACCAAATTTTTCAAGATATTCAGTAATCAGTTTTTTATAGTGAGTGTCATCGAAAGCACGGTTACGGATATATTGAGCCCGATCATCACTGTGTCGCGCTACTTTATCGGATATGTGATAGTTGGGTTTGCGGCCTTCTATTAGCTCTTGAGCTTTGAGGTGTTTAGCCTGTTCATCTGTTAAAGGCTTTTGTTTCTGAACGCGGTCAAGCAGCATGATTTCTTCCAGTGATAAACCCGGTAGCTGAGCCAGTTTCCGTGCGTAGGCAGGATCAACTACCCGGCCAGTGATAGTAACCTGCACTTTACCATTTGCCAGATCGTATTCAGGCAGGGGAAAGAATCGCTTCTTCTGGATGATAAACATCTTGCGGATGCCGCTACCGATAGTGTCTATCATATTTAAGTTAACCATTGCGTCAGCCAAAAAACGGTTACGGTAACGACTTTCTGGAGCATCAGAGCGGATAACTGACTCTATTGACTCTGGTATAAACTGGCCAACGTTACTGAAACATAACCGCCCATCCTCAAACTCCACCACGGTGACTTTGCCGCCCAGCTTATAATCCTGATGTGCTATGGCATTATTTAATGCTTCCCGAATAACATAAGGGTCGTATTGGTCTACCTCTTCCGGAAATAACGTTCCTTCATTTAAGTAGCGATATTTCAGGTTACGAATTTTATGAAACACTTCATCCACGCTAAGCAGCAATGGACTTGTGAAGTGCTGATAATCGCGCTCTATTCCATCACGGTCTTTCAAAATCCAAGTCACAGTAGCTGATGCAGGGTTTAGCCAGTGCGTTGCTTCAGGCTTACCCAAAAGTAAAAGAGTAGTCCGCGTTATCTGGCCATTGATTGTAAGTTTGGCCTTGTTTAGAAAGGTAACATCATCCCAATGATCTGCCTCATCATTAAGCTTTGCATTTTTCTTCAGAAATTTGTCGCGTGCTAAAGCCAAAGCTGCGGCATCAAGATCGCCAACGCTTGCACCGGCAATAATGCCCGCGCTCCAATCATCAGCATTGTTCTGTGCCCTTATACGCTCTATTTCTTCAATGTTCAAAGGCCCTAGTGATTCGCCATCACGGCCATAATAATGACCATCCCATGCAATAGGCATACCTTTGGGAGCTGCAGGAATCTCAAATAGTAAAACCCTGCCTTTTGCGCTTTCTACTTCATGGATGTCAATGAACGTTAGGCGGTTAGTGGTTTTATCCGCAATTTCTTTTTTGAGAGACTGCAATTCTTTAGCCGACGCACGAAACGTTGTACCGACAATGTCACGTTTGTCGTTAACACCAAACACTAGCCAGCTGCGTGATAGGCCTTTCAAGTTGGCTTCGTTGCCAAGAGCAGAGAAATATCTACCTAATTTATTAAAATCATAATTATTTTTAGCCTCTTTAAACTCGACAACTTCATTTTCGCCAGCCAGGTTTAATAGGTTAGTTAATATCGTATTCACTGGTTAGTCCTAATTTGTTGGCAATCCGAGCTTGTCAAAAAATGCTCTATTCCGTTCCTTCGCAGACTTTACAAGCTGATTAAAGCTAATAACTTCGATATAAGCTTTGTAATTAGGGTTGTAACCGAAGAACCCCATACCATCTGCAGTCATAGTTAAACTGAAGTTTTTGCAGCGTGTGATCATGGTTGAAGTAAGGTCACAAACGATATAACAATATGCAGGAATTTCTTGCCCCCTAGGTATGAGCTGACCTGACTTAGTTTTAGCCTGGCCTTCACGGACCCGCTCAACATATCCTAAGGCCTGTGCAATCGGGTCTTTATCCTCACCTTCGCGCATGTCGTTGCGCATAGGGCGCTTTATCTCGACCACTGTGATAGCTGCTAGTGGAAAATCGTCCTGGTTATTTACGAGAATAGGATTGTCGAACATTTTCAAGCTAATAAGATCAGGCTCTTTTGTCGACTCGCTTCCGGTAATTGGCATCGTATTTAGAGTTTTGTCAGAAGCTAGGTAGTTATGAAAAGCTAGGCGTTCATCGATTAGCCAAAGATTGCAGGAGTCAAAAAGGACTTCACTGGAGTCTTTACGCATTGGCATTATTAACTCATGGATAATATCTTCACGAGAGTATTTACCTCCTTCAAGCTGCTTAATCGATTTTTGTAATAAGTCGATGATGACTTTGCGATGCGAAACGTAATTGGCAAGGTCTGACTTTTTAAGGTCTTCAGCCTTGCGTAAGTAGTGGCTTAGTCGCTCTTTGTAGTCATCTATATGCTCCTCATTCTGAGGTTGCATGACGTAGTGGCCTTCGCTCACCAGTTGACGCTCTACTTCGTACCACTGAGCATGCAGATGTAATTCCAAATCCTTATCGGACTTTTCAGGATCAACTATCAGTAATTCTTCTTCAACGTAATGAGCAATCGGCCGATAGCGAGGGGCGTGATTATTTATAAAATCATCCACCCGCTTCCGGCCGGCAGAAACATTGTCTGCCAACACGTCTTGCAAATACTCTTTAGTACGCGTTAGAACAGCATCACGAATATGTTTAATGCTTACTTCGTTAAGTATGCCTTCAACATCTTCGGCGATAGCAAATGAAGTCCGCTCACTGCGTACGTGTTCATTGAGATAATCGGAAGACACGTAGCAGGTGTAAGTGAACTCGCCGGAAGCGTCTGAAATTTTGCCATATAAGCCAGGAAGCTTTCCCTGAATAGACTCTTCTTTAACTAATCGGTTAGCGGCACATAGCGCGAGCTGGTGTTTTTTATTAACGGATGCACGAATCTTTATATGGGTGAGATTAAAGGAGTAGTCCCGAATATATATGGTTTCATGATATGCACTTGCGTGCATATGCTGGTCATACAAATTATCAAGGTCGATGCATTCTCCTGCATCTTCGACAAGAATTTTAGGTGTACCTTCGTTACGTACAAAATACCAAAGCACGTGTTCCAGCAACTGACTGGCGATGAGAAGCCCTTTTGTGGGAACCTGCTTCTGATAGCTTTTATCAAAATCAACCAGATTAACGTGAGTGCCTGTTTGCTGTTCGGTTGCTTCTAAAACCCGTTCACCGTGAATCCCTGTTCTATCGTTAAAGCGGAATATGCGCTTTTTAAGTTGGCCAGCAGGATCAACAAAGTGGCTTTCTACTTCGACCAAATCGAACACTTTTAGCCACATCAGGCGGCCAACACCTCTACAGCCTTTGTCTATTTTGTGATCAGAATCGAGAGTTTCAAATGATCTAAAATTAGCTTCATTAAAACCACAGCCGTTATCTATTATGGTGAAGCCGATGATTGGTGGTAGAGACTTTGCGTCTAAATCCAGACTGCCTTGCTTAGCACGATTGATGCGAAGAACAATCTTTCCGCCGTCAGTATTATCCTTTTCCTCAATAGAGTGAATTGAATTTACGACCGCTTCAAATACGGGCATTAAGCCATTACTCTTAGGTAAAGATGTATTCCGTAAACGTCCCTTTAAGTTTGTTTGTAGGCTCACGGCGCAAACTCCTCTTGCTGATCATTGTTGCTGAGAAACTCGTGAAGCTGCTTCAATTTGAGTAGTAGCTCATCAAATGTAATGATTTGAACGTTTTTCGAATTACGGCGATATATCTCGAAAGATTTTCGCTCGTCCTCGTCTTTTGGCATGGTTCCAATAATCAAAATGCAATGAATAGCATATGACTCAATGTCAAAAAGCTTGTTGTTGTCTTTAATGGTGGCAATGTTTTTCTGAAGCTGATAACACTGATCGAGCACTTGTGTTACAGAGCCTGTAAGTTCCGACGATGCACAGAAAACAGAACCTCGATAGGCAATTTTGTTCAGTAAAGCGGAAGAAGGTTTTTTGATTTCAATAAGCGCTAGGTTATTTGTAATGCCATTTTTAATTAAGTAATCAGTAATTTTTTCGCCATCGCCGCTTAAACGTTTTCCCCCAACACTGGCTTGCCCTGATATTTTTATTGCTGGGTAACCAAAGGCAAGGCTCAAGATAAATGGATTCTGATTAAAGAGTTGCTGCCAGGTATCCTCTTTCGTTTTTTTGCTTAGCAACTCTTCATATGAAGCAATCAAACGTTCAAGTGAAACTAGTTCGATATTACTTTTTAGTTTGGCTAAGGTGACTGAATCGGTTTGTTTTATCGCTGATTTGTCTTCTGTCACTAAGTTAATTGCTGCTTGTTTATCTGTATCAGTTATTTTGATCCGCAGCATTTTACCAATAGCCTCACGACTGGTTGGCAGGGGCTTTTGTTCAACCCCCAATCTATAAGCAATGTAGTTGTAGGTGGCATTAACCTTCATGATACGGGCAGTATGTCTTACTCTAGTTGTGATGCGGTTACAAGTAAGGCGCATTTCATCATAATCATTCCAATTTAAATGAAATCCCCCACAGTCCATATCACCCGTTTTTTCGTTGCCAATCGTAAAGTAATGGTATTCAGTAAGGTCTTCAACTGCACAAATTATCGCGCGATATTCTTTTGTTAGCCCTAAGCCATAGCGAATATCTTTGATAAAGCCAGATGGCAATCTTTCTAGCAGTTCCAAAACTTCACTTTTGGTGTATGGTGCAGTGTCAATGTCTAACACCACCGTAATTTCGCTAATTTTTGAATATTTTTGCCCTAAATATTCTGGATGAGTCGGCAGTGTGAATATGGGGAAAATGGAGATAAAGTGATCTTGACCGTTAAATCGTGCGATTTTTCTTCGATGTTGGCTAGGCTCGCCTGAATCTATCCCCGCAGTTTTTAGTTCATTAATGCTTGGAAGATAGAAAACTTCAGTGCAATTAGGGAATACCTCTTCAATCTCAATATTGAGCTCTTCAGGGCTGAAATTTTCTGGCAATAGCCTAGCCATGCTCTCTCCTTAAAGCTCGCCTTTAAAAGCAGAATCGAGAATTGAATTTTTCAAAGCTTGCAAATCGTCCAGTTGGCTTTGAATTTCAGAATTCATTGTTTCGACTTTTTTTACCAGCAAGTTTACTCGACTAACCACGTCAGCCTGTTCCTCGATACTTGCCAGAGGGATTTGCATCTGATCAATGTGTTTATTGTTAACTTGCGGGATCGTACTGGCGTCGACGAAATTAGCTAAATCTATAGTGCGCATGAAGGCGAAAAGATAATCGTCGGAAATTTTAGATTCGTCAGCTTTTAACCCCATTATATTGCTGTCATAAGAGGCATCTTCCAACAATAGTCGCTTTTTGTTGGTCAGAATTGCGCCGCCTCTTTTAGGGATTAGGGTACTACCTTTAGGAAATAATTTTATCTTATGTTCTTTTCCAATACGTTCATTAAACGTTATCTCTGGATCGATCATAAATTCGCGGTGATTATTCATTTGCGCAACTTTGTAAAACGGCAGATCACCATCACTAAATCCGTTTTTAAATATGTTCGGCAGTGCAATTCCACTATTGATTTTTACAACTGAAGATAGCGGCACCACCTCACAGTTTATTATTAAAGCTTCGAATATTTGTGAAAGACCGTTCTTTAATAGAACATCAGCCAGTGTGACGCTTTCCCGCAAATGCTCGATAGCGGTGTCGATTCGTGTGAGTAGTGCATCAAGTTTTTCGACGATGCGTTTTTGTTCTTGTACCTCACAAACAGGAACACGAACATTTTTTAGAGCCTTCAAAGGTACTCGCTGTCTCCCTGTAGCACCTTCCATTTGCTCAATTAAGAAGTGACGAACCGATGGCGAACGAAAGAAATGCAATAGATACTTCGGTTCAACACCATCTAATGCATGAATTGGAAAAACTTCAGTTGTTGCGAAGCCACCATCAACGCTATCGATTAAAGCTGTTTTGTTGTTCTCTGTACAAGGTGTGATTTTTGCAAAAAGTACCGCATTACGTTGGAATTTTGTGTATCCCGTTTTTACGTCATCAAAGTTACGTAGCTCATAAGTGCTCTTTTGACCCGTTTTTTGGTCAATGTCGCTCATACCAACAAAGGGAACATTCCCTGCCAAATCAGGAGTTGGCGAATACCCTCCTTCTGCTCCTATCAGTGCAACTCTATTAACGACGCGCCATTCCCATCCATCCGGCAAATTGTATAAAACCTGCTCCATACTTATTTCTCCGCCAACAGGTCTTCAATTTCATCCAGCAGGCCAGATACCAATTTTTCCTTGGCGCGGATCTGCTTGAGGATATCGCTTGGCGCTGAATGCTCGGTATTTTTTTGCTTGGATGGATTTTTGGCGGATAGGTCATAATCTTCAGCCAGTTTGCTGGCAGAGACAGTCCATGACCGGTCTGTAGTTTCGCGGCTGTTGTATAGCGCGACAAACTCTTTTAAGTGTTCATCGGTGATTGGTTTATTTTTGGTGAGCTTTTGCTCGGGCTCACATTCGTAATACCACACATCGCTGGTGCCGCCACTGCGTTCGAAAAATAGCACGTTGGTTTTTACGCCGGAGTACGGCAAAAATACACCAGCGGGTAGGCTTAGAATGGTGTGCAGATTAAAGTTTTTCAGCAGTTCTTGTTTGACTTGTGTAAACGCGCTGTTTGTTTGGAACAGGACGCCTTCTGGGACTACAATGGCTGCTTTACCGCCACTTTTCAGGGTTTTCATAAAATGCTGTAAAAATAGCAATTCGGTGGCGTTACTCTGAATGGGGAAGTTTTGCTGAATTTGCGATTTTTCTTTACCACCAAATGGCGGGTTAGCGAGAATAATGTCGTAACGGTCTTTCTCTTGGATATCGCGGATATTTTGTGTCAGCGTATTTCCGCGATAAAGATTAGGAGACTCGATGCCATGTAAGATCATGTTCATCATGCCCATTACGTAAGCTAGCGAGGTTTTTTCAAAACCAAAAAAGGTATCCCGCTGAATGAAATTCCACTGCTCAGTTGAAAGCTCGCTTTTCTTAGATTTCAGATGATCAAAGGCTTCAACTAAAAAACCACATGAGCCAGCAGCGGCGTCGTAAATTGTTTGGCCTGGCTGCGGATCAATGGCTTTAATCATGGCGCGAACGACAGGGCGAGGTGTATAGAACTCGCCAGCGTAACCTCCGGCATCCCCCATATTTTGCAATAAGCCTTCGTACACCAATGACAATTCAAACATTTCATCACTGGATTGGAAATTGAGCGTATCTACAATATCCAATACTTCCCGCAAGGTATGACCGGACGCCACTTTGTTGTCTAGGTATTGGAATGTAGCGCCAACCTTATATGCAAATGATTTAGGATCAGCTCCGCCGGTAACAATGCTATTTGCAAAGCTTTTCAGATAAGGGAAAAGCTCTTCGTTAACGTATTTGATTAAGTCATCGCCTGAATCAGCTTTAAGGTTTTTGGTTCCATCTGGATTTTTCGGGCAAGCCCAGGTCGACCAGCGATGCGCTTCATCTAATACGGGTTGATATTCTTTACCTGATAACTCAGCTTCGTCTCGTTTTTCCGACTCATAATCATCCAAAAACTTTAAAAACAACACCCATGAAGTTTGCTCGGTGTAGTGCATTGCACCGCTAATACCATCATCGCGGCGCAGTATGTCAGTGATGCGGTCAATCTTTTGTTGTAATGACATGGCTTATAGTTTTCCGACAATAAAATTGTACATATTGGTTATGTCTTCGCTGATTTCTGAAGACGGAATCAGATCGATATAGGCTTGGAGCTTATTAATGTCGAGCCCAATACCCTCGGTATTGATCAAAGGGTCAATGACGCTTTTGGCATTAAATCGCCGGATATCGTCGTTATCACCTGGGTTGTTTGGTTGTAAATGATTTCGCTGCGCAATATCAGGGTTGTTGATTGCAGCAAGCACGTTGTGATGCGACAGTGCTGTATGTGAAAGCAAGTAATTTTTGATTTCACGGCGTTTCCAAGCCAATAGATATGGCGATACGTTGGTGCCACGCGGCCATTGAATGGCATTTAGCAATTCACGGTACACTTGCCCGTTCACTTGAACGCCATTAGCAGCATTCCAGTCTAATGCCGCCTCATCTCGATCACAAATTAGGAAAATCTGTGTTGTGACAAGTGATGATTCAATCTTGCTTAAGCCATGTAACCAATCTATTTTGCCTTTGCCAAAGGTTTCGTTAGCAGTAGCGTAGCTGGACGACTTTTTCATGGCATGCACAGTGGCTAATGGATTTAAGTCTAACCCTGCACGCGAGGCGAGTTTGGTATAGATAATCCAGTCGTTGTAGTCATCTAATAAGGCGATGTTAGGCAGTTTGCCACACACCTCAAATTCAACGGATTTGGCACGAGAAAGTACACTGAGTCGACTGATTAGTTGCTTGATCTTGTTGTCTTCATTAATTCGACCTTGTTCCACTACTTTAAGATGCTCGATTCGATTCTCTTTAGCCGAAATGGAGTCAAGTAAATGAGTGGTGGTAATCGCATTACCTTGGATGCTGTGTAATAGCGACCATAGCTTCTCTACATTTTTGTAGTGCAAGTGTGAATCTGCTTCATCAAATAGGAACAGAGTATTTGGCGCATCAAACAGGTCGATCAACGCGTATAAAAAAAGCAGCTGATATTCACCATCACTCAACTGATCAAGCTCTATTCCAGCTTTAAAGACGAGCTTGTAGCCTTTTTTATCAATAAAGTAATCGTTGTCTGCCGCTTGGGTAAAAAAGCTCACTTCCGGATCAAACGCTGTACTTTGAGCCTGAGCATTTGCTTCACCGGCTTCTATACCTTCTTCACCTGCTTGAGCTTGTCTTGGATAATCGAACGAAACATCGATGAGTCGGCTTGCTGGTATTTCAATAGTTCGCTTACGCAACGGTTGCTCAAACTCATAATCATTAGAGAGAAAGATGCTAATAAAGCTATCTAAGGAGCGGAAGTAAGGCGTACTTCGTAGCGTATCAACTTCGCCATTTTCTTCACGCTTAAGTGCGTCTTGAACTCGATTGACGTAGTTTTTATCAATTTTGAATGCGCATTTTAAGCAGGTAGATTGGTCATCGCCTGCATGTGCTGATTCAGTAACATAGCCACTTTCGCGCAAAAATGAGCGAACTTTGCCACTACGCTTGGTAGCCGTAGCAAGGAAAATGAGTAATTTGGACCAAGGTTTGTCGAAGTATAGGCATTCTAGGCTAAGGCCTCGGCCAGCCTGGCGCTCTCTGCTAAGGTAATTACTAAATTTCTCGGAGTAATTTTCATTTTGCCCCGAAGAAAAGCAAACTACGCTCAAATGTTGGTGAGCACGTCTGTTTAATCGTTGCTCGAAGACCGATTGTAAAATGCTAGATTTGCCGCTGCCATTTTCACCAATTAAAGTTGCCACCTTGTTGATATTTAGTGTTTGAGGCTGGTCGTGCAGCGGATTAGGCGCTAGTGTTAATTCCATTTCAATTCACATAATAAAGCTGTTGTTGTAACTGTTTGAATGCCGCCAACAAATAAGCTGGCTTGCCACCAAAGGCGTTAGAGGCATCTTTTGTGGTGCCAAGCCCTGATAATTCAATCAATGCAGGTAAACGTTCACGAGAAAGTTCCGAACTTCCCGTTTGTTCATAGCGGTTCAGCACAAAATGCAGAAATTGCTGTGCTTTGTCTTGCGTGTATTGGCCAAAAAAGGCGCTATTAGTACGTACTTGGTCCGCGCGTGCTTTGCGGGTTGCCATCGGCTGCTCGAAAGCGAGAAATGCCAACAAGTCGAAAATATCACAGTCTTCTGCTTCAAACATTTTACGTAATGCACCCAACTGCTCTTTATCAAAACCCGCTTGAACTAACTTTCCCAATAAAGCTTCGCGCTCATCAGGATCAGACCAAATTTGCCGTAACTCTTCGACCGATTTAAATAACCCCGGTAATTGAGTGATCAGACGCTCAACAAATTCTTGAACCGTAAGTGGTTTGCCGTTTTCATCGATATAGCGAGTTTCAACATCTATAACTTTAAGCTCACGGTGTTTACCTAATCTCACTTTTAAACGTGGTTTTGGCTCCCTTGGCTCTGGTTTTGTACCTTCTTCCCCCTCCGGGGGTTCAGGGTTGTATGGTGGTGGCGTTGGTTCAGCAGTGCCACCAGGCTCTGGCGCTTCAGGTTCACCATCCCAGTCTTTGTCGTAAAACTTATTGGTCGCACCACGAAAATCAATAATGGTGAAGTAATCTTTCCCATCAAATACCCGAGTGCCACGCCCCACAATTTGTTTGAACTCGACCATGGATCCAACGGTACGGTCAAGCACAACGTTGCGAACATTGCGGGCATCTACCCCGGTTGTCAGCATTTGCGACGAAGTAATGATGGTGGGAATGTCTTTGTCGTTATCCTGAAACTTTTCGAGTAGCTCGCGGCCAACTTTGCCTTCATCACTGGTAACACGCACACAGTAATGTGGGTCTTTCAGTTTTTTATGTTTGTTAATCATGTCTCGCATGGTAAGTGCATGATTTTGGTTTTCGCAAAAGACGATGGTTTTCTCTAATGGATTGATATTGTCCAAAATGGCTTTTGCGACCAGTTCGGTACGTTCATCTACGACAATTTTTTTGTCGTAATCCTCAACCTGATAGACGTCTTGCCCTGATTCGCCTTCGATAACCTGATCATCTTTAGTTAATACCAGCTCATCTAAATTGGTTCGAACGCGTTTAACCCTGTATGGCGTTAAGAAGCCGTCATTAATGCCGTCCTTAAGTGAGTATTCAAACGCTGGTGTGCCAAAGTATTCATAGGTATCAACATTGTCTGTGCGCTTTGGTGTGGCTGTTAAGCCTAAATGCACAGCGCTGCTAAAGTGATCGAGAATGGCACGCCAAGAGCCAGCGTCATTAGCTGCCCCACGGTGACATTCGTCAATGAGAACTAAATCAAAGAAATCCTTGGGGTAAGCCTTGTAATAACCATCGATATTTTCTCGTTCGGCTATCGCCTGATAGATGGCGAAAAATATGTGGGCGTTAGTGGGTACAACACCATTGCGCTTTCTGACTTCTTCCCCATTAATTTTGATGAGGTCTTTTTCATAAGGATTAAATGTATTAATGGCCTGGTCTGCAAGGATGTTTCGGTCGGCCAGGAATAAAATGCGCGGTCTGCGTGAACCTGAGTTGTCCCGGTTCCAGCGGGCCTGAAAAACCTTATGAACGATTTGAAATGCAATAAAGGTTTTACCAGTGCCAGTAGCTAATGTCAGCAAAATTCGAGATTTACCCCTGCCTATAGCATCTGTAGCCGCATGGACTGCCAATTCCTGGTAATAACGCGGCTGCATCGCACCTTCAAGATGAAAAGGAATGCTTCTGAGTTCCTGAGTCAGATCAGTGGTTTCATCGGCATAACGTTTTTCCAGATCCGCAGGAGTTGGATAGAAATCAATGTAATCGCCTTTGCCAGTTTCCAGGTCGAACTCGTAAGTTTGTTTGCCATTACTGGAATAGACAAAGCGAACACGAAGCTTTTTCGCGTAATCTATAGCTTGTTGCAGGCCTTTGGTTGGATGTTCAGATTCCTTTTTAGCTTCGACAACAGCGAGATAACGGTTATCTTTATGCAGCAGATAATCGACAAAACAACGGCGACCACGGACACCGCCAGAAAGCTTACGGCCATCGGTAAAGTAGTGCTCGCGAATAATATTGATTGGCTGCCAATGCGCGGCTTTAAGCGCAGGGTCTATATAGTTCGCTCTGGTATCTGACTCTGATGACATCACACTAATCCTTGTTTTTACTTAACTTCAATTGCTTCAGGAACTCGCTCCAACAACTGAGTAAGTTCACATTCAAAGAGTGCACAAAGCTTGTCTATTGTTTCAAGGTCTATTTTTTGTGCTGTTTCTTTGTACAACAGAGTAATTGTATTGCGACTTAAACCAGACGCACGAACTACGTCAGCAATCCGCATTTTGTTCTCGCCCATCAGGCGAGATAGATGACATCGAATCATGAGCTAATATCGGAACGTTGATTACATTGATGCACAGTAACAGAGTTTAAAACCAACTGAAATAATTTAACTTCAAATGACATTTTGTATCGCCCTTTAAAACCACTCCGTTCAAATCCAGTAAAGCCATAAATCGGAACCCCACGCGGTGGGGCCCCCTTGCTGCGCAACCCTGCGGGCGATTTATAGCTTGACTGGCTTTTCTCTGCGTAGTGCATGTTGGCCATGTGGTATGGCGGGCCTGTAGGCGGCAAGCGCCTAAAGGCTCACCAACCACATATCCATAAGGGGCTAACATGACAAAATCTGAGTTTATTAAAAGAGCTAAAAAGACAAGTTTTGACCAAATAGTCAGGAGTGAAGAACCTGTTAGTCAGGTACTGTTAACTCAGGTACAAACCACAGACCGGTGTTACTTAGTTAAATCAGGTGAAAAGCATCAGTTCTGGATAACCCGCAACAACAAGCTGTGTCTGGTTACTTCAACGCTGAAATCAAATTTTTGTGTGGTAGCTTAAACCAAACAATGGGAAGGGGAGACAGATATAAAGATCTTAAACAACTGATACTTAAAATCTTTCCCTGTTTCCCTATTTTCCCAATTTAATTGTTAAAGCCACAGGCTCGGTAACGATTCCATTGCCTCTTTGCGTTTGCTTTCAATAATGTCGGCATATATCTGAGTCGTTTTAAGCTCGGAATGGCCGAGGAGTTTTGATACGGTATAGATATCAGCGCCGTTAGTCAGTAGTCTTACTGCAAAGGTATGGCGGGCACAGTGAAAAGTAATATGCTTGGTGATTCCTGCACGAAGCATCCACTGCAGAATTGCGACGTTTGCATACGTTGAGTATTTAAGCCCCTTGAATACCCTTGTCTCAGGTGCTTCCGGTTCTCCCATGAGTTTAATGGCGTCTTTCGGCAGATCCAAATATTGAAGTTTTCTGTTTTTCTTGTGGTTGAATGTGATCCTGTTCACGCCATCACTTAGAAAGACATCCTGCCATTTCAGCTTCTGGATATCGCTCCAGCGAAGGCCTGTAGTACACCCAAAGAGAAAAGCGCGTTTTAGTACGTCGTAGCGGCAATCAGCCTGATAAGCGGCTCTCAGTTCATCCTCAAGTAAGTACTGTCGTTTATTTTGCTCTGGCTTAATAGTTTTAACTTCATTAACAGGGTTTCTGCGAATGATCCCCTCGTGAAATGCTTGGTTTAGCCCCGCTCTTACTTTGTTAAAGTACGTAGATGCTGTATTGGAAGATAGTTTTTTACCAGATTTAGTAACAGCTGTTGTTGTCAGGTAAATTCGGAAGTCTTGTAGCAATGTTGTATCAAAGTTGGCAAAGGGCAATTGGTGGCCACCGGCAAAACGCTGTAAATGAATCAGTACCGACTCCCAGGTAGACACGTTGGATTTGCCATCAGTTTTCCTTTTCTCCTCGATAATTTGCTGCATAAAGTCGATGAAGCTTTGTTGTTGTTTGGCTTCGTCTTCAAAGTGATATTTGTTATTAGCTAGGTCAACAATTGCCTGAGCCTGAATACGCTCTGCGAGTTCCAAAGTCTTTTTATTGTAATCTCGCTGAGCCTTATCTTTGGGTGTGGCATAGATGAACAGGTCTAAGGATTGGCGCTTGCGCTTTTTAATGCGCTTACCCGATTCGTCGGTATAGGAACCATAGTTACGGGTTAATAGCAGTTGTTGACGACCGGCACGATCTGCTGGTTTTTTCTCAATTGATAACTTCATATGTTACTCCTGTGTAGTGGGCCACTGGTGGCCCACACAAACACAAGTGGTGGGCCATCTAAGGCCCACTTTTAGCAACTATAGGAAAGTAAGGAAAGAGATTTTTAAGTTTAAATATATGAATATATTAGAAATATTTCCTTTTGTTGGATGATTCTTTCCTTTGTTTTACCGTACTATTTTCCGATACAGAATGAGCTGAATATCCTGCCCAATAAATCATCCGAACTAAATTCGCCGGTGATTTCATTCAGGTGTTGCTGAGTCAGGCGTAGTTCTTCTGCTAACAGCTCGCCAGCTAAGTGGTTATGTAACTGAGC
>Ga0181595_10001666_pt1 | contig 23610 bp, 19 predicted proteins | sample 041ome_7_FD_145604 | JGI IMG/M metagenome (GOLD analysis project Ga0181595, IMG submission 145604) | Coastal salt marsh microbial communities from the Groves Creek Marsh, Skidaway Island, Georgia - 041401AS metaG (spades assembly) | ecosystem: Environmental > Aquatic > Marine > Intertidal zone...
TGCAAGTATTGGGCTTTAGTGATATCCGCCACCTTACCCTGCTACAACGCCTAAGCCGCTTCCTGTTCGTCAGGCCAGCATTTTGCCTTCAGCTTCCTTCAGATTTCACCTCGCGGTGAACACCCTTGCCGTTCGGCTAACACTTCCCCTTGCCGGGTGTGTAGAGGACTTTCACCTCCGAGTCATCTACTAACCACCACAGTCAGCAGATAGCGCCGGTCAAGGCGCTGCGCGCCATGCCCGGCGCACAGAAAAAAGGCGCTGATGTCAGCGCCTTAAGTTATACCAGCTGCGGTTAGCCGTTATGGCGTTGCATTACCCTTTGTAGCGTTGCATTACTAAGGTGGCATTGGTGCCACCAAAGCCAAAGCTGTTCGACATCACGGTATTTAAGACTGCGTCGCGGGTTTGGGTCACGATATCCAGACCTTTAGCCGCCTCATCCAGCTCACCGATATTGATCGACGGCGCAATAAAGTTATGTTTTAGCATCAGCAGCGAATAAATGGCCTCATGCACACCGGCCGCACCCAGCGCATGACCAGTCATCGCCTTAGTCGCACTGATGGCCGGGGTTTTGCCGGCAAAAACTTCCTGGATCGCGCCCAGCTCTTTGACATCACCCACCGGGGTGCTGGTGCCATGAGTATTCAGATAATCAATAGGTGCGTCCACGCCCTGCATCGCCATTTGCATACAACGTACGGCGCCTTCGCCGCTTGGTGCCACCATGTCATAACCATCTGAGGTCGCGCCATAACCGACAATTTCCGCATAGATGGTCGCACCACGCGCCAGCGCATGCTCTAATTCTTCAACTACGACGATACCGCCACCGCCGCTGATGACAAAACCATCACGGTTGGCATCATAGGTACGCGAGGCCAGCTCTGGCGTGTCGTTATAACGGCTGGATAAGGCGCCCATCGCATCAAACTCCATCGCCAGCGTCCAGTGCACTTCCTCACCACCACCGGCAAACACGATATCCTGTTTGCCCAGTTGGATCAGCTCCATCGCATGACCGATACAGTGTGCGCTGGTGGCACAGGCTGAACTGATCGAATAGTTAACGCCTTTAATTTTAAATGGCGTAGCCAGACAGGCCGAGCAGGTGCTGGACATGGTTTTCGGCACCGCATAAGGGCCAACCCGTTTGACGCCTTTTTCGCGCAGAATGTCGGCCGCTTCAACCTGAGTTTTTGACGAAGCACCACCTGAACCGACAACCAGACCAATTCGCGGATGCGAAATTTGCTCATCGCTTAAACCGGCATCCCGCATCGCTTCCTGCATCGCCAGATAGGCATAGGCAGCAGCATCGCCCATAAAGCGCATCGCTTTACGATCAATCAGTTCGCTGGGGTCCAGTTTAATATTGCCCCATACCTGCGATCTTAAACCCAGCTCTGCGAATTCCTCGGCACGGCTAATACCAGACTTACCCGCTTTTAACGAGGCCAAAACCTCAGCCTGATTGTTACCGATACTAGATACAATGCCTAAACCGGTGATCACGGCTCTTTTCATGCTTACTCCCCATGCCTGTCGTTACAGGTACTGAATGTTAAAAATTATCTTTGTCATGCTGCCGCCCAGTCAGGCCGCAGAACTAATACCACAATTCTACGGACTTTCGCCACGAAACTGGTCTGCTTTCAGCGCACAGCTGTACTCTGTTTTCAATTTTGCTTCAGGCTGCGGTAAACTACAAGATGAAATTTTGCCAAAGGTTTGTTATGTCTGCCCTATCGCACGCCCGGATCCACTTTAATGCCCAAGGCACCCCGGTTGCCACTGACTTTGACGATATCTATTTTTCCAACGATGGCGGCCTGGCCGAAACTGACTACGTGTTTTTGCAACAAAACGGTTTACCCGAGCGCTGGCAAAGTCATGCCCGCCCCTGGTTTCATGTGCTGGAAACCGGCTTTGGTACCGGTGCCAACTTCTTGCTTTGCTGGCAACGCTTTCGGGAGTATCGCCGCCAGTATCCGGATGCCCGCTGTCAGCGGCTGTATTTTAGTAGCTTTGAAAAATACCCGTTAAGCCGCGCCGATCTGACACAGGCATTAAGTGTACACACTGAATTAGCCCCACTTTGCCAACAGCTATTGTCCGCCTATCCACCGGCCACCGCGGGCTGTCATCGACTATTGCTGGATGGGGGCCAGGTAATGCTGGATCTGTGGCTGGGTGATGTTAATGTACTGTTGCCGACAGTGCCGGAGCAGAATCGGGTCGATGCAATCTTCCTTGATGGTTTTGCGCCAGCGAAAAACCCCGATATGTGGCAACCGGGATTATTTCAGCAGCTATTTCGCTTAAGTTATCCCGGCACCCGCCTTGCCACCTTTACCTGTGCCGGGGTGGTAAAACGCGGCCTAAGCGAAGCGGGTTTTAAGATTGAAAAAGTTAAGGGCTTTGGTAAGAAGCGTGAAATGCTCGTTGCCTGGCATCCAGAGCCGGCGGAGTCGTTATCCCCCGACAGGCAGCACAGCGATCCTGTTAGTGATCCTGTCACCATTATCGGTGGTGGTCTGGCAGCCTTAACCACGGCCTATGCCCTGCTGCGCCGGGGTATTGCCGTCAACTTGCTTTGTGCTGATGCCGAAGTCGCCCAGGGTGCTTCACATAATCGCCAGGGTGCACTTTATCCGAATCTGCCAGTTAAGCTCACGCCACAGGGGTTATTTCATTGCCAGGCCTTCTGGCAGGCGCGGCAGTTTTATCAGCACTGCCAGCAACTGGGCTTAGACTTTCCGCTGGATTACTGTGGTGTGCTGCATCTGGCCAGCACAGAACAACTGGCTGAGCGGCAACAGAAAATGGCAGCGGCTGCGGTCTGGCCACAGGAGTTACTGAAATTTGTCGATGCAGCCGCTGCCACTAAGCTCGCTGGTGTAAGTTTGCAGCAGGGCGGCATCTTTTTGCCGCTGGCCGGTTGGTTGGCACCGCAAGCCTTTTGCCAGGCATTGTGGCGCTACCTTAGCACCCAGCCAAGCTTTAGCAGCCAGTTTAACTGTCGGGTAGAACAACTTGCAGCGCATTCTGATGGCTGGCGACTGCATACCGCGACAACGACACTCACCGCACAGCAGCTGCTGGTCGCTAACGGTGCCGATCTCACCCGCTTAGCCCCCTTTGCCGCTCTGCCGGTAAATCGGGTACGCGGTCAGGTTAGCCATGTCGAAGCGCCGGATCTGGCGCCATTGCGCACTGTCATTTGTCATAAAGGTTATCTGACGCCTGCCTGGCAAGGACTGCACTGTATTGGCGCCACCTTTGACCGGACGGCAGAAACGGCAGAGTTAATGGATGCAGACGATACCCAGAATATTGCCGAGCTGCGGCAACAGTTACAGGCACCTGACTGGAGTCAGCATTTAACGGTTGATTCGGCAAAAGCCGCTTTTCGGGCGACAGTGCCGGATCATCTGCCACTCTGTGGTCGCTACCACAACAATGCCGCGCCGGCACCACTTTGGCTAAACGTCGGTCTGGGTGCCCGCGGCTTGTTATTCGCGCCGCTGCAGGCTGAAATTCTGGCCGCACAAATTAGCGGCGAACCCATCCCATCAGGGCAGACCGGTCTGCAATTACTCTCGCCAGCGCGCTTTACGAAAAAAACCGCGACCTGACCCCGATTCTTTGCTAGAGTTTTGCATTACAGGACGCTAAACAAGGATTTGCTATGTCAGGTCGGATCTTAAGATTGGCGCTGCTCGGTTTGAGCAGCATACTGCTGGGCATCAGCTCAGTACAGGCAGCAGAATTTTATCGCATTCCGTTACCAGCCGATGCCCGGGAGCAAGCCCGGTTAGAGCAAAAACTGCCGGCGGTACTGCATTATTATAGCCAGTTGTCGGCAGCAGAACTGGCCACTTTTTACCAACAGCAATTGGGACAACCGATACAACAAAAGCAGCATCAACAGCAGCTGCAATTGTATTTTCAGCGTAATAGTGAGCAAATTCGGGTAGTGATCGCCGAACAGCAAGGTTGGCGAGATGTGTCACTCATGGTAGAGAAACGCTGAACAGACCGGCGAAACCACCGCACTAGGGTTTCGCCATTTGTAATACCAGCCGGCGATTCACCGCGCGACCAAGTGGCGTATCATTGGGGGCGACATGCCGTCGTTCACCAAAGCCTTCAATTTGCACCTTATCCGCGGCAACACCGGCCGCAATCAGAAAGTCTTTAATTTTTTGTGCCCGCTGTACCGATAACTGCTCGTTCATCCAGGGGCCACCATAACTGTCGGTATAGCCCTGTAACTCGATGGCCTCAATCTCGGAATCATACTTTAAGTACTCAGCAATCAAGCTTAAACGGCGCCGCGATTCGCGGGTTAGCTGATCCCCACCGCTCTCGTAACTTAAAATGGTAAATGCGATATCCTCGAAACTATAAGGCAATAAACCGGCAATACAGTGGCTAAACGCTTGGTATTGGGTTGGGAATTGCACCGGATTCAGCGCGGCAGTCACCTTGTCGTATGGGCTGTACCAGTCACTGTAATAAAAGGTAGGGCTAAAGCCCTGCTCCAGCTCGGTCAACAAAGTCCAGGCGGTTTTCTTTGGTAAGTCGCCATCAAATTGTTTTAGCAGCCGCATACTGGCCAGGGTTTTCGGCTTTTCTCCCGGTCGCCATTGTGGCGGCACCGACAGCACTTCTGCCAAGCCATAACTATCTGGCAGCCGTAGCATTTGCAGTTGAAAATCCAAATTTAAATCTTTACCGGCTACGCTGCTAAACACCGCCTTACCAAAATTCGGGATCGGGTGTTCCAGTTGACACAGCAAGGGCGTATTGGTGCTGAGTTGCCAACTGGACTGTTCAATAGTGGCAGAATATTGACGCCACTGACTGGGAGCGGCGACCGCCAGACTCACCATCAAGCCCGCGCTAACACTGAAAAATAGCGTGATTGCCCGCATTTACTGCCCCGCTGTTACAATGAAAAAATTCCTGATACCTACCAGACCTTAGCAAGCATTATGCCCAAAACAAGACCTGTGACATTTTTTTTGGCATAATGCCGGCCTCTGTTAGGCATGGTGACTGTATGACCCTAAAAAGCGCGACCGAACCACAAGCAACAACCAGCAGCACAGCTAAGACCGCTAGCTTACTAGCACGCCGCTTTCGTGGCTATTATCCGGTAGTTATCGACGTTGAAACCGCTGGCTTTAATCCAAAAACCGATGCCTTGCTGGAAATTGCGGTAAATTTGTTGGAAATGGATGCCGACGGCGCACTCAAGCCCGGTAAAACCCTGCATTTTCATGTTGAGCCCTTTGCGGGTGCTAACCTGGATGCCAGCTCACTGGCCTTCAACGGTATTGATCCTTTTAACCCACTGCGCGGCGCCGTTGCCGAGCGCGAGGCCATTACTGAGATCTGCAAAGCCGTGCGCAAAGCGCAAAAAGATGCCGGTTGCCAGCGCTCAGTGCTGGTCGCGCATAATTCGGCGTTTGACCAAGGTTTTTTTAATGCTGCCATCAGCCGCTTAAATTATAAACGCTCGCCGTTTCATGCTTTTGTTTCGTTTGATACCACCAGCCTGGCGGCGCTGGCGCTGGGGCAAACGGTACTGGCCAAAGCCTGCCACCAGGCGGGAATTGCCTTTAATGCCAAAGAAGCGCATAGCGCCCTGTATGATACCGAGCGTACTGCAGAGCTGTTCTGTTACATCGTGAATAAATGGCAGCAACTGGGAGGCTGGCCACTAAGCAATGCGCTACCGGCCGATGAGGAACAGGACGAAGAGAATGAAGACACGGCATAAAACAGCTGCCGTGTCTTAATCAAGGCTTATTCAGCAGCAGGTTGTTCGGCTTTAAACTTTTCAGCCGTAGCTTTGATCAACGGCTGTAACTCACCGCGCTGAAACATTTCCAGCACGATATCACAACCACCAATCAGCTCGCCTTCTACCCACAGCTGCGGGAAGGTCGGCCAGTTCGCATATTTTGGCAGCTCGGCCCGGATATCCGGATGCTGCAGAATGTCGACAAAGGCAAACTGCTCACCACAGGCAATCAGCGCTTGTGACGCCTGTGCCGAAAAGCCACAACTGGGGAATTTTGGCGAACCCTTCATATACAAAAGGATCGGATTGTCGGCGATTTGTTGTTTGATTTTGTCTAACGTTTCCATTACTACCTCTCGGATTAAGATGAAAGTTGGCCTATTTTACTCCTTCTGCCCCTCGCCCGCACTTGAGATTTGCAGAAAGTGCCCAATATTGTCTGAACCAACAACAGCGCCTGCGGCTATAATGATTGCAGGCAACGCAGGCCGGCAGGCATAAAACTTGAGTATTTTAGTCAGGTTTTGTAGTCTACGCCATGCAGACACTTTAAACAACGAACGGAGAGCAACAATGGCCTTTGAATTACCTGCCTTACCATACGCAAAAGATGCTTTAGCGCCGCATATTTCTGCTGAAACCCTGGAATATCACCACGGTAAGCACCACAACACCTACGTCGTAAAGCTGAACGGTCTGATTGAAGGCACGCCTTTTGCCAACCAGTCGCTAGAAGAAATTATCCGTAACAGCGAAGGTGGCATATTTAACAACGCGGCGCAGGTTTGGAACCATACGTTCTACTGGCACTGCTTATCGCCAAATGGTGGCGGTCAACCAACTGGCGCCCTGGCAGATGCCATCAATGCTAAGTGGGGCTCTTTCGATGCCTTTAAAGCCGCCTTTAATGACAAAGCGGTCAATAACTTCGGTTCCAGCTGGACCTGGTTAGTGAAAAAAGCGGATGGCAGCCTGGATATCGTCAACACCAGCAACGCCGGCACGCCAATTCAGGACGCGGCAGTAACGCCAATTATCACCGTTGACCTGTGGGAACACGCTTACTACATCGACTACCGCAATGCCCGCCCAACTTATCTGGACGCATTCTGGGCCCTGGCAAACTGGGAATTTGCTGCGGCAAACTTCGCTAAGTAATAGTTTTATTCCTGGTTGTGATACCCGGCTTCGGCCGGGTATTTTTTGCTCCACCCTGCAACTTTCCTGCCGCATCCCGCTCAAAATTTATACTGAACCTTTTATCGAAACAAAGCGTAACTGCCAATACCAGGGTTATTTTTTGTACTTCGCTGGGCAAAACTGCCGTTTAGTGTCTACCTTTAACATAACAGCTAAGCAGTTATGCCGGACGACGGGCTGGAGGTGTATATGGGGATCTTTGAGCATTTCAGGACACGTTACGAAACTACCAAAGAGGAGGAAATGAGCCTGCAGGAATTCCTGCAACTATGTAAAAAAGACAAAAGCTGCTACAGCACCGCCGCTGAGCGGCTGCTACAAGCGATTGGCGAGCCCGAGTTAATTGATACTTCGCATGATCCTAAACTAAGCCGACTGTTTTCCAACCGGGTGATCGCCCGCTACCCCGCCTTCCATGAATTTTACGGCATGGAGGATGCTATCGAACAAATTGTCTCTTACCTGAAGCACTCGGCGCAGGGGCTGGAAGAACGCAAACAAATTCTGTATTTGCTGGGCCCGGTCGGCGGCGGTAAATCCTCATTAGCGGAAAAACTCAAAGCCCTGATGCAACAGGTACCGATTTACTACCTGAAAGGCTCGCCGGTACAGGACCATCCGCTATGTCTGTTCGATGCCGCCGAGGATGGCGCTATTCTGGAGCAGGAATACGGCATTCCGAAACGTTATCTGCGCGCCATTATGTCGCCCTGGGCCAGTAAACGGCTGCATGAGTTTAATGGCGATATCAGCCAGTTCCGGGTAGTCAAGCGCACGCCGTCGATTCTGGATCAGCTGGCGATTGCCAAAACTGAGCCGGGTGATGAGAACAATCAGGATATCGCCGCGCTGGTAGGTAAAGTGGATATCCGTAAGTTAGAGCATTATGCGCAAAATGATCCTGATGCCTACAGCTACTCCGGCGCCCTGTGTCGCGCCAATCAGGGGCTGATGGAATTTGTTGAGATGTTCAAAGCGCCGATTAAAGTGCTGCATCCACTACTGACCGCTACACAGGAAGGGAATTACAACGGTACCGAAGGGCTGGCTGCCCTGCCGTTTGACGGCATTATTCTGGCACACAGTAACGAGTCAGAATGGCAAACTTTCCGCAATAACAAAAACAACGAAGCCTTTTTAGATCGGGTCTACATCGTCAAAGTCCCTTACTGTTTACGTGTCAGTGAGGAAATGAAGATTTATCAAAAACTGTTGGAACATAGTGAACTCAGCCAGGCACCCTGTGCCCCCGGTACCTTGAGCGCACTGGCGCAATTTGCAGTGCTGTCACGGCTAAAAACCCCGGAAAACTCCAGTATCTACTCGAAAATGCGGGTTTATGATGGTGAAAGCCTGAAAGATACCGATCCTAAGGCCAAGTCGTATCAGGAGTATCGTGACTTTGCCGGTGTCGATGAAGGCATGACGGGCCTGTCAACCCGCTTTGCCTTTAAGATCCTGTCACGGGTCTTTAATTTCGACAGCACCGAAGTGGCCGCTAACCCAGTACATTTATTCTATGTGCTGGAGCAACAGATAGAGCGCGAGCAGTTCCCGGCAGACACCGCAGAGCGCTATCTGGAACATCTGAAAGGTTTCCTGATCCCCAAATATGTCGAATTTATTGGCAAAGAGATTCAAACTGCTTATCTGGAGTCCTACTCTGAATATGGACAAAACATCTTTGATCGCTATGTGATCTATGCCGACTTCTGGATCCAGGATCAGGAATACCGCGATCCGGAGACCGGCCAGTTGTTTGACCGCTCAGCCCTGAATTCTGAGCTGGAGAAAATTGAAAAGCCAGCTGGCATCAGTAACCCAAAAGATTTCCGCAATGAAATCGTTAACTTTGTGCTGCGCGCCCGTGCCAAAAATCATGGCAAGAATCCTACCTGGACCAGCTATGAAAAACTCAGAACAGTGATAGAGAAGAAAATGTTCTCCGGCACTGAAGAGCTGCTGCCAGTGATTTCGTTTAATGCCAAGACCAGCACTGAGGATCAGAAAAAGCATGACGACTTCGTCAACCGGATGATGGAGAAAGGTTATACCCGTAAGCAAGTCCGTTTGCTGTCTGAATGGTATTTGCGGGTACGGAAATCGCAGTAACGGCGGAGGTAGTATGGTGCATTTTATTGATCGCCGGCTCAACGGAAAAAACAAAAGCGCGGTTAATCGCCAGCGTTTTATCCGCCGTTATAAGCAACAAATTAAGCAGGCGGTATCCGATGCGATCAGTAAACGCAGTGTGACCGATTTACACAAGGGTGAGAGTGTCAGCATACCGGCGCGGGATATCACTGAGCCGTTTTTCCACCAGGGTCAAGGCGGTATCCGGCAGCGGGTGCATCCGGGCAACGACCAGTTCAGCCCGGGTGACCGTATTCCACGGCCACAAGGTGGTGGTGCTGGCAGCGGCCAGGGCGATGCCAGTGCCGATGGTGAAGGCAACGACGACTTTGTCTTTGCCATCTCCAAGGATGAATATCTGGACCTTCTGTTTGAGGATTTGGCGCTGCCGGATCTGAAGCATAACCAGTTAGACAAGCTGGTACAGTACAAAACGGTGCGGGCGGGTTATCGTGCCGAAGGCGTGCCCGCCAATATTGATATCGTACGCTCGCTACGCGGCTCTCTGGCACGGCGCATTGCGATGTCCGCTGATAAAAAGCAACAGCTAAAGCAAGCTGAGGCCGAGCTTGCAGAGCTGGAGCAGGCCGCAGTACCGGATGAATTGGCACGGCGCGCGCTATTGGAGCACATCGCAGAGCTGAAGCAAAAACTGGCTGCCGTCCCCTTTATCGACAGCTTTGATTTACGCTTTCGTAATTATCAAAAGAAGCCAGAGCCGACCAGTAAGGCGGTGATGTTTTGCCTGATGGATGTCTCAGGCTCGATGGACCAGGCCACCAAAGAGATGGCTAAACGCTTTTATATATTGCTGTATCTGTTTTTAAGCCGCAGCTATAAAAATGTCGAAGTGGTGTATATCCGCCATCATACCCAGGCCAAAGAAGTCGACGAACAGGAGTTTTTCTATTCCCAGGAAACCGGCGGTACTATCGTGTCCTCGGCGCTGAAACTAATGCAGGAAATTATTGCTAAACGGTTTGACCCACAGGAATGGAATATCTATGCCGCTCAAGCGTCGGACGGCGACAACTGGGCAGAAGATAGCCCACTCTGTGCCGAACTATTGGCCAGACAGATCCTGCCGGCCGTACGTTATTACGCTTATATTGAAATCAGTCCACGCGCGCATCAGTCGCTGTGGGAACAATACCAACAATTACAGGCCAGTCAGCCTAAGCTGGCGTTGCAGCAAATCCGTGAAGTCAGTGATATTTACCCGGTGTTTCGCGAACTCTTTAAAAAACAAGCTGCCTGACGGAGGTCTTCAGTATGTCTAACTCCGCTTTAACCAGCCGCGCCTGCTTACCCGATGGTCCCGACTGGACGTTCGAGCTACTGGCGAGCTACCAACAGGAAATTGCCCGGGTTGTCGCGCACTATCAGCTGGATACCTATCCCAATCAGATTGAGGTGATTACCGCTGAGCAAATGCTGGATGCCTATTCCAGTATTGGTATGCCGATTGGCTATCACCACTGGTCCTATGGCAAAAAATTTATTCAAAGCGAGCAGCACTACAAAAGAGGCTATATGGGGTTGGCCTATGAAATCGTCATCAATTCCGATCCCTGCATTGCCTATCTGATGGAAGAAAATACCCTGCCAATGCAGGCACTGGTGATGGCGCACGCCTGCTATGGTCATAATTCGTTTTTTAAAAATAATTACTTGTTCCGCACCTGGACCGACGCCTCATCAATTATCGATTATCTGGTGTTTGCCAAAAACTATGTCAGCAAGTGTGAGGAGAAATACGGTATCGCCGAAGTCGAAAATTTTCTCGACTCCTGTCATGCCTTGATGAATTATGGCGTTGATCGTTATAAAAGACCCCAGAAGATCTCAATGGCGGAGGAGCAAAAACGCCAGCAACAGCGGGAAGCCTTTTTACAATCGCAGGTTAACGAGCTATGGCGCACCTTGCCGGCTAAAGCCAGCACCAATCCGACTGAAGCACGCTTCCCGGCCGAGCCACAGGAAAACATTCTGTATTTTATTGAAAAAAATGCGCCCTTGCTGCAACCCTGGCAACGTGAGCTGGTCAGGATAGTGCGCAAAATATCGCAGTATTTCTATCCACAAAAACAAACCCAGGTGATGAACGAGGGCTGGGCAACGTTCTGGCACTATACGCTGCTGCAACATCTGTACGCTGAAGGCAAACTGAGCGACCGTTTTATGCTGGAAGTGTTACATAGCCACACTAATGTGGTGTTGCAACCGCCTTATAACAGCAAGTATTACAGCGGTATTAACCCCTATGCGCTGGGCTTTGCTATTTTTAGTGATATCCGCCGGATTTGTGAAAACCCGACCGCTGAAGATAAAGCCTGGTTTCCGGAGCTCGCCGGTAGCGACTGGCTACAGAGCCTGCATTTTGCGATGCAGAACTTTAAAGATGAGAGCTTTATCAGTCAGTATCTGTCGCCGAAAGTGATGCGGGATTTTCATTTATTCGCCGTTACCGACAATAGTAAGGAAAGCAGCCTTGAAGTCAGTGCTATCCATAATGCCGAAGGCTATCAGCAGATCCGGCAGTTATTGTCAGCTCAGTATAATCTAAGCCAGCTGGAGCCAAATATTCAGGTGCAACAGGTCAATCTGAATACGGATCGGGCGCTGACATTGCGTTACATTCCACACCAGGAGATCCCGCTGGGTGGCGCGATTGAGCAGGTGATGCGCCACTTACACCGCTTGTGGGGTTTTGAGGTCCGGCTGGAGCAACTGCAAAGCGATGGCAGCGTGCAGCTACTGGCACGCTGCCCAGAGCCGGCTTAATCCTGATGCCGGGTTACCCGGTTGCGGCCATCGGCTTTAGAGGTATAAAGCGCTTTATCCGCAGCATCCAGCCACTGCAGATAATCCTGCATCGCCGCACTGCGTTCCGCCAGGCCAAAACTCATGGTTAGCCGGATCGTCTGGCCCTGGTAAGTCAACTCGGTCTGTTCAATTTTACGGCGAATGCGCTCGGCCAGATAATTGGCCTGATCGGCGCTGGTATCCAGCAGTAAGATAGCAAACTCCTCACCACCATAACGACCCGGTAAGTCGGTACTGCGCAGGCTTTTGCGGATTATCTCTGCCACAGTTTTAATGACCAGATCGCCCGCCGCATGGCCATAACCATCGTTGATGCGCTTAAAGTGATCGATATCACACATGATCAGTGTGCTGCTATGCTGCGGATAACGCTGCAGCCGGTTAAATTCCAGCTTCAGGTTTTCTTCCCAATTACCGCGGTTACGCATTTGTGTCAGATAATCGGTGGTCGACAGCTGCCGTAACTGACCATTCATAGCCTGCAATTCCAGTTTACTGACGGCGGCATCTGTCACGTCATAAATAATAAAACACAGGTGACTGACCTGACCGCGACTGTCGGTGATCGGGAAAATGGTACTATTCTGATACATATAATCCGCATGACCGGTGATAGAACGGTAGTTTTTAAAACGGAAAATATAGGGCCGCTGCTCCCAAATCGTAAAAGCGCGGTTTTTTAATAAAAAGACGGGATCACATTTACGACGTAGCCAGTCTTCGTCAATTTCCGGGAACAAGTCAAACAGGCTGCGTTCTCTGACCTGGCGCGGCAACAAACCACTGTGGTTTTCCATAAAACCGTTCCATAACTGGATCTGATAGTGCGTATCTACCACCACTAAACCCACATCAACGGTTTGCAGCATATCCATTAGCCAATGCAGCTCTGAAGCACCAAAATCTTTCAGGGTCATTCAGCATCATCCATTAAAAAAGCCAGCTTATAGCGGAAAGTTTTCAGACTATCTTCGGTAAACAACAGCAATAAATCACAGTGTATATTAAAACCTTCGATACCATAACTGAGCTCAATCGTCAGCGTTTTACGCCAACGTTTGGCATTGGCTTTAATCAGCTCACTGACCGGCGCGTGCTGCCCCAGCACCACCGGATGGCCCTGACTAAAACTAATATCCAGCTGTTCAGCAATACCTTTTAATACTGCCCCAATCAGGATATTGGCCACATCCATCAGCAGTTCCAATTCGGCGGCACTGGTCAGCTCGCCCTGATAATTCAGCAAACGCGCAATATCAGCAAAACTGGAGTCAGTTAAGATCAATAAGGCTTCACCGGCAATACCACTGCCAATAAAACCCTGACAGACACCTGAAGTCTGGCTGTCCGGGGCAATGGAGGCCAACGCCATGGTCAGTTCACTGACCTCAATCAAATTGACATTCGGGATCGGTAACTTAACAAACACCTTGAGCAAGCGCGCCAGTAAATCACCGGCCTGGCCCATGGCAACGTTTGCTACTTCCTGAAACACATCGCGTAGCTCAGGATCTAACTCCGTAACCTGAACCAGATGCGCTTGACCCTGCTGCGTTCTTGGTGCAGTTGCTACCGCCGTTTGTAGCAGCGCAGCGAGCGCCTGCGGCTCGACCGGTTTCTTCAGAAAGGCTTTCGCCCCCAGCGCCATCACTCTTTGGTGTGCTTCCGGTTGAATATCGCCAGAAACGACAACAATCTGTACTGGCAGTTGCAGCTTCTTTAACTCTGCCAATACCTGATAGCCATCCATTACCGGCATGTTCAAATCGAGGAACAGCCAGTCAAAGGGTTGTTTTTTCAGGCTGGTCAGGGCATCAGCCCCATGGCCGGCGAACTGCACCGTTTTCTGCCAGTCCTGTGGTAATATTTTGGCCAGTTGTTTCCGGGCCAGATTGGAGTCGTCGCAAATTAAAACAGCGGGCGTCATAACTTTCTCGCTTGGATGCGGTCTGACCTTATCATAACGTTAATTGACTGTTGGAACAGCAAATGTTTTTAAAAAAATTTAATAATACTAAGCTACTAGTTGCACTGTTACTGGCAGTTGCCAGTGGCGGCCTGACCGCCGCCGATATTACGGCGAAGTTACCTTCCCGCATCAGCACAGTAACGGCGGGGGGTGAGCCCGTTGTGTTACTGGGCGACGAGCTAAAAACCGGTCAACCGGCACCCGCTTTTAAAGTGGTTGACAATAATTTTAAACCGGTGTCACTGGCTGATTTTAAAGGTCAGACCGTTTTACTTAGTGTCGTACCCAGTATTGATACCGGCATCTGTTCGCTACAAACTAAACGTTTTAATGAAGAAGCCAGTAAGTTACCCGACTCAGTGACCCTGCTCACCATCAGCACCGATCTGCCGTTCGCCCAAAAACGTTTTTGCGAACAAGAACAGGTTGCCAGTATGGCGGTATTATCGGATGCTGTCTGGCGCGATTTTGGCAGCAGCTACGGCTTATTGATTAAAGATATGGGTTTATTAACCCGAGCCATTATCGTGATTGATAATCAGGGAAAGGTAGCTTACCAACAGTTAGTACCTGAACTGGCACAAGAGCCGGATTACAACGCTGCGCTACAGGCGCTGCGTAAGGTACTGGGGAATTAGGCTGATACTTTATAACAAAAGCCCGGTCGATGCCGGGCTTTTGTTGTCTGGTTAGGACTTAACCCAATAATGCGACCAGTTGTTTACTAACTTGTTCCACCGGCTGAGTACCATCGATATGATGATAGTGGGTTTCGCCGCGCTCTGCCGCTTTACGATAGTAACCCACCAGCAATTCGGTTTGCTCGTGATAAATGGCTAACCGCTTACGCACCGTTTCTTCAACATCATCGGCACGGATCACCAAGTCTTCACCGGTTTCATCATCTTTACCGGCTACCTTTGGCGGATTATATACCAGGTGGTAGACCCGACCTGACGCCGGATGTACCCGACGGCCGCTCATCCGTTCGACGATGACATCATCCGGTACATCAAATTCAATCACATGATCAACCTTGATACCGGCTTCCTGCATCGCGTCAGCTTGCGGAATGGTGCGTGGAAAACCATCCAGTAAAAAGCCTTTGGCACAGTCTGCTTTCGCCACCCGCTCTTTTACCAGCCCAATAATCAGATCATCAGACACTAACTGACCGGCATCCATAATCTTTTTCGCCGCTAATCCCAGCTCTGAACCTTCTTTAATGGCGGCACGTAACATATCACCGGTCGAAATTTGTGGGATACCGTATTTGTTCATCAAAAACTGTGCCTGAGTTCCCTTACCGGCACCCGGGGCGCCCAACAAAATTATGCGCATAGCCTCTACCCTCTTATCCTGGGATTAATCTGTAAATTTTACCGGGTCTAATCTTTGCATAATGCGCGGGGTGAAACAAGAAATTTGTCAACTGGTGCTACCTGACACTGCGCCAATCCTCGCCTTTAGTCGATAGCCTTGGCGCAGCAGCCAACTCGGGCCTGAAACGGCGGCAAAGGGGAAAAAGCAGCTATTTTCCCCCGGAAACCGCCGTCTTACTGCGACTAAAGTCTGAACCGGCGTACCAGCTCCTGCAGTTGTTCCGCCAGGGTAGACAGTGAATCACTGGCTTGAGCGGATTGACTGACATTATCATTGGTTTGATAAGCCACATCACTGATTCGATGGAAGTTTTGATTAATATCTCTTGATACTACCGTTTGCTGTTCGGTTGCAGTGGCGATCTGGTGAGTAGTACTACTAATCAGTTCCACCGCTTCATAAATGGCTGCCAGCGCCTGATCCGCTGACGCGGCGCGTTCGGCGGTCGATTTTGCCGCTTGTTCGCTATTATCAGTGGCTTTTACTGCATTATCAGTACCGTGCTGCAACTTATCGATCATCTGCTTAATTTCAGTGGTTGAATCTTTAGTGCGACTGGCCAGCGTCCTTACTTCATCTGCTACCACCGCAAAACCGCGGCCACTCTCACCGGCACGCGCTGCTTCAATAGCCGCATTGAGCGCCAGCAAGTTGGTTTGCTCAGCGATACCCTCAATCACTTGTAAAATATTGCCAATCTGATCGCTGTCTTTTTTCAGCAGCCGGATAATCGTGGCGGCAGAGCTGACTTCTTTCGACAAATTGGCTAGTTCACGAATTGTTGTGCTGACAATTTGCCGGCCATTTTTGCTTTCCTGCTCGGCCTGGGCAGCTGCTTCTGCGGCCTGCTGGGTATTGCGTGACACTTCCTCCAGGGTGCTGGTCATCTCATTCATCGCTACAGCGGCACTGCTGATTTCGGTATTTTGTTGCTGCATCCCGGCACTGGTTTGCTGGTTAATCTGCGATAACTCAGTCGATGCTGCAGCGACCTGATCAGAATAATTACTGACTTCCCCCAGCATCTGCCGCAAGCGCTGCTGCATCTGAGCAATGGCGGCTAATAAACTACTGCTGTCGTCTGGACGCAGATTAATACTGCCACTCAGATCACCCTCGGCAACGCGTTGTACTACCGCAGCGGCATATTCCGGCTCGCCGCCCAGGGTACGGGTGACCTTTTTCACCAACAGCAAACAGACGACTGTCGCCAGCACTAGCACCACCACCGCTGCGATCAGTAAGGTCCAGAACATTTCCCGTACTTCGGCCAACGCCTCCTGTTGCCGGCTTTCCAGCACCAGGCTCCAGCCTAACATTGGCACAAACTGATAACTACCAATCACCGGCGTCGCTGCAGCGTTTTGATAGAGCCCAACGCCGCTTTGTTGTTGCTTAGTGGCTTCTGCCGCCTGAGTCGTCAGCTTAGCATCCTTAGCGACAGACGGCGCTGTGGTAATGGCTTTACCTTCGGTGTCCAGCAAATAAATTTCGGTATAGTCATTACGGCTTAATTCATTCACTTTGCGAAAAATCGACTCCAGCTGCACGGCACCACGCATCACCGCCACTATCTGATTATTTTGCCGGATCGGGATCGCTACTGTACTGACGGTTTGGCCGGTAGCGCGGGAAACCACCGGCTGCGAAAAGGTATCCTGACCAGCGATTGCCTGCTTAAACCAGGCGCGGTCGGCCACATTAAAGGCGTTGGCTTCCGCTTCACTCAGCACTTTGGCCTGGCCACTAACGAAGCTGACACCGGCCATGCCTAAGCCGTCGGGGCCGACGACAAAGATGGTGTCATAAAAACCACTATTCTGTGCCAACTGCTGCATCAATTCGGTCGCCAGCGGTAAATTCAGTTGCTGTACTGAGGGCAAGGTTGCCAGTAGCCGCATTTCATCCTGCCGCACCAGTAACCAATCGGTGAACGCATCGGCATTCAGCTCGGCGGCACTGCGTAACGAACTGACCACGCCATCAGTTTGCGAGTCCTGATAGCGAACAAAGAGTAGGCTGGTCAACAGTAGAATCGCTGCCAGAAACAAAGAAATCATACTAAGGGTTAAACGACCGCCAAAACCAAGGCGTTGCCAGAACTGCTGCATAGCTCACCTGTCTGTTATTGTTGTAGCTGCTTTAGCAAGTATAGTGAGGATTTGCAGTAATTGGATGATTCAGAATAATTTTTTGAATAAAACAGCGACAAAAAAGGGGCTGGTAATACCAGCCCCTCTATCAATAGCCAGTTTATGGTTATTTTGCCAGTGACAGTAACAGGCTATTTAAGCGGGTCACAAAGCTGGCCGGATTTTTCAGGCTGCCACGCTCGGCCAGTAATGCCTGTTCAAACAGCACTTCAGCCCATTGCTGGAAGCGACTTTCGTCCTGCTCGTCGGCGATATGTTTCACCAGTTGATGCTCCGGATTCAGCTCAAAAATCGGTTTCACCTCTGGCACCTTCTGCCCTACCGATTCCATCAGCTTGATCATCTGGGTGCTCATATCAAACTCATCGGTCACCACACAGGCCGGGCTGTCGGTTAGACGATGGCTAACCTTAACATCTTTAACTTGCTCACCCAGCGCCTTTTTAAAGCGCTCCAGCACCGATGCAAAAGCCTCTTCGGTTTTCTTCTGCTCTTCTTTAGTCTGCTCGTCATCCAGTTTCGACAGATCCAGACCGCCCTTGGCCACAGAGCGGAATTTCTTACCGTCAAACTCTGTCAGATGCTGCATCAGCCACTCGTCGATGCGATCGGATAACAGTAATACTTCCAGCCCCTTCTTGCGGAACACTTCCAGATGCGGGCTGTGTTTCGCTGCTTCGTAGCTGTCCGCTACCAGGAAATAAATCTCGTCCTGGCCTTCTTTCATCCGGCTAACATAGTCGGCCAGCGCCACATTTTGCGCACTGCTGTCGTTATGTGTGGACGCAAAACGCAGCAGGGCGGCAATTTGCTCTTTATTGGCGAAATCTTCTGCCGGGCCCTCTTTTAGCACCTGACCAAACTCATTCCAGAACAGCTGATACTGCTCGCTGTCTTTAGCCAGCTTTTCCAGCATTTTCAGCGCGCGGCTGCTACAGCCTTTACGCAGGCTCTGGCTGACCTTGGTATCCTGCAGAATTTCACGCGATACGTTCAGCGGCAGATCGCTGGAATCCAGCACCCCCTTGATAAAGCGCAGGTAGCTTGGCATAAACTGCTCGGCATCATCCATAATAAAGACGCGCTGTACATAGAGCTTCAAGCCATGCTTGGCTTCACGGTTCCACATATCAAAGGGCGCTTTCTTCGGCACATACAACAGGCTGGTGTAGTTGTTGTTACCCTCAACCTTGTTATGGCTCCAGCTTAATGGTTCGCTCCAGTCATGCGAAATATGCTTATAGAACTCTTTGTATTCGTCATCAGTGATTTCTGACTTATCGCGGGTCCACAGCGCCGTTGCTTTGTTCACTGCCTGCCAGTGACCTTCGGTCGCCGGGATCTTCTCACCGTCTTCTTCACGCTCCGGCGTGCCTTCCTGCCACATTTCCACCGGAATTGAGATGTGGTCCGAGTACTTGGTAACAATGCTCTCAACCTTCCAACGGCTTAAAAACTCATCTTCACCGTCGCGCAGGTGCAGCACGATGTCTGTACCGCGGCTCTCTTTGCTAATATGGCTGATGGTGTAATCACCCTCACCTGCCGACTCCCACTCTACTGCGCTATCTGCCGGCAGACCAGCTTTACGGGTACGCACTGTGACCTTATCGGCTACGATAAAAGCAGAATAGAAGCCAACACCAAACTGACCGATTAATTTGGAGTCTTTGCTTTGATCGCCAGACAATTGTGAAAAGAATTCTTTAGTACCAGACTTGGCGATAGTACCCAGGTGTGCAATAACATCGGCTTCATCCATACCAATACCGTTATCGCTGATGGTCAGGGTACGCGCCTTTTCATCCAGACTAATCCGTACCCGCAGTTCGCCATCATCACCGTATAAACTGCTGTCTGACAACGCTAAAAAGCGCAGTTTATCAGCGGCATCTGAGGCGTTGGATACCAATTCACGCAGAAAGATTTCTTTATTGGAGTACAGCGAATGGATCATCAGCTGCAAAAGTTGTTTTACTTCTGCCTGAAAGCCATGAGTTTGCTTCTGGCCAGCAGCATTGGCAGTGGTCTCACTCATCTTGGGGTCCTCTATAGGTATAACGAGACAAAAAGACGGCGCGGCGCGCCGATAACAGCACCAGATATGGGGGTATTCAGGATGATTTCAAGAGTGGATTAAAAGCGCTGATTAAAAACGTTTACGCCCGGATAAGGCATGCGCCAGGGTCGAACCGTCGATATATTCCAGCTCACCGCCGACCGGCAAGCCTTGCGCCAGCCGGGTGACGGTACACTGATATTGCTGACACAGCTCAGCAATATAAAACGCTGTGGCTTCGCCTTCGACCGTCGGGTTGGTGGCCAGAATCACTTCCGTGATACCGCCACTGGCCAGTTGCTTGGCCAGTAAGTCAAGGCCGAGTTGCTCCGGGCCTATGCCATCGAGCGGCGATAAATAGCCCATTAGCACAAAGTAGCGGCCCTGAAATTGGCCGGTTTGTTCAATCGCTAATTGATCGGCTGCTGAACCGACAATACAGAGGGTATCTGCCTCAGCACGCCGGGGTTCGCTACAGATAGGGCATAACGCCTGTTCGCTAAACGTCCGACACTGCTGACATTGACCAATGCCGTTCATCGCAGCAGTTAAAGCCGCCCCAAGCCTGACGCCGCCACTGCGATTACGCTCCAGCAGTTGTAATGCCATGCGCTGGGCTGATTTCGGGCCCACCCCCGGCAACACGCGTAGTGCATCAATCAACTGCTGTAACAGCGGCGGGAGCTTAGCCATAATGCTTAGAAAGGTAACTTCATACCTGGCGGCAATTGTAACCCGCCGGTGATTTTTGCCATTTGTTCTTTATTGTTTTCTTCAACCCGACGCACCGCATCATTTAATGCCGCGGCAATCAGATCTTCCAGCATTTCTTTGTCATCACTCATCAGACTGTCATCAATGCTGACACGGCGCACATTGTGGTTACCGGTCATGGTGACTTTAACCAGGCCCGCGCCGGCTTCACCCGTGACTTCCATATTGGCAATCTCAGCCTGCATCTTCTGCATCTTTTCCTGCATGGCCTGTGCTTGTTTGAGCATATTGCCCATACCGCCTTTAAACATAATTCTCTCTCTCTGTTAGGAACTGACAAAGCTGGCGACAAGATAATGACTCGGCGCCAAAATTACAAGGTTAATTCACCTGCAGGGTGTCCAACTGCAGCTCGGCGGCAAAGCGCAGCTGGATATCTTGCAGCTTAGGATCCTGCTGCAATAACCGGCTGACGTAGTCCTTACGCTCCTGCTCGATCTGCTGTTGGATCGCCAGTGGCGTGTTTAGCACCTGCTCCTGATACTCAATCGCCAGCTCGAAACCCGCCGGAAATACCGGCGCAATCGCCTGGTACAATTTAGTACGGAAAGCCGGGTTATCCAGATGTTGCTGGTGCCGTGCGACGGTGAGCAATACCTGCTGCCCTTGCTGGCTGAGCGCACTATTTAACAGATACAGACGTAATAAACCACCGAGCTCTAATTGCTCAATCAATCTGGCCCAGGCGTCCACCTGCGCCGCAAACCGAATCGAAAAGCGTTGCTCATCCGGCAACTCGGTATCCGCCGCTGGCAAAGGTTCGAAGCTTTGCTGTTGCCACCAGGCTTCTGACAGCTGCGCTTGCTCACTCAGCTCGTCGTTGCTGAGCTCAGCGAGCTGCTCGTTAAACGTCTCGCTAACATCAACTTCGGCCTGGCTGGCGGTATAACCAGCATATTCCGCGGCGGCGACAGCGTCTGTTGCGATCGCGACGGAAGGCGAAGCAAGCTCTGCCGATTCAGGTTTTACCGCGGCGGCTGTCGGCACCGCAACAGTCGTGGCTTCCAATCTCACCGGCGCAGAGGAGGCTGCAACTGAGGCTGAGAGTGATGGGACTGTCTGCTGCGGCGCCGGTTGGCGCTCAAACTTTTTTGTTGCCGCTTCCTGCGCTGCATTGGTTGTTGGCAGTGCCAAACCACGTCGGGCCATAATCCGCGCCGTTACGGCATCAATCTGCGTGGCCGGCTCTGCTGTACTATTGGCCTGAACATTGCCAGTATGCCCGGCAGGCGGCGTCTCGGGCGTTATTGCTGTTGCTGCTGCAGATGTTGCTGTGGTCCCGGCTGCAGGCTGTGGCAGCGCCCCGGCAGTCTGTGCCAAGGTCGGGCCTTCCTGAGGCATGGCAGCTGTTCCAGCAACGGCTGGCGCTACTGCTGCCGGACCCGGCGTTGATACTACCGGTTGATTTGCTGGCAGTACCGCGCCTGACTTGGCAGCTGGCATCTTTTGCGGTGGCGTGGTCTGTGTCGCCGGCACAAAGGCTAAAGCACGAAGCAGCGCCATCTCCAGGCCAATAGCGGGCTCTGGTGCATAGGGTAAATCTCTTTTCCCACTCACCAAGAGCTGATAATACAACTGCAGCGCTTCCGGGGTCTGACTGGCCGCAAACTGACGAATGGCGTCGGCATAGTCACTATGTTCAGCAGCGGCAGGTTCAAATTGCGTTAAGGCCGTTAGATGCAGCAGCGCCAGTAGATCATCCAGCACCTGCAGATAATCAGCTTGCTGGCTTACTAACTGCTGCAGGCTATGCTGTAATGCTGCCAGATCAGCAGCGAATAAACTCTGTAATAATTGCAGTGCCCAACTGGTATCCAGTAAACCTAGCATCTCCCGCACCGGCTGTAACTTCACCTCACCATTGCCAAGGGCAATCGCCTGATCGGTCAGGCTGAGGGAGTCCCGCAAACTGCCTTTGGCGGCTTTGGCAAGCAGGGCTAAAGCGGCATCATCGAATGGCAGTTGCTCGGCCTGCAGTACTGCTGCCAGATGCTGCTGAATTTGTGCTACCGTTAAGGCCTTTAAACTAAACTGCAAGCAACGCGACAGCACAGTAACCGGCAGCTTTTGTGGATCGGTGGTCGCTAGTAAGAACTTCACATACGGTGGCGGCTCTTCCAGCGTCTTTAACAGGGCGTTAAAGCTGTGCCGCGACAGCATATGCACTTCGTCTATCAGGTATACCTTGTAACGGCCCCGGCTTGGTGCATATTGCACATTGTCCAGCAAGTCGCGGGTATCTTCGACCTTAGTCCGCGATGCGGCGTCGATTTCCATTAAATCAACATAGTTACCGCCATCTATCTCTAAGCAGGTGCTACATTGACCACAGGGCGTTGCGGTAATACCGGTCTCACAGTTCAGACTTTTGGCGAAAATGCGGGCGATGGTGGTTTTACCGACACCTCGGGTGCCGGTAAATAAATAGGCATGATGTAAACGGGCGCCATTGAGCGCATTGGCCAGCGCTGTTTTCACATGCTGCTGTCCCACCAGTTCACTAAATTGGCGTGGCCGCCATTTTCTGGCCAGAACCTGATAACTCATGCCGGCATCCTGTCTTGTTGCGAAGTAACGCTAGCCTAACCCTATTCGCCGTGATACTCAACCAGACTACACAGGGTTAAACCGAGCTTTTCTAAGCGTGCAACACCGCCCAGTTCTGGTAAGGCGATCACAAAGGCGGCATCAGCTACAGTGCCACCTAAGCGACGTACCAGTTTTACCGTGGCGTCAATGGTGCCGCCGGTGGCCAGTAAATCGTCAACCAACAGCACTTTATCGCCGGCAACGATAGCGTCAGCGTGTAATTCCAGCGCATCTTCGCCATATTCCAATGAATAGGCCTGTGAAATACGCTCGCGTGGTAACTTGCCCGGTTTACGTACTGGTACAAAGGCTACTCCCAACGCATAAGCTAAAGGGGCACCAAAAATAAAGCCGCGCGATTCAGTACCAATAATTTTGGTAATGCCGGCATCCTGATAACGGGCGACAAAGGCATCAATCACTTTTTTAAAACTGGCGCCATCCTGCATTAAGCTGGTGACATCACGAAACACTATGCCCGGCTTAGGGTAGTCAACAACCGTTTTAATAACCTGTTTTAATTCAGCTGCTAACGCCTGCTTATCCATGTTACAAACCTTTTAAGTTAGGGTCCCGGCGATCGAGTAGGAGGCGGGATCACTCCCGCCGTCCTCTCACACCACCGTACGTGCGGTTCCGCATACGGCGGTTCATGTTAACACTGGAACTGCCGGTGGCAATCCAGCAGTGATACTAGTCCAGCTTT
>Ga0181595_10001687_pt1 | contig 23415 bp, 19 predicted proteins | sample 041ome_7_FD_145604 | JGI IMG/M metagenome (GOLD analysis project Ga0181595, IMG submission 145604) | Coastal salt marsh microbial communities from the Groves Creek Marsh, Skidaway Island, Georgia - 041401AS metaG (spades assembly) | ecosystem: Environmental > Aquatic > Marine > Intertidal zone...
AAACATTTCGGGCTTGTGTCAGTTTGGCCAGCTAAACGGATGTCATAGCCTTGTGGTAACTCATTTAGTGCAAGGCGTCTGAGTAAATCACGTAAGCTATCGACGTATGGCTGAGCCGTTTCCCAAGTGGCGGCTTTTCGGTTCACGACGCCCTTAATAGGCCACTGCTGACCATCAATAGCTAAGGTGATTTCACGCGGTGGAATACGACGAGGTACTAAGGTGACAGATAATGCGGGAGCTTCCTGACCAGGCGGAGTGATGTAAAGTGAAACCGGTGATTCTTTGTCCGTGGCTACATATACAACATTCCCCTTGATTTGCGTCTGAGCATCACTGGTTGTTCTCACCTGAGGCGATTCAAACGGCGTCACAATCCGATTCAGATGACCAAGTGCTACAGGGATCAGTTCATTAACCCCCGGTGTCATCAGTAGCATTGTTGGCGTATCCGCTGCAACCGAATTGCTTTGAACCGGTGGATTTGCAGTAGCAGACTGCTTCATCACACTGGCTGGTACAATCGGCAATTCCACGTCTGCATAAGAAGCTTGAGATAACAGGACGCCACTCAAGCTCATTGCGATTAAGCTTGGTATCATCCATCGACTAATTTTGGTTCGCATCATTCACCCTCCGGTTTTGCTCTTGGGTCAACTTTTCACGAACTCGCTTCGTTCTAGCTTGCCCCTCATACGTATCCATCCAACTGAGCTTTGGACGGTATTGCTCAATATCGATGTCAAACTCATAGGTGCGAGTTTGGCGCTGTTCATCTCCAGATGGTCCAGAGACCAAGGAATAACCGGTCACAAAGACATGGCCGGTTTCATACTCATACTCCACTTGTCTGGGTTGGAATTTGAGCGTGACTCGGTCTTCCCGGATTTGTCTTGCCTGAATCTCCAGTGCATCGACCACTTGCTGGTACACCGCTGGAGAAAGTAGCGGCTCAATAGCAACCCGGATAAAAGACACATTACCCGGCGTCACGTTGCCCATAAGCTCAGCCAGGTAGAGCCCCCAGGATTCCAAGTAAGGCTGAGTAGCCTGGTTTCGTGACACTTCAGCCGTTTCAGACAAGGTTGGCGGTTGAATGGCTACCACGGTATTGCGAGAAAATGCCGCTACCGCAAGCAGCAAGTTAGATAGCACCAGCACTGCAATCAGGAACCGTTGCCATCGGTTCTCTAATTGCGTGCCTTGCCATGATTTTAAAAACACGTCGAACTTCACGGCAGATAGCTCCTGATAAATGGGTTAGGGATCGTCTTGGCTTTGGTTGGCAACAGTCCGCCCCAGTAGATGGCGTGAAGAATAAAACCATCTGGGCGGCCATCACGAAAACGCCGATAGAGCTTGGTTGTTACCAACCCCAACAGGCATAAAACCAAGGCATTACCGGTAAAAATGCCGATCACTAGCCCCAACAGAATGGGAGCCATCTCATCGGCACTCCAAAGCAGGAAGTGCGGCGGGTCATCGATATAGGACGGAATACTCACAGGTTCCATAGTCACTCCTCGTTGTTTGAATTGAGAAGTGAAGGATGCCTTGGGATTGGTAGGTTCAGTGGTCAGCTAGATGCCGAATTCTTGAAGGTTTTGAGGTGGCTTTGTGATTCTGCTCTTACAATCATATTGATATCGTAAGCTTAATGGTTACAATTAGTGCACGATAATTGGCTCTCAATGTTCGTGTTTTTAACACAAGTGCGCGAGCTTATAACGAGTACTCCTCCCCCCGGCTTCACTTTTTACCAAGCAACCAAGCTCGACCAAAGCCGCTAAATGACGAGAAGCGGTTGGCTTACTCACTTTCGCCACTTTATGATATTGCGACGTATTAATGCCTTGGTCAAAATCTCCATCAAGCATTCGATTGAGCACTTTTACTTGTTCCGAGGACAGTCGCGTTTGATCGACATTTCGCCAGAAGTTTGTTTTAAAAACCGTTTGGTCGATTTCTTCAAGCACATTGGTGAATGTTTCACCTAAGGTGTTTAAAAACCACATAAGCCAAGCGGTAATATCAAGTTCACCTTTCTGGGATTGCTCTAATATTTCGTAGTAGCTTTTACGGTTGGCTAAAATCGCCACTGACATTGCATAGAAACGGACAGATTGGCGCTCAGCCTGGGCAAGCGCCAAATCAGTGAGTAAGCGGGTGATCCTGCCATTGCCGTCATCTAAAGGATGGAGCGTCACAAACCAAAGATGTGTTATCGCCGCTCTAAGCAATGGATCTAAAGCTGGATCCTCACGAGAGTCATTAAACCAGCGAATAAACACGTCCAGTTCAGACTCAAGCACATCTCGGCTCGGCGCTTCAAAATGCACAGTGGGTTTATCTATTCTTCCCGACACAACCTGCATTGGCTCGTCCCCGCGCAACTGCCCTCCTATAACAGGATTGAACAAGGTGTAACCCTCAGGAAACAGTCGTTTATGCCACTGCAATATTCTCTCAAGTGAGAGCGGCGAGTCTAAATTCTCCACCGCATCTAGCATTATTTCTGCTAAGCCATCAGTGCGTTCAGTAGTTGGAAATGGTTTTTCTTCAGAAAGACCGAGCTTATTAGCCAAGGACGAGCGAACAGAAAAAGCATTGAGCTTCTCACCTTCAATGGCACTCGAATGAATAATGTTCGCCAATAGCGTGTCTAACATACTTTGCTTTTGGTCTTTAGGTTGGCTCGACATCTTGCCCAACAACATTCCTTGGTGAAAGCGAATGTCGCGTAACTTGGGTTCAATGACTTTTTCATCCCAGATAAAGTTCGGCCAGTCAGCTTGTTGCCAGATCCACATCTTGTCGCCTTTTTGATTTAAATAACAGCCTATTCAAATCATAACATGATTGGAATAAAACTCATAATCGAATCAAATCATGATATGAATAAGTCAGATATTCATATCATCCTGTCTTGGTAACTATCAATTTAGATTTTCTTCTGCAAGTGACTTAACGCCAACCCCGCCATCAATGCCAAGCCGATGATCAGCGAAGGTAGTACCACCGGTGGAATAGCCAGCGGGGCGAACAATCCCATAAATAGCAAGATGACGCCTGAGCCCAGGATAATCATGCTGTAGCGGTGAATGATAGGGCTCGAAAAATCAAAGGTTGTCTTCTTAATCTTCCAGGTCATCAATCCGTCCCACAGCGCCGGTAACATGAGAATAAGCGCAAAGGGCAACCAGACCATCAACAAAGCAAATCGAGTGAACACTTGGTACAGCACATCAAAAAATGCCTGAATGCGGTCTTCTACCCACACAAACCAAAAGCCTCCCATGTTCTCCATCCCTTTAGAGCGCAGTCGTTGCTCTTCAGTGGGGATTAGAAAATCACGCACAGATTGCTCCATCTGCGTATCCACAACCCATGACTGATACCAGCGATGGCTAGTTTGACCAATCCAATAGCTTGTTTGAGCGCCCAATTGATTTTGGATCATCTGCTTTTCTTTACTGATGAGCCGGCCAGTCCAATCACCGGGCACTAACACGCTAATAGCAATAATCTCCAGCATCAGCACCAGACAAAGTAGCCAAACCGACTTATGCTTGCTCATGCCAAACATCCTCTTCTACTCGGGCCAGCATGGCTGCAACGGTTGGCGTCATAATCCGGGCTTTAATCACTTGTTGAAGCCGCTTTGTCGTCGTATGACCACTGACATAACGCGCATCGATGCGTCCTTCAGCCAGATACGCCATTCGATTTGGACGATTACGAATCCAGGTGTGGAAATACACACCATCCACGGCGGCCCACTCGAAATGGTCAGGATCACGCAGGCGAATCCCCGTTAAAGCACTGGCGGCAGTCCAGGTGAGTGCCTCAATGAAATGCCACAGTCGTACACTGTCATCATCACAACTGACTTCTTCATAACTACCCAGGCCATTACACAGACACAAATCAAAGATGGAATGGCCATCTAACGTGAGCGCATCTGTTAAATAGTCCGCCAAACAGTGCACTGAAGCCAACGCATGAGGCCAGTCGGTTTCAAGCAGTCTTAAAGCTTCCTTGAACTGAGGGTTATGTTGCTGCCACTGAGCGAGCATTTCTTTACTGGTAAGTGTTGTCATTTTCAGACAGACAGAATGATGCATACAGACTCCTTATGCTGCCTGTGTAGAGCTGGTTAAAATAGGAATGCGGCCTTTGATCACGCGGCCACCTGAAAGCTTGGCGATGTACTCTAGGTTGGGGAGCTGGCCTAATAACTGCGGTGGAAACATATCGCCTTCTTCCTCCATCAAGCGTTCGCCATGATTGCCGGTAAACAACGCGGGGCTGTCCGAGTTGGACGACATACCTTGAGTTTGCATAATGTACTGCAACCGAGTCTTAGGCAGATTGTCGATAATGTACTGCTGCGTTTCGGCGTCCATCACCCGAAGGGCTATCAGGTTGTTGATGTTACCTAACACCTGGCGAGCCTTAGCTTCGCTGCCTGTACGGGCTGCAAAGTCAGCAAAGGTCTGAGTAGCAATCACGCAACGCATTTTTGCGCCACGGCCTTTGTTGAGTAGTTGAATGAAGGGATCGTTGACGACTTCAGCCGCCTCATCGATGAAGATATTTACGGGACGATTATCAACACCATAATTATAGCGGTCACCGGCCACGGCGGTGAGATCGGATAAAAGCAACGAACCGATGGCGCTGCCAACCATGGCGTCGGTCAATGAATCCAAGCCGATATACGCCACTTGGGCATTGTTGATAATACGGCCAGAATCCGTAATTAACCGGCTGTCATCTACATCATTTGCAATCGGTGATAGCAATGGGCCTAGTTCACTTGATGTGAGCATATTGAGCACCGGCATCAGTGAGGCCACCATCTTAGAATAGTGGGTTCTGTCATGCTCAAACATGCTCAAAAGGCCTTCCAAATCGGTATTGGCGGCTATGGGCTGAATGCGTTCGTAGTAGAAAAGCAGCATCGCCATGGCTTGTTTAGCTAATGTGTTGGCTTTTTCGGTAAAGCGCTTAATCTCTACACTAAAGTTCGGATACACCTGCTCCCCCCAGGCTGTGACGGCTTTTACTACCAAGCCCTCTGGGCCACCTTCCAAGAATCGTCTCAGTGTTTTCAGATCAGGACGCTGTGAAGTAAGCAACAAACCTTGCACGATATTGTTCAGTGCCATTTGGCCAAATGCTTTAAATGGATCAGCACCGGTTTCAGATGGGATTAATGCCGCAATTCGGCTGGCAATTTCAGTGCCCCGGTTAAAGTTTCTCAGGGGATTAAGACGTACAGAATGCTCAGGAAAACCCGGATGAAAATACACAAAGCGCTCAGGACTACCGGCGGCAATACAGGCTCGCTGCGCATTATCCTTGAGTTCTTTGTCTCCCTTGGGGTCAATAATAATCACGGCTTCATTGCGCAAAATGGCCTGGGTGATCATCGCATCAAAGCATCGGGTTTTTCCGGCACCGGTCGTGCCGACAATTAAGGTGTGCCCCTCAGTGTGACCAACTGGCTGGTACACATCTTCTTCTTTGGGCTCGATACCATGAATCCAGGTCGAACCCATTTGGCTATTCTTTCGATAAGAGGCGTGACCTTGGTTAAGCAAGGTTTGCTTATCCCGCTTTAGGATTTCATAAGCGCGTTGAGCATGACGTTGGTCCCACTCAAAGCCATACCCTAACCACAATTCATCAGGATGTTTTGCCATTACCTTTTGCAAATGCGCCAGCGCCATAAATGCCAATGGTTTGCCTTTTAGCCCCATCTGTAACTTATAAAGGCGATAAGCCTCAGGCAGGCGGTACAACGCCATGCCCGAGGAAATCCCTGTCATCCACCAAAATGGCTCAGGTGGTAGCTCAGTCAGCATTTCTGCGGCAATTGCCCCAGTTGCACCAACCAGCCAACCTGCTGCGGCCATGGCTTCATAGTTCGTGCGCCAGGGCATCTCATATGCGTTTTCTTTCATTCATCTAAATCCCGCGAGAAACCCCGTCCTTCTAGGGCGAGGAGGGATAGTGGTTGCTCCGAAGGAGCAAAAACTACCCGATTGGTTAATGTTAATATTTACTTTCACAAAAACAACTGTATTCTTGTGATCCATGAAAGAGATCGCTATTAAACAACGCTTTTACCCAACGACTGAACAGGCTCAATTGCTTGCGCAGACTTTCGGCTGTGTGCGTTTCGTTTACAACGCGATCCTTAAATGGCGTACCGACGCTTTCTACAACGAAAGCAAAAAGGTTAACTACAACACGGCAAGCTCTAAGCTGACCGAACTCAAGAAGCAAACTGAGTTTGAATGGCTTAACAGCGTGTCGTGTGTACCGCTCCAACAATCTTTGCGCCATCAACAAACTGCGTTTAAGAACTTCTTTGAAGGAAGGGCGAAGTATCCAGCCTTTAAGAAGAAGCGCAGCAAGCAAAGCGCAGAATTCACGAAGTCGGCGTTTAAGTTCAAAGATGGCAATATCTACATTGCCAAGTCCAAACAGCCGCTTGATATTCGCTGGTCGCGTGAACTTCCTAGCGAACCAACTACCGTCACTATCTCGAAAGACAGTGCAGGCCGCTACTTCGTGTCTATGCTGTGCCGCTTCGAGCCTAAACCACTGCCTGTTACCAAAAAGACAACGGGTATTGATTTGGGTTTGACCGACCTTGTGATTACCGCTGACGGGTTTAAATCTGGCAATCCCCGCCATACTGCAAAGTACGAGAAGAAATTGGCTCAGGCGCAACGCCGCCTTTCCAAGAAGAAGAAAGGAACTGCCAACTTCCACAAAGCCAGAATCAAAGTTGCTCGCATTCAGGCGAAGATTGCCGACTGCCGCCGCGACTTTACCCACAAACTCACCACTACGTTGATAAACGAAAACCAAGTGATTAGCTGTGAGAGTTTGAGCGTTAAAAACATGGTCAAGAATCCGCGACTTGCTAAGGCCATTGGTGACGCCAATTGGGGCGAAATGGTTAGGCAGCTTGAGTACAAAGCAGAATGGCGCGGCAGAACACTTGTCCAGATTGACAAGTGGTATCCGTCTAGTAAGCGTTGTAATTGCTGTGGTCACGTAGTTGATTCTCTACCGTTACATATAAGACATTGGACTTGTCCAGCGTGTGAAGCGCGCTTAGACCGTGATACCAATGCCGCTATTAATATCAAAGCCGCTGGGCAAGCGGTGTTAGCTTGTGGAGCGAAAGTAAGTCCCGATTGTTCTAATGAACTTCGGGCATAACGCCTTGAAACAAGAATCCCCTTCCTTTAGGGAGGGGAGCAGTCAAGCTCCGCAAAATAACCGTTTGCAATCGCTTAATTTCAAAAGGATTAACGTTCAGCGTGAGCGGTAAACAGAACCGTTTCCCCCTCATCAAACTGGCATTGGTCACTGGCCGAGATCCCCCGAAGTAGCTGTCCGGCTGGAATGCCATGCTCATTGGCGACTTGGCGTAAGGTTTGAATCGTGACGCGAATACCATCGGCACTATGATCCACGTCTGGGTAATTGCCATCGGTCAGTAAGATGGGCAAATCTTTCACAAAATTAACCATCTGTTGCCGCTGCGCGTGTTTGGGGTCTGTACTTGAGTTCGCATTGGGCGCAATCGGCTTTTGCTTACGCTCCGCTCTTGTGGCGGGCTCTTTTGCTTGGGCATTGGTTGTCTCGGTTCGACTCGGACGCTGTAAAGCCTCTTCGTTCTGAATTGCTGTCACTGATTCTTCGTCTTGTTTAGAGATGTCTATCAGTGCAGTAAGCCCTTTAGAAATCGATACTTTCAGCAGCAACCCTTGCTCCTGAACGCCATCTTTCGTAGTAACAGTTCTGGCTTTACGTGTCGGGTTTGCGGAATCTAGTTCAAGCCAATCTAATTGACTGAGTTCAGCAAGCAGTTTTCGGGGGGCACACCAAGGTCTTATGGCATCGGGATAGCGGATCAGTATCTGTTCACCAACCATAACCAACGCACTACTGGCCTCTGGGAGCCATGCCAAAGATTCAGGGAGATTCAATGCTTCTGTATCGTGCTGGTTTACGTTATTTGAGATAGCGCCATCATGAAAATTGTTAGGCTTTTCACATCCATCACCCGGAACATTTTCATTTGCCTGAAGGTGATTAACATCACTGGCATGACAAAGTTCATCATCTTGTTCGGACGGTTTTGTCGATGGCGACTCAGCCGAATTACTGAGTTCGATTGATGATGACGCTTCAGGCAAGTCTGAATGCTCACTGGAGCGACTCTGTGGCTCTGTTTGTGTTTGATGTGTTGCTTCCCACTCAGATTTGCTAAACAGTCTAACGCTACTTGGTACATTCGAGCTGAACAATAAATCGGCCTCAACTATATGCAGCATGGCTAACCAGATTGGCTTGTCGTCTTTGATCAGCACTTCAGGGGCAAGGCTTTCATATCGCTCATTTGAGGCGGATTTAGTGGCCAATCCTCGCTCAATGAGGATGTCCGCAAGGGTATCGGGATCTCTTGGAATGCCAGGTATCTTGTCTTTGGCCAATAGCTCAATGATGTCCTTAGCCGCGCTTTTCCAAACCAGGCAAAGATGGATTGATTGATTCGATTTTCGTACCCAGACTCTGGCGTCTCGCTGATTGACCAGCCACTGGGAACTGGCAAGTAATCGCCTCATGGCATCAAGTAGATAGCGTTCAACTGGGACACCAAGGGCATTGTCGTCAACGGAAATTCGTTGCGCTTTCAGGTCTCGCTGGACACTGGTTTGGTCAGCTTCAATAACCAATTTAGACAGGACATGCTCGGGATCGGTATTGCCAATCGCTTCCAGCATGGCTTGCAAAATTTCAGGGCCAGGTTGTGTTAACCAGGCAAGCAACTCAGGTGTCATCACCCGGTTTAACACCAGAATTGAAAATTGCTCGTGCCGCTTGCACCGTCCGTCGCGCCAGCGAATGAAATAGCGTTCAATGCTGTTATTAGTGGTCCACTGAGATAAGGTTTCTAAAAAAGGGTTCCACTGATAGCGTCCATCTTCGTCTGTGATGGACAGATCTGAAACGGGTTTACCAATATCATGGAACAAACCGCCAAGAGCCGCCGCAACACGCCACCTTGGTTCAAGCTCTTTTTTCTCAACCGGTGTGCCACTGGCAACAAAGATGATCCCTTCAGCAGCTTGTGCCGCCCAAAAAGCAACTTCCAACGAATGACGTAATAAACCACCCGCACCACTGTGATGATGATGCTCAGAAGCTGGCAGCAAGTGGACATAAGCCGCCAGATGATCAATGCAGGGCTGGATTAGCCTTTGAAACTCACGCTGATTAAAGCCAAGTACTTGGCGCAGTTTGGCAATTAGCTCGTCTTGTGTGGACTGCAAATCCTCGGGTGACGCAGCTGGCAACCCCTTCAGGAATGGCGGATAGCGTGGAATGTCTGCATCCAGTTGCGATGACAGCTCTGGTAGTGCTTTGGTTTGAAAAAATAGTTTTTTGAACATAGTGAACCTCCGACACGATAGTGTGAAGGTTCAATCTGGCGTTGCCGGTTGATTAGACTAAAAAATCCGATATGTATTAACACATACGCCAAAAAATGCTGAGGGAGCTGATTAAGCTAAGGCGTATTTCTACTTGGCCTTTTAGTTTTTTTCCCAACTCTCCTTTTGGGTTTTTCAATCGGTGTAAAAGCTTCTTGTAGGTGATCGCGAAACCATCGGCGGCGCTCAACTTGACGAAACTCGTTCAAGACAAACCGATAGTCACACGAGCCAAGACGATCACCACAACCACATGGACAAGGTAATTTATTTGCCTCACGCTTGCGCAAACCTAACGCTTTCAGTGCCCGTAGAACCGATGCTTTACCATTAACATTGAACAACTGAGAATAATCATCAATCAGGCCTTTCTCACCATGGTCCAGTTCGCCATAGGGAAAGTTGCCAAATTCAACCCTATGGGACACCGAATAAAGAAACCTGACAACAATCTTTTCGAAAAAGGTTGTCAATGACGAGTCGGCTTTCAAAATTGACTTAATTTTCAGGTCTGAGCCAAGACAAAATGATCCATCAGAGTAAGTATGGAAGTCCTGATTACGAGGAAAGTAACCAGCTGTATCAAACACCACTGGTAAAGCCCTAGGATACTCACTTGGGCATACAATCCTTAGAGAAAATGTTCGCTCAATAAACCGACTTCCAGCTAGCTGTGCTTTTAACTGATACTCTCCCTGCAACTCAATCTTATCTGCATGGACATCTACTAATCTAATGTTCGGATAGGCCGAGAGAAAAGCCTCTAGGCCCACAGCCTTCCAGTGCTTCATCTATTGCTTAAACCATGGCTTTGGATCAGATGATTGAATTGCGAAAGTTGGTTTTGTTGTCACCGCAGGAATACCCAATAGACGTGCTACCGAACTTGAATCAAGCTTCAAATCCAAACCATTTTGCGCCGCATTTACTATTCGTTGCGTATCATCACTTGAGCAAAGAGCACTAAAGTCAGCTCTAGCTTGATACAGCCATTTATAAAAGTTTTCTTGTAATCGGTATTGAGCAGATTTTTCGTCATACCACTTGTCTGCAAAATCTTCGGCTGGGTTGACTGGGTTCGGAATCATTGGCGCTTGTGCAGAAATATGGTCATCCATCTCGGAGAGCACCGTATTCAACGCTGAAGCCAAATCACTTTCACCTTTATACGATTTAGCCGCCAATGTAGTGATGATTACCGATATTGGCTTACTATCCTCATTGTTTTTAAACATAGTGTCACGATGACGCTTCAATAATTGGATAACCTGCTGTAAGGGTGTCTTCCATTGATAATATGGCAGACTATCTATACTGGCTTTAAATCGCATTTCACGTTCGTTTATCACTAACCGTGCCGTCTTCATGCGCGTTTCAAACCATCGAGCATATCCTTCAGGATTGCTGATACGCCAGTTTTCATTCACAACTGCATAAGTGGAATCTGTGTTGTCGGTAATCGAAACTGCAAGCTGAGACACGTTTTGAGCCAAGTTTTCATCAAACTTAGAGTTTTCGACCATCCGCTTTTTCAAAAGTCCTCTTCCTGTATCACTCTCTGGCACACACGGAACTATGTCCATGTGAAAACTAAGACCATCGGCATACTCTAAGCGCCAACAGCGTTTCTTCTCGGCTAGCTCTTCCTTAATTCCTCTGGCGTTTCGATAAAGCTCTAATTCATGACCGACTAGGTGCTTTAGTTGCTTTTGAGTGATAGACGTTTTATCCAGGCCACGCCGAAGATTGCACCCCATGTCTAGGTCATACTGTTCTTCTGAATCGGGCCTAATCGCCGTACCTAAACGAAAGGACCCTTGAGAAAACACGTGGGGATCAAAATTCACGCATGTTGACTCTGGGCGATGTAACCAATCACCTAGATCCTTATAGCGTTTTTCAGCCTTTTCATAAGCACTCTCTGGTAGCTCAATTTTTTCCAGAATTGTGTTTAGAACATCGTTACTTTTAGTATTACTCATGAAGGTCTCCTCGAAGCTCGACTGCCATTACAAATTGTTGTGTTTTTATGTCGTGGTCATAAATAAGCCATGGCATATCAGCCTTAGGCATTCTGGCCCGTCCTAATTCGACGGCACACGATACTGGCATCACAGGAAATATTTGCAGTGGCGTGGCATCCCCGTGTGTATTTTTGATTTCAACAATCAGCTTTCTTATGCACTTTCTGAACAAAGAGAGCTGCTGTTTTGACTGCATGAAATCATTATGAGGGTGCTTGATAGTCACTTCCCAAATCGATGTATCTGGCCCTATAACCCGAGTAATTCGCTCATGCGACACATGGTCACTCAAAGAAAGTACCAGGGCAGGCTTCCCCTCCATATTTTGAGGTCTGTTGATGATGTACTCAAAATCATCTGAACAGTCTTGCCAAAACCAGCCTTTAGGCTCTCGATGCAGCTGATAAGTCTCGACCTCAATTTTGTCGGTAAGCAAAGCGCCAAGTTTTATTAACAATGGCTGAGGAGCTAACGCGAACAATGAAAAATGCTTACAAGAATCCTCTTCGATGATCGATGAAATTTTACTTTGAAAACGCTTCGTTAGGTGTTGCGACTCTGCTTGCCAATATTGTTCAGAGTGATCCTTCAGCTCTGATACCATGGATAGTGTCACTGGCTTTTCAGTTGCCGGATACCAATTCGGAAACATTGCCTCAACACAACCGTGATAATTAATCGGTGATCTTTCAGTTCCAATATTGGCACCATATAAAACAACATTTGATTTGCGATCAGGAGCAATGCCTGTGAGGATTTCTATACGTTGCTCATGCTGCATTTTCCAACTAATCAAGAGATCGGCTGGATACCTATCTTCGCTGCCTTTCTGGTCAATTTTTTTGTGACAGTCATAGCACATCAACATGAGGTTGCTGACGTCATTCAAGCTGGTTGGCTTGGTTTTAAAGAGTCCCCAACCACGAGGCCCATTCTCAGAAAATGCGTAAATATGAGCATTTTGAGAGACATTGACCGATTCCTGGGTCACCGCTGATTTGTATAACAATTTATTACACCCGCTAAACTGACAACGAGCAGCTGCGCGAGCCCAAAGCTCCCGCTCAACAGGACGCTTAATGTGCCTCGTGACTTCAACGACCATTCAAAACTCCTATAGTTTGCCAATTAACGGAAGTGAGCGCGGTGTTGTCGCATCACAGAACAAGTGACTGACATAAGCACATCCGGCTATTAGCCCCAGCCCGCGAAGACACTTATCAATTGCCTCTTCCGGTTGCCACTCATACAAATGTTTAAGACCAACACCTAGTGCAGTTAACACCAATAGACTGTGGCAAAACTGACGATGGTGAGGGTTACCCAAAGAGGGTTCCAGAATATCTGGAAGCTTGCCAAATAGAGAGCCAACCGTAATGGCAGTTGCAGGATGGTGACTGACAGCTTGTTTTTTGTTGTCCGCCAGGGCAACGGTTAAACCAACCGCAGCCCCGACGACCAAATGGGTTTTACCATTAGCCAAACTATTTCTCCTTCCTGACGCCTTTAAAAGGCGTTTTGTCAGATGTCTTTACATCCATGAATCGACCAGTATCAGCATCTCGCTTTACCCAATGTCCGCTTGGCGTCTGAGTCTGAGATCTACCTTTAACGGCACCGTTTCTGTGTCCGTCACCTGATGGGGGATTTGTAGCCATAAAGCCTCCTATTCTGCTTAACTTAATCACATTTATCAGATATTAATAAAAAAGATCCAAAGGATCTGATCAAATAATAAACCTCAATTCTGATTAACACAAGCAGATTAACCAGAAAATCAAAAAAAACTACACAATTGATCGGTAGACAAATTCCAGTCCACCTGACTCTGCCACTTCTTTTTGACCTAACACAAGACCTGTCGCATGAAGCTTCTTCAATCGACCACTGGCATTCTGTGCTGAAATGTCAAAGTGCTTAGATACATGTGACGAAGTCACTGTCTTTTTTGCAATAACAAAATCTAGAAGCTCTTTGACAGTCGCACTGAGTTTTACACCAAGCACTTCGTAACCGCTATCGCTCTTGACTAGAAGAGGTTGATCCTTGGCTGTAGCGCCATAAGACCAATTATCCAGAAGGTCACGACTCGGTACATTAGAAAGGTAAAAACCTTTTTCTCCTTTCAATGCTTTAGCCAACGAGATTACACTTTCACGAGGAAAAGAAGCATCAGTGAATCGAATGCCTTCCAAGCTGATAGCAAAAATATCGCATGATGGGTGACCATCAACGATCTTTTTAATCTTCACATAGGCTTCACTACCTTCATCGTTACCAAAGGCATGGTCAGAACCTACGACTTCTGAAAGAAGAATTTTATGAGTTAACTGTTTCATCTGCTTAAGTTGACACTATTTATCAGAAATTGTCAACATAGAAGTCAAAACAGATGTGGGTTCCTGTGATAGGGACCAACCCTCGATCTTCAGAAACATTGATAAGTTGACCCTTCGCATATTCCAAAGCCAATGAGAAAGTTAGCTGCCTAATAACAATGATAACTTTCTCTTTGCTAGCGTGCTCTCGACTACTCTTAAAGCCTAGCCCCCGGCCTTTACCAAAGCGACTAACCTCACCAGATGTAAATGCTTTTTGAACGAGCGCAATGTCATTCTCAACAGTTTCCGCTGAAAACTGTGCGTACAACTTCGGATGTTCACTTTGTAACGTTGTTCTCAAGGTAGCGGCAATACCTAAACCAGAGTCGGATATGACTGTTTGAATATGCTTTGGTTTATTATACGGTCGATACACTTGCAGACCTGCTATTCCAGGTATTTTGGATTCACTGTGATCAGTAACGTTGCCTACAAGCTCTGAAAAAACAGTCTTAGCCGCTAAGAAATAGCTAACTGAAGAATGCTCTACAAACCTGTCGCCCAAACGAATTACAAGCTCCTTGTTTTGGGTTGGCTGTGCAATTTCTCCTAGTTCGACCAAGGTATCGCTATTATCCCGATAAGTTTTAGCAGCTGACAAAACGGGCCTTTCAGGAAGACAAGTGACACTTTGATTAAGATAATCAAAGAAGCCATTTCTGCTGAAAAAACCGCGTGTATTAGGACATGCTGTAGTATCCATCACCACATCCTTACCATTCGCAGTAAGCTGATTCGCGAGAGCAAGAAAACGGGCCAATGCTATCAGCAAAAACTTACAATCGATGCCGAATCTAAATGTTATCTTGTTTGCATCTTTTTGATACGCAAGCTTACCGATAGCACTCTCAAAGGCTTTATCATCAATCCAACCTGTAGCGAAATCAATTTCCACATGCTGAGCCCGTATCAAGCACCATTCATGATTTGAGTTTTTCACAAACGTATCCTGGTTTTTGTGAAGAAACGAGTTCACTTGAGACTTATCCAGTCCCAGCTCCTTGGCAATTTGACGTCCTTTCAGGCCTGGTGACCCATTTAACAACTCTGAGACTGCCTTCAGCAAACCATCACTCCTTTCTACCTACATACCTACCATTCGTTGCATACTTTGCGTCCACGACGCTTTAAATGCTGAATCTCCTGCGAACAACTTGTAGAGCTCAAGTTCGTCTTTACGACGTTGAAGCATAATTTCCTTGAGCATTTTTTCGAAGGCCAAATCTCGATTGTGAGGATCTGGGTTGTTTTTGTATTTAGATTCAAAATCTGGGTGATTGCGGATACTCTCAGCGATGTTCACGAACTTAACCTTTTGCTCTTCAGGTGTGGCACTCCAGCCTTGGAACCATCGTTCATTAAATGTGCGAATGATTTCATCCAGCGGGTCAGTTTCTTTTTCACCGCCATGCGCCCCACGTGGGTTCGGATTTTGAGGATCAAGCTCCGCTTCTTGGTCACTAAGTATAATGCTGTGGTTAAGCTTCACACGTTGCAAACCGTATGAACTCAGATCGACAGAATCGAGAAGCTCATCAATAGCATCAGCATCGGGATCTTCCACTTTCAATTTCGGTATTAAAAACTTCAGGAACCAAAACAGTTTTTCCCAGCTAACCATTTCATAAGGCATGATAGAAGCCATCTGCCCATAGATTTTAACGAACTGTTTGGCTTTAATCTTAAAGTCAACTTTAGCTTCAGCTTCAAGCTCCAGCTCATGGTCAAACCGAGCTGCTGCAACATCAATGATTGGGCTGAGTGTCTGAGCGTCTTCATTCTTGAAATAACGCGTCACAAAGTCTTCAACCTCATACCACTCGTACACACCGACATCGTCCATTTCATCTTTCAACTCGTGCAGCACGTTTATATCTGTAGCCTGGGACAATGACGTTGCAGTGTAGAAAGGGTCGAATGCTGACTGAATATCTTCAACTGAGTTAAAAAAATCCAGGATAAACAAGTCTTCTGTTTTCTTCCCTAGCTTAGGTGCACTGCGATTTAGCCTAGATAGCGCCTGAACACACAACACACTGGCGAGCTTCTTATCCACATACATGGCGCAAAGTTTAGGCTGGTCAAACCCAGTCAGATACTTGTTCGCAACCACTAAAAGTCGATACTCATCGGTATCAAACATATCTTTGGTATCTGACTCGGCAAAACCATTAATATCTGCTTCGGTATATTCAATACCGTCAACTTCTTTGGTTCCTGAGAAAGCAATGGCAACTTTAAAGGGGTTCCCTTGCTCCTCAAGTATCCGCCTTATCGCTTTGTAGTATCGAATGGCCGTCTCAATATTTTGAGTGACCACCATTCCCTTACCTTTACCTTTGAGCTTTTTCGCATTCACGACATGTGGAACAAAATGCTCCAGCATAATCTCTGCCTTGGTATCAATTGTTTGCTGGCTTCGCTCTACATAAGCTCTGAGTTTTTTCTGCGCCTTTTTGGTATCAAACTCAGGGTTATCAGCGATTGATTTCTCAATCTCATAATAACTTTTGTACGTCGTATAATTTGCCAGCACATCCAAGATGAAGCCTTCTTCAATGGCTTGTTTCATCGAATACAAGTGAAACGGCTTGAAAGAGCCATCTTCTTGGCGTTGACCAAATTTCTCCAAAGTGCTGTTTTTTGGTGTCGCTGTAAATGCCAGGTACGATGCATTCCCGCGCATCTTGCGCGATTTCATCGCCTGAAGGATTTTATCCTGAGCATCTTCTACCTCTTCGATTTCAGACTTGCCCATCGCTCGGTTCATATTGTCATGCGCCGAACCAGACTGTGAGCTGTGTGCTTCATCGATGATCACCGCAAAGCGCTTGTCACTAAGATCGGCGATACCATCAATAATGAACGGGAATTTCTGAATCGTCGTTATAATGATCTTTTTGCCATTTTCCAGCGCCTGCTTGAGCTCAGATGATTTGTTCGCCGGGGCAATAATGTTCTTTACTTCAGAAAACTCTTTAATGTTATCCCGCAGTTGCTTGTCCAATAGGCGTCTATCGGTGACCACAATCACAGAGTCAAACAACGGCTGCTCCAAGCTTTTTCCGCCTGCCACATCAGACGAAGCAGGATAGGTTTCAATTAACTGATAAGCAGCCCAGGTAATAGAATTAGACTTACCTGAACCGGCAGAGTGTTGAATTAAGTAAGTCTGACCGACACCGTGCTGGGCAGCATGGCCTACTAATTTTCTCACCACATCCAATTGGTGGTATCGAGGAAAGAACAGGGTTCGCTTGGGTAATGGATCTTTGCTTGACCCATCCAGACGCACAAAATGCTGAATAATATTCGCCAAGCTTTCTTTGGTGAATACTTCTTGCCATAGGTATGCCGTTTTATGGCCAGTTGGGTTCGGTGGATTACCCTGTCCAAGATTGTGTCCTTTATTGAACGGCAAGAAGAAGGTACTGCCACCTGATAACTTGGTGGTCATATACACTTCGTCGGTATCGACCGCCATATGCACTAGGCAGCGGCCAAAGGTCAGCAAGGCTTGCGTTGCATCTCGATCATCTCGATACTGCTTTTGGCCGTGATAACGTGCTGTTTGCCCCGTCCATGCGTTTTTCAACTCCAGCGTTATCAATGGTATTCCGTTGATAAACAATACCATGTCGATTTCTTGTAGGGGATTTGCCATGGAATAGCGCACTTGGCGAGTACAACTAAACACGTTGTCTGCAAAGTTTTGCTTTACCTTCTCACTACTGCTTGCCAAAGGGGCTGGATAGAGCAAATTGAAATGAGCATCGTCTACGCTTAGCCCTTTCTTTAGTAAATGAAGAATGCCATGCTTCTTAATCAGTCGGTCAAATCGTTCGAGTAACTTACGCTGCCAATCTGAGGGGTTGTTCTTTTGCAGTTTGGCCAACTCTACTTCTTGTGTCTTTTGCAGAAATTGCCAGAAAAAACGTTCATCAATGGCATATTGCATATTAAAGTCACTAGCAGCACCAATGAAGTATCCAGCACCCAGTGACTGCTGACTCAGCCCCTCTTTAAGCTCTTCAGTACTGATCCCAGCCAGACATTTCTCAATGGCCGACTCTAATGCTTGTTCATTGGTTTGACTGACCATAATTGTAAGTTCCCTTAATCAAAATTCTTCTGTTTCATTGCCTCAGCCGCTTTTTGCAGCGGTCCTTTCAAGGCTTTTTCTAACTTTGTCATCTGCTCTAAGTGCCACGCAACCGCTTGGGGCCAAGTCTCTTTGTTAAACCCATCAGCTTTGGTCGAAAACTGGATACGGCAAGATTTCTTCTCATCCAGTCTCATCCACTCAAGTTCTGCACCAAAAGTATGCTCAATGTCTTGTTTGGACTGACTCAACAAGTCAAAAAGGTATTTATTCTCTTCGGTAATCCCACGGCTGATCCAAAGCTCTACTCGAAGCTCTTTTTGCAGAAATATCAGGTTATACGGACATCCACTTAGCCCTGAGCCTGCTGATAACCAATGATCTTTGCTTGGGCTAATATTGTTATAGAGTTGGCAAGCGCTTTTCTGAAACGCCTCTAAGGCACGCTCCCAGTACTCGCGCCGCACCGTATGGCGGTTTTTTAGTACCACTTCGGTGGTTTTTTCTTCCGCTTCCTTGGCGTTAATGCCGATCATCAACTCTTTCGCTTCTGGCGTTGGGATGATCTGGTCAATATTAATCAGGAGCTGTTCACCCAGTGAATAAGGAGTGATTTTGAAGCAGGCAATGCTAATGCCTTGACCCAATAACCACAGCGCGGTACTGGTCACTTCTTTGCGAAAGTTTGCCGCAACTAACATGATGCGTTGGCTGTTACCCAGGTTGAGCTTTAACTCATCCAGATCGGGCGCATCCAAAAACTCACATATTCTTTGACTGGCACTAAGAGCGGCACTTGCAGGGGCATTTAACAGGTCAACCTCTCCTGTTACAGGCTCATAGCGGTCTAAATATTGTTGGTAAATTTCAACTATTTGCGCTTTGGTTAAACTTGCACAGTAAGAGGCATATTTAAGCGCCTGCCACACCACATCTCGGTCACTGTCGTCCAGCTTGTTTTCAATAATGACCAAGTTGCCATCTTTATCCAGTGCCAGTAAATCTAAGCGTTCACGGGTATCATCAAAGCCATCAAACTCCTTTTGAATAATAAGTAGCTCTTCACCGAGTGCGGAAGGCTCGTGTGCCAACCATTCCTGAAGATGCTTGCGCTCAGTAAAGCCCAACTCACTGAACTTCTTTGTCCTAACAGGACTAATCCTGTTGGTTTGATGATTTACCGTGAACATATTCGCACCCTATTGCTCAACCATTTCTTGGGTGATTTTTATTTTTCCTGTCACGGCGCTGTTGATCAGTGTGGTTTTGTATTCCTTAAAAGACGAAATTTGGTTTTGTAGTGAACTGAATGCCTCTGAATATCTATTTTCAACGTCCGCTACATAAGACTCAATTTGTAGTTGTTCGTCAAAAGGGGGAACAATTGACCTCATATTGTAAAAATCGTTTGTGTATAACGGACTCATCCCCTCAGTCACACCATAGACTAGAGTTCTAAAAATACTGACATAAACTGGTGTATGAAATAACAGTTCAAAGTATTTACTTGAAACATTTGATAGTGGAGAAAAAACGGTGTAATTATTCGTGATAATTCCTCTATCTGGTGCTTTCCAAAATACTCCTAAATGAGCTTTATATTTGTTCAAAACCAAATCGCCTTTATGGCAAAGCTGAAAGGAATCAAATGACTCTGCTTGTGTTGAGTTCTCAATCATTTCATCTGTTGGCACCAATCCTCGCGCCTGTGTTACAGAATACTTGATTTCATCGCCTCTCCGATCTGACCTTCTTACAACTCTAAATAGAAATCGAGACTGTTTAACCTCCCAATGCGCTGGAATCTTACCAATCCAATCCACACCGGAGTCTTTCATTGGCACATTAGGATCAAGCCCTTGCGTCACCGCCTGTTGGATGATGATCTGCTTACGCTCTTTCAGTAGGCTAATTTGCTGCTCTTTGATCGCAATCGCATCGTCGATTTGAGCGGTTTTCTTGTCGAGGTAGTTGGCTATCAGCTTTTGTGTATCTTCAGGGATCTCGAATATTGGCAGTCTTTTAAAATCAAGAAAGCTTAAGTTTTGACGCAAGCCCGAACCAAATTTATAGAGCACTTTGGTGGTATCTAAAGCGTGAAGGTAGTAATGAAGGAATCGAGCATCAAAGCCATTTTTTACCCGCAAGTTCAAATATGCGTTTGTGATAATGCCTTTATTTTTTGCCAAGCCAGTTCTTAGACTTACTTTATCATTCTGAAGATCGGTACAACGAACAATGATGTCGTCAGGCTCTACCAATTGATAGGTTTCAAACGATTCAGGAACTAGACCGACGAGCTTTTCTTCTGGCTTAACAACTATATGGCCATAACTTAGGGATAGAACCGTATTCTCCTTCATCCCTTTGTTATTACTCTTACTTTCACTAAAGGCAACAAAGCCAGGCTTGAGTTCCCACGAACTTGGAATATCTCCTAGCCATTCAACACCTGAATCTTTGTAAGCCTCATATGTCGGCATCAACGCTAAACTTTCCATTACGCTTCTCCCTGAACTTCCGCCACGTTCACACCCAATATCTGCGCAATGAGACCTTCGGCTTTTTGTTCTAGGTTGATGATGTCAGTTGCGACCTCATCTAAACTACGCAGCGGTTTATGACGATAGAAATACTTATTGAAACTGATTTCATAGCCAATTTTCACCGTATCTAGGTTTATCCATGCTTCATCAACATGCGGCTTCACCTCGTCTAGGAAGTACTGGTAAATGCTTTGCTGCTCTCCGTCTTTACGTAGGGGAACAGATTCTGTGTCTCGCAGGTCTGAGTTGGTCTCATAAGTAATGAACTCACCTTTTTTACCACCTTCTGTGGTAGGAACGGGGTAATAACCAAAATCTGGCAAGTCAGCGTCTTCACACTCATAGCGATCCAGCAAGTCGTTTAATTTATCACCGCTTAACTTAACTACTTTTTTAACCACTTTCTTGGCGGTTTCGTCATACCAGCTCACCGCGTTCAGGATGGCATTTTTCTCAGGTGCTGAAAGCTTAATAGCATGGGCTTTTAGCGATTTATCAACTTGGGTTTTAAAGCTATTGAAGTCATCAAATTCATTGCTACCGATATCAGCCATCAGCGTTTGTGCAGTTTCAAGCAATGCTTTTAGCGCTAGCCAGTGTTTCACATCAAGCAGTTTTGCCTTAGCCTTGGCATTGAGACTGATGTCGTTATTTTCACACCAAGAAAGAATGTCCTTCTCAATCGATTTTAAGAAGCTCTTTTTCTTGTCAGAACCATAGCCAGTTTTTTCGTAAACGCGTTCGCCGTGCTCTGCGTAAACGTGCTCCATCACTTCACTGAGCTGCTTATCAAAACGCAGTGGGGCTATTGCGTCTTGAGTGAACTTGGCTTTGCGGCGATCTGGGCGCTCGATAGTGACTTTGTAATAGCCAAAGTCGCCATTACTAAACACCTTGCTGGCGATGCCAACAGGATCATTGTTTGCATCAAGTGCTCTTTCAACATCCTCACATGCGAGGTAAGTATCGGTAATTTCCGTGATGTGCTCAGGCGCAAATTCACAGTTTTTGTTACCCAAGTTCTTACGCAACTTCCGGTATAGCAAGCTGGCATCAATCAGCTGCACCTTACCTTTGCGTGCCTCAGGTTTATTGTTGTTCAACACCCAAATGTAAGTGGTAATACCGGTGTTATAGAACAGGTTATTAGGTAACTGAACGATGGCATCTAGCATGTCGTTTTCAATGATGAAGCGACGAATGTTACTTTCGCCACCACCCGCATCACCGGTAAAGAGCGATGAGCCATTATGAACAGAAGCAATCCGGCTGCCTAATGGGCTTACGCTCGGATCTTTCATCTTATTGACCATTTCCATTAAGAAGAGCAGCTGGCCATCACTTGAACGTGGCGTGGCATCCACCACTTCGAGATTTCCCCAATAGTCTTTCAGGCTAACCTTAAAACGCGGGTCAATCACATCACTGCCGTCTTTAATGTGCTTCTGTTCAGACGCCCAACTCTTACCGTATGGCGGGTTAGACAACATAAAGTCAAAGCGTGACGCCGCAAACTCGTCGGTAGACAAGGTGGAGCCTACTTTGATGTTCTCAGGGTTGTTACCTTTAATCATCATGTCCGATTTACAAATCGCGTAGGTCTCGTCGTTGATCTCTTTGCCGTAAAGGTAAACATCTCGACTGTCGTTCGGGTATTTCTCTTCAATGAAGTTTTGAGATTCAGTCAACATACCACCGCTACCGCAAGCAGGGTCATACACTGTCATGGTAAGCGGTAACTGGTCTTTGACTGGGTCAAACACCAGGTGCGTCATCAATTCAATCACTTCACGTGGCGTAAAGTGTTCACCTGCTTCTTCATTGTTTTCTTCGTTGAACTTGCGGATCAACTCTTCGAACACGTAACCCATACCCAGGTTAGTAAGGGCTGGCATCTTGTTGCCATCTGGGTCTTCGACCGTTTCATGAGTTAAGTTGATGTAAGGGGAAACAAACTTTTCGACGACATCAAGAAGGACTTGCTTGGAGGCCATGTGACGAATTTGCGATTTGAGGTTAAAGCATTCAATGATTTCTTTAACATTATCGCTAAAGCCAAGCAGGTACTCTTCGAAGTTGGCGAGTAATATCTGTTGGTTATTCGTTGCGGTGTTGAATAGGGATTTCAGCGTCCATTTAGATGTATTGTAAAAGACATAGCCACTGGCCGCCTTCAATGGTTCATCATCAAGCTCCGTGGCTTGCATCTCTTCTTTTTGGAACTTTACCTCTTCAAGCACCGCTTCTTTGGTGGGTTCAAGTAACGTATCTAAACGTCGTAATACCACCATAGGTAAAATCACATCACGGTACTTACCGCGAACGTACACATCCCGTAAACAGTCGTCGGCAATATTCCAAATAAATGAGATGAGCTTGTTATGTACACTATGATCCATTTTCTTTTCCTGTTCAGTGTTGGTTGCACCCCACTAGGTTGCTGCAACGGCTTCACTATAAATTTAAAATTCTGTTCTTTATGTAACGTCTCAATGGTCGCTACATCGTTCGATTAACTTGTTCTACCCGGCGCAATACTTAAGTTTGTGACACCATAAAGAGCCTGGCTGTTACGCAACCAAAGCTGATACTCAAAGCCCATTAATGAGTGTTCCGTAGAACAATCCACATGCCATTGGCGTAGCAAATAGCCAGCGGTTGCTGCTCTAATCTCAACCTTTAGAACGCCACCCGTCATGCCATAGTCCAGCTCTATCGCTTCGCTGTGCTCTATGCGTGGGTGCGGCACTAACTCCAGCTCAACAAAGCGATTCCATTGCCGGTCTTGGGTTTCAAGTTCAGCCTCTGACAGAGTGGAATCCTCAAGCACAACCGCAGCTT
>Ga0181595_10001688_pt1 | contig 23391 bp, 19 predicted proteins | sample 041ome_7_FD_145604 | JGI IMG/M metagenome (GOLD analysis project Ga0181595, IMG submission 145604) | Coastal salt marsh microbial communities from the Groves Creek Marsh, Skidaway Island, Georgia - 041401AS metaG (spades assembly) | ecosystem: Environmental > Aquatic > Marine > Intertidal zone...
CCCGCAGCACCGAGGCAGTGACCAATCATGGACTTGGTGGCATTCATTTTAACATTCGCCACATCTTTGAAAACCTTGCGAACAGCATTGACTTCTGCGACGTCTCCAACCAAGGTGGACGTTGCGTGGGCATTGATATAATTGATATCGTTCACAGTTATACCTGCATCCTTGATAGAGAGCTCAATACACGTAGAAACTCCGAGCCCATCTGCCCGTGGATCCGTCATATGGTGTGCATCACACGTAATAGCCCCACCGAGGTACTCTGCGTGAATACGGGCTCCACGTTTTTGTGCACTTTCCAGACTCTCCATTACCAACACTCCGGCTCCCTCACCCATGACAAAGCCATCTCTAGACTTGTCCCATGGGCGAGAAGCTCCTTGAGGGTCGTCATTATTCTGACTGAGTGCACGGCACGCAACAAAACCACCAAGTCCGACGGGAATGATGGGAGCTTCTGAGCCACCTGCAATCATGATGTCAGCATCGCCGTTTCGGATGTGATTAGCTGCTGCGTGAAAAGCGTAATTTGCTGTCGCGCACGCCGTAGAAATCGAATAGTTGGGGCCCATAAATCCTTTTTCAATAGCAAGCATTGCCCCACCCATATTGGTGATGGCATAAGGAATAAAAAACGGGGTGATTTTCTTTGGGCCCTTTTCCACAAGGGCCTTGACACCGTCTTGGAACACAGTCAGACCTCCCATGCCGCTCCCGACCAAGACTCCAACGCGCTGCTTATCAAGTTGTTCGCAATGAGCGGCATCAAGACCTGCGTCTTCGAGCGCTTTGTTGCCGGACACGAGCGCGTAGCGAAGGCAGTCATCGAGTCGGCGGTCATTCTTCTTATCGATGTAACCTTCACTGTCGAAGTTACGAATTTGAGCGGCGAATTTCGTCGGAAAGTCACTGGTGTCAAATCGATCGATCGGTGCGACACCACTGGTACCAGCTAAGAGCTTATCATAGAATTTGTTGTAATCGTTACCGAAAACTGAGCATAACCCCATCCCAGTAACCACAATCCGCTTCTTAGGATCAGTTTCACGCGCCATGGCAATCACAGCGCAGCGAGATTTTGCTCGTCGCACACCATGATTTGACTTAGAAGTTAAATTATCGCGGTTTGCGCACTTACTAGTCAAGGAGATAACCGGATTCGTGCTCGTGATATTCATGACTGTAGTTTTTACTGACGTGTTGATTGAGGTCCCCTAAAACGTCGAAGGTAACATGTTAGTTCGCTTTATAGACACTTTTGCACCCTTTGAAGAAACAAACGCGGTGCACGTGCAAACGAAGCAGTACGCAAGATGTTTGGCACGCGCAACACACAGTCTCTCGTTTTCTTTTGGTTCGAGCAGATAAGGCAACGTTGATATAAAGTCCGCGTCGAGCTTGGGGCATCTGGCTGCGCATACAAATCTATAGCGCGTCGCAGACATCGAGATTACCTGAATTTGATTCGGATCTCCCACGAAGATGCACGTCAAGTTTCACGCGCTGTGATTCTGCGGTTTCCCGTCACGCGAGAGGGTTCTTGGTCGACCGGGCAAACCCATTTTCCATTTTATTTGTTTCCAATCCGGTGAACTGTATCATTTTTTCACGTATTTATCCTAAACATTTGTGATAAAATGCTAATATGACAGACATCTAAATAATTAGCAAAAGACGATGATGTCGGTCAATACCGACATGAGCGCTGAAGCGCGGACGAAAGATAAAAGCGAAGGGTTAAAAAACGAACATCGCCTAAGTACGTCTACTCGTTCTCGTAGGCGTCCGGATATCTTGCAAGGACTCGTTGAGCGCTTTTAGGTGTGCATAGGATATACCGAATCGACTCATACAGGACGGCTTTACTCTAACTCAGTGTAGGCAGCGACTGGCGTCAGGTAGTGTATCCCATGATAGAAGTACTTCAAAGTGGAGCCATAACCCACCCGCTTGGTTCAAATATGTACGGCTCGCGTCAACTGCATTCATGCGACATCAATCACCGCGTGACGTGTAAACGAATCATATCCAGTGCGAGACCAAGAGTTTACGGGGTCTATCGTGCACACACGCAAAATCTGGCAACAGGCTCTGACCACTACAAGTCTGACATTCTTTTGTCACAGAAAGAAGAAACTATGACAACTATATCCCTAGAGCTTACGCCCATGATGTCACAAATGCACCGTCTATCATCTTCTCTTAGTTCCAGCGCGTTTCGTGGATCTGAATCGCGTCCGAAAACTCGAAATAACACCTTGCTTGCTGGATCAGATAATCTCAGTTGTGCTTCTCTTGCCGTACTCGTTTCTTCTGCTCTGACAGATCTCGGTGGCAACCACATATTCATGAGTGCATTTTGGAGTTGGCTTATCGCGCAAGTTGCCAAGCTTTTCACTGCTTGGTATCGCGAAGGAAAGTGGGACTACAAGGTGATGTTTGACAGCGGCGGCATGCCTAGTTCTCATACAGCATTAGTTGTCGGATTGACGACGTCAATTGCGTATCAATTCGGGTTGGGAAGTGCATACTTCCCTATTTCCCTGGCCTTCACATTAATTGTTATGTATGATGCGGCCGGTGTCCGACGTCACGCGGGAAAACAGGCCGAGGTACTAAACAGAATTGTAGAGGACATGTTTCATGGTTCTACCATAAGCAATACCAAACTTAAAGAAGTGCTGGGGCACAGTCCTCTCCAAGTTATGTGCGGTGCCATACTAGGAGTAGCTGTTGGGACATTTTACATGCTGAGGTGTACATAGATATACTGCGAGGAAAGTTCTGGCACTTATCGCAATTGTATTAAAAGGTGACACAGATATAAAGCCTATACGCTTCTATTCCGTCAGCTTCTCATTGTTTAAATTTTATTTCACAAACTACGCAACCCAGCCCGCGCATACGAAACTTTGTTACGAAAACTCGTGATATCTTCAGCACACCTGACAGTGCAGCACCGCACACTATTTCACACACTGAGAGATAAATCTAATCATTTTAATTGATGAACACAATATGTGTGTACTGCGGCGCCTCGAAAGGTTTCTTGCAGGAGTACTCAGATGCCGCCGAGGCCCTGGGAGTAGAAATGGCCCGTAGGAACTTAGGTTTGGTTTATGGAGGAGGGTCCGTGGGACTTATGGGCAAAGTTTCTTCAGCAGTCCACACCAGCGGAGGAAATGTACTGGGAATAATCCCGAAAGAACTAGAGCCTGCAGAAATAAGTGGTTCGACGCCCGGAAAGGTTATGGTAACGCTCGACATGCATGAAAGGAAGAAAAATATGTTTAGGTGTTCAGACGCCTTCATTGCACTTCCTGGAGGATTTGGCACCCTAGAGGAACTTCTAGAGATGATTACATGGCAACAGCTCGGCTTTCACTCAAAACCCATAGGGATTTTAAATGTTAGCGGCTTTTTCGATAGCCTGCTGCAATTTTTCAGCGAAGCTGTCCAAGCTGGCTTTGTTAGTCGGCAAGCGGAACAGGCACTTCTTGTATCAACGAACCCGTCTGATCTTCTTGACAAATTGTCATCCTTCCATCTCAGTAAATAGTGCGTTAACTTTTTATTGGCGTGATTCGGCTTTGTACTCTAGCGGGGTGAGACGCACGAGACGGTAGTCATAAGACAAAGACAGAAATCAGTTCCGGACACAGTGTGTTTGAATACAAAGTTTACTAAATAGCACTAGATTTATAGTTCTCCTTTATCAATGGCATGTGACACTCAAGTGAAAACTATAATATTCGAGTCTTAATATTTACAAAGCCTCATCTTAAAAGCCTCATCTTATCATGTACATTTATGTGAATCCATTATTAGGGTCGTCAAGCAGACTCACACGCGCTGAAGCAGCTTTTGATAAGGGTGCACATACATGTTGAAGAGCTTTTCTTCGCAAGATTTGAGAACTCGTCTCGCGCAATGAATCCATAAAACTCGACGGTGTTAATGTCTCCTTCAACAAATCCCCTTTGAGAGCAAAGCGTCGAGCGTCTCTCATAAAATATCTGGTATCATAGATGCGCTGAACTGAATTTTGTGGTACCTTAAGGTTTGAACTAGTTGCTGTAGGTGAAGAACTTCGATAATCTTGCGCCCTAACCGGTACATCTTTCCATTCAGTGTGTGACGCTGGTCCAGTGAAATTCCAGGGTGCCAAAGCTAAGAGCCCGGTCGTGCTTACTAAACTTGGACCTCCTCCCACTCTCGTGGTCAACAGCTGCTTTGTGATGCTCATCTATATTTCTTCTTGCTTTTTGTTTCTGATGCCTTTATCTTCTGATCGATTTGCAACTCATACAAAATCGCGGTCCGCGTTTAGCTATCGCACGCGCAAGGACGGATGCTGCGACGTACGGGCAAGAAACGGACGGCAAGCGCGCCTCGACACGGCGTAGATCAGGGTCTGGGACGTTTTTATTTCGACTTCAATATTAATAATGAAGTCGAAATATGTCGATTCCATTAATATGCATCGCATTTCCGCTCGTCAGGTGTCTTATCCCTGTAGGAAGCACGTAAATCGGATATAATTATCTCATTCAAACTATTTATCAATATGATATATGATTTCTATTGCAGTATCGGGACAATATCTTTAATTCAGCGCACGTAAATAGTGGCTTTTCGACCGTGAACACATTGAGTAAAACTAGGTTCACTCATATGAAGAAGATGTATTTGGTATAAGCTTGAGGCATTTGGTGATAAATATCGCGCGACGAAGTTCGATCCGGCGTATCCCGTATCCTCGTATCTCGGTGATCGCCGAAGTATTGTGCGCGAGCGTCACAGCATCAGCGAACATGCGAACGTCGCAACAAAGTATCAATATCGGCGTAAGTTTTCATGAGATCTTCGTGAATCGTAGACACAACTTGCCACCCGTAAACTAGTCAGAAGACTTACCGTAAAAACGTGTGGTTTTCGTATTCATAGGCACTGCACTCGCGTAATGCGGCCAAGCGCGTCACGAGGTCAACCTCGACATCAGTGCGGTAAGTTGGATTCTATGATTTGAATTTCGAGCATTCATCCCGTTCTATCGTTACTATTCAATCTCATCTCAAAGCGTCACTTTCGGGCGTACACGAGACGAGAAAATCGCGCATACATATCTAGTTGAAATTGACGCTAACTTCTTCTTTTTAGGGCTACTCGACGAGCGAACTCTATGACTGTCTATGCTACAAGTGATAAAGTCCAAATTATCAAGCCCATAAATGGCGATCCTTTCATCGGTATGCTCGAGACTCCTGTCACTTCCTCCCCGGACGTGGCCAACTTCCTCTCGAACCTTCCCGCTTACCGCACTGGTGTCGCCCCTTTGTTGCGGGGTGTTGAAGTGGGCCTTGCACACGGATTTTTCGTGACCGGACCGTTCATTAAACTCGGACCTCTTCGTTCTACTGATGCGGCTGAGCTTGCTGGCTGCTTATCTGGCGCTGGTCTTGTGCTCATTCTCACAGCTTGCCTTAGCATTTATGGTGCTACTGCCTTCCAGCGTGATGACGTTGTTGGACTCAAGACTTTGAGTGGACGTGCAATCGCGAAGGATCCGCTTCAAAGTACCGAAGGATGGGCATCGTTTACTTCCGGCTGGCTTGTCGGAGGTCTTTCTGGTGTTGCATGGTCGTACGTCCTCACGCAAGTGTTACCGTATTACTCGTAACTAAGCTCCTCTCGTTTCTTGAGTGACGCGGATTAAGAACTGTGCATGACGATAGCTACTTCGTACATAGATCTTAATATATAAGACTCTAATGGCTTATACTTAATTAAACAGCGATGAGTAATCAAACTCTAACTTTAACTACATAAACTCACACACGAAGGCAGTTCACTTTTGTTGTCTCACCACCTGCTGCCTCACCCCACTAGTGACACGGAAGCAAGGCATAAAATACACGCACAAAACGATATGAAGCAACCGAGTATATATGCTACGAAAACCTGGAAAATTTTAACAAAATTGACATCGACCGTAAGTGAAACTTTTGTAACTTACTGTTTTGTATTGGATCTTAAAAGTACTTGCTGTGTGAAGTAGTAACAACTCAACGGGTCTAGCTAAAGCACACGCTCCAAGAATGCGAAGTGACTTGGTTAGTTGACTTGCAACCTATGAGTAAGCACTGTCATCCTATTTGATCAGTAAAGTTGTTTGAATACATACCCAGACATAAGTTGCCACTTGTGTGAAATATTGTACAAACTCCTTTAAACTCAAACCCAAAGGAACCTAAGGTTTGTAAATTAAAACAACACAACGCCACGTGATAGATAAAATACTTTACTGATGAATACCCACGTAATTATGATGCCGACTGTATAGTAAAAGGTATTTAAGAAACCATACGCAAGAGTTCCTGACAAACCAAGGGACCGAATAGCAGTGCGGGTGCTGCGAATCATAAGACATTATTACTCCACTAGTACAATACATATCATAAGGAACCTTGCTCGATCAAAATAAAACTTTGCCCCTCGTTCGTGCATCTCTTGGAACAGTTTTCTAATCAAAAGTTCGTCTTAAGCAAATTAGCTCGTAAGTTGGTATATAAGTTCAGCACCTCGCGATAGGCATATTTCTTGATAATTGCTCTTCATCATAGAATTGCCAGCCCATTCTTTTTGATGGCATTGAGTAGTTTCTAGAAACGCGGTGTGCTCGAAGGCGCCTACAAGACTTCAAAAACAAGGTCGTTTGCATCCCAGAACTCAACCGGTATACTTCAAGTCTTGTCTGCATTTTGGCGGTGTGAAGATCCTGGCCGTGTAATAGTAAAGGGGCAACGCAGTTTTCCTTGGCAAGAAATCCTCTAACGCAATTTTTCTTCTCTGAGAAGTGAGTTTTGAGCACAGAAGGTCTTCCGTGCGTGCTGAAAAAGCTACCGGGCGCAGTCTTTTATCAGATGATTACGTTTATATTTGAGGAACTACATAGTTCACTAGAAGCTGGGATGCCCGAGTGGTCTAAGGGGCCAGACTCAAGTACGCCTGGACATCCGTTCAAGCGTCTTCACTGAAAGACCAGTGTGCATTCTGGTAGTCACTGACTGCGTGGGTTCGAACCCCACTCTCAGCACGATCCATTTTGTTTCAATCGGGGATAGTGTAAATTTACACCTAATATGAACCAGCGTAGATTTTACGATATATTTTATGTTTTTGTTTTCTAAAAAATATGGAGCTATAGCCTCGCGTCAAAATGACTAAATTTCGCTTTATTCAATTGGCCCTATAATCAAACTACAATAATGATGTTTTTAGTACCGTGGTACTGAGAACGTACAGACGTACGGTATGTACATACCGTACCCCGAAGTACGGTTGTGTATCGTCAACAAGAGCGATCTCACTTGTTCGGGTCCGCGGTGGCGATGTTACGTGCCCTGCGGCGAACGAAATTTCCAGCTATTGCGAGTTGTCAATATCCATCCTCGCACCACGGGTTCTTATCCACCATTTCTGGCGATGCCGTGGACCGTATCCAGGTAAGTTTACCTCACCCTGTTTTGTTGTCTCTGACCGTTGAAAACAGGTTGACATAGTGGAGCGGACGCCGTCTTCATGTCAACAGGGCAGTGCAACGCTTGGTATGTGGAAGATCCTTCCGGTCTCGAATGTAGCGAAATGGGAAAACGGTCTTTCTGGGTGGACTAGTGTAGACGAAAACTGTGGAGCGAAGTCTTTAAAAGTTGACGACTTTACTTTTCCAAGCCGTGACTCGGCAATTTCTTATTGTAGTCGCCACAACTTAGACATTAGAATGATTGAACAGAAGCGAGCTAGGCGAACAGGTTCAACGATCATGCGTGGGTCCTTACGGCAAGAAGCCAAACCAAAAAACTACGGGGACAACTTTTCAGTGCTTCGTAACGGGACCCCTATCTGGCCCTGAATGTCCTTGTCGAATACCAAACGATATATAAATTACAAACTAAATTGCTCCCGTTCAACTAATAAGATTTGAACTAGCTCAAAATGCAGAAAGACAGAGCTGTGCGCTTCATTCTATCAAAATTTCGCTTCCACTGTAGAGCTGTACCGTGTAAAGCAATTATGTAGACTCTTCGTTGATATATAGTGGCCGAAATGATCCAGTGGGATTTCAACTCATAATTATAAAATACGAGTCCGCCTCGCGTATCGCTGTACATATTCAGCACATCTTCTGGCTGCACGGGGTCACCAATTAGTTCTGGGGCAAATCCTTGAATGAAGCTGGCCGGAGATAAAATGTCCTGTATTTGCGGATTCGACTATCGAAACGATCTCTGTCAGCACTTGAAGTCTAATTTGTTGAACACTTACCCCATCGGGAAAATCAGCAAAACGTAAAATTGGTGCCAAAAGTACTTTCAGTTCTCCTTCAGCCTCACTCACGAACTTAGCATCAATTTCAGTGCCTTCAGGATCTGCTATGCTCACGGGTTTCTCTTCCCAGCCCGTGTACGTCACAAACGCATATGGTGTTATCTCGCTCCAGCCTACTCCATGGCCTCCACTCTTTTCGACGGGCCGTTTATAAAGCCTTTCACCGTTGTCGTCTGGAGCAGATAAGCCTGGAACTCGCCCTGCGGTTGACGCCTAAGGAATATCCTGAGGTGAGTACTTGTAGTGTTTAAATTATACATACGCTTGCATTCATTGACCCTGCAAAATACAGCCCCCCTCCAACCACGGAGATCTGTCGCCGTGTGAAAGTTCTAATATTATTCTTTCGTTCGGGTGGTAACTGCATCAACAACTGTGACACTGGGAAGCATGCGTTCGTCATATGCGCGAAGATACGCTGGTCAATCTCGTTTAATTTTGAGCCGATCGATTCCCGCCTAAGCGGTAGACAGACGTGCGTAAAAATCTGCAATAACAAGCTGAAGGAGACTGCTTGATACCTGCTCTCTCACACTTTCTCCTGATATGACGCTCGCACACGCTCGCCTGAATATAATGAAAAAAAATATACAAAATTAAAGTTATTTCAGAGACACTTCAGAGTGCACAAAAGCCACAATATGTATGATAAGATACAAAATATATAATATACGTTACGATTGGTTTAACTTGTTTCGATAATAGTTTTGGAATTCTGTGACCATAAGCAGAAAGAAATAGATAAACAATTCGGTGATCCGTCATGGACGACGTGGCGATCCTTCCGAAATTACTTGGAGACACGATGCGAAAACGATCGATGACATTAAAGATGTTGAGAAGAAAACAACGGACGATGAAGGCACGCGGTTCTCTGTGACGTATGGAGTCAACTACTCGGGAGAAGTGCACAACGTCTCCGGTTTAGAGACTTTAGAAGACTGTGCGTTGGACAGGGATCACACACAAGTAAAGTGCTCTTGTGCACTTGGACGGAACGGTCAATTGTGCCCTCCGAAAGTGAAAGCGATGCTCATGGAGAACAATGTTTGGACATTCAAGGCACTCAGCATTCCATGCAAACCCGACGATGTTCAGACCACTGAGATTGATGCAGAGATGCCAACGATACAAGATGATGTCGAAGCCTCCCAACCAACTCATAGGAGAAGCCTTGGAGCAGCTTGCGACAACGCGAGTGTAAAGTTACGCTGGGCACAAATGACAACCGAGTTGACACAAATCGCACTCGATCCAGAGTTTACGTTCGAGCCTGGTGAAGCCGCACACGTCACAGACACCCTCACCAAACTTCAACGTTTCATGACCAACTTGAAGACACACAGAGAGATGTCTCAAAGCACGTCCAAGAATAGCAAAATGAATGGCGATGGCGTGATCTGTATGTCGAACCTGGTTGCGATTCCTATGAGAGGCACGGCGGGTGATACGGCGTTGAGCAGGAAGAGGGGCTGGCACGAGAAGATGGTCGATGAGTACAAACGCAAGGCAAGCAAAGGCGAGCAAATGAGTATTAGGAAGTACCTCTCGTAGATGTTGTAGAAAGTATTTCAGAAAGTATTTTCCCTTCACCCTCCTCACCCCAATTACCCCTCCCCTATGCAAGAGATGTGGTCGACGAACTCCCTGACATCTGACCGTTCACGACCCAAGCGGACCGAGGGACTCTTCGTCCCAAACGCCAAAACACACAAAACAACGCATATTTCAATCCACCGCGCCGTCGCATCGATACCACGTCGCGCGAAACTTGGTAAAGCGATAGAAACTATACAGAGTCACCCACTTGCGTTGAAAAATCTCACAAATGACGCGTCGTCGCGCGTCGCGCGTGACGAATGTCGCGTTCAATGTATATTTGCATGGTCATAATTGGTCAAATAGGTTCAAAAGTCGTTCGGACATGTGGCGTGTTTAGGTCCTTATTTAAGGTACTCTCCCGGACTGGCGATATATAAATTTTTCCGTTTGAAGACGACTTCATTTGCAGATTTGAAGTTGAAATTTACAAGAAGCAACAAACGGACACGACGAGACACTGCGCCTTGCTCTGATCGCCTCAAAGATTATACTGCGAAAGTTAGACTGCCTCTCGGTTGGAGAGATCACAGCATAGCCTGAGGGTGTACGTCGACGACATGAACAACGACAGCGTCGACGGAGCCGAACTCAAAAAAGTCTTTATAGACTTTTTTGAAAAACAGACAAGCTATGAAGAACGCATCAAGAACTTAATGGCAACTAGAGGGCGACGTTTAGACGTGAGTTTGGATGACGTACGGTTGTATTGCAATTCATCTCCAGGCATCAGCGAGGATTTAGCCATCAAGCTCTTGGACGAGCCCGCAAAATATCTCACAAGTTTGAATGCCGCAGTTGAAGAGATTGTTCGTAATAGTGACCCAAAATACTTGTCAACAAGAGCGGAAATCAAGGTATCTCTTACTGGAAATTATGGCAATAGAAGTATTTCCCCAAGAGAACTTTTGTCCCATTTTGTGGAAAAACTCGTCAGCGTGAAAGGAATAGTTACTAAGTGCAGTGCAGTCCGGCCCAAGCTTTCAAGCATCACTCAGTTCTGCTCAACAACAGAGAAATTTTCTACACGAGTTTACAGGGATGCAACCGCACTGAAAGGTGCCCCAACATCATTCTCAGTTGCTACTCGAGATGAAAATGGCAACGCACTCACGACTGAATATGGTCTTAGTTCTTATTGTGACCAGCAAAGCATAACAATTCAAGAAATGCCAGAACACGCACCAAGCGGTCAACTTCCGAGATCAGTTGAGGTGATTTTGGAGGATGATCTTGTAGACATATGTAAACCTGGAGACCGCGTGAACATCGTGGGTATTTACAAAGTCTTGCCGGCAAGTAATCCAAGTGCATCGTGTAGTGGTGTTTTCCGCACGCTCCTCGTGGCAATAGGTGTCAAGCAGCTTTGCGGAGAAATAACTGCTCCTGATTTAACAATGAATGACATAGAATTGATTGAGGAGCTAGTTAAACAATCGCCAGCTTCTTTACTGAACCTTCTCGGTACTTCTCTCGCTCCATCCATATACGGACACGATACAATAAAGAAAGCTCTGATCTTGTTGCTTATTGGAGGAGTAGAAAAGAATTTGAAGAATGGAACTCATATTCGAGGTGACATAAATTGCCTCATGGTTGGAGACCCATCCGTCGCAAAATCTCAACTCCTAAGATGTGTAATGGGCGTAGCACCTTTTGCCATAAGTACAACTGGTAGGGGCTCGTCCGGCGTAGGCTTAACAGCAGCAGTCTCTACAGATCAAGATACAGGGGAACGGCGTTTAGAGGCAGGGGCCATGGTATTGGCAGACCGAGGAATAGTGTGTATTGACGAGTTTGACAAAATGAATGATGCAGACCGCGTTGCTATACATGAAGTTATGGAACAGCAGACGGTGACAGTTGCGAAGGCTGGTATTCACGCATCTTTAAATGCACGTTGTAGTGTGCTCGCTGCAGCAAATCCAATATATGGTACTTACGATCATAGTCAGCCAGTTCCAAGAAATATCAATCTACCTGACTCTCTTCTGTCTCGATTTGATATTTTATTTGTCGTTCTGGACCAGTCTACAGCTTCAAATGATAGATGTATATCTTCTCATGTGCTTTCCATGCATTCTTCGCAGTCTGCTCAAAGTATTGAAGCAAATACCAGTACCAATAAAACTAATATGGATGCCATTAACGCTCATAAATCGGGTTTTTCACACCCATCAGTTCTTTCGAAGTCCTTTCTAAAGAAGTTTATATTTTATGTGAAGAAACGCCCCGACAGTCCGGAACTCACCGCTGAAGCAGAACTCTGTCTTGCTGAGCGGTATTCTTTATTGCGCAGTAGAAATTCTGAGCAACAAGATATCCCAGTTACAGCACGTACCCTGGAGACCATGATAAGATTGTCGACAGCCCACGCAAAAATGCGACTATCAAAGACAGTAGAAGAACATGACGCTCTGGTAGCACTTGAAATCCTGCAATCTGTTATGGAGACAGAACAAGGATCAAGTCTAACTCTCAATGAACCATGTACTTATAGTTCATTCTGTCGCGCATTTGCTAGGTATACTACTCGGCGACAGTCACTAAGCGTCACTGAAGTGGTTGATGCTGCTCACAGTTGGGAGGAATGCAAGAGCTTGAGCACCTCTGAAATCAATGTTTTCTTACACCAATTACAAAATGTTGGAAGGATTCTACTTGATGACGAGGGCCGCATCCACTGTCTCTAGAGGGTCATAGCCTTTCATTGAGGTATGATACAGGACAATTTCTTTGTTCTCAATCAGCTTACAAATCGGTCATGGTAAAAATAATAATACAGTTTTGTAAAAGCTTACAGCACTAGATATTCAATCTTCATCAGAACTTTCGAAAGAGGTCGCGTTTCGAAATGCAGAAGCGCGCGTTAATGACTGATTTGCTTCTCTTACTATGCTTTCAAGTTGTTGTTTCTGGCTTGATGATAAATTCTTCACGCGCTCTAGTGCTTGACTCACATCTGCTTCGACACGCTCAAAATAAACACTAGTATTCGACATCTGTTCTATCAAAGTACTAGGGTCAATAGATTGGTCAGACTTGAGCACTCTGTGAACCTGGTCACGTCTTGTGACTTGAGTTTTTATGCTATGTACAGGCGAAGTACGATAGCCATCGACTAAAGTATGCACAGTCTGTTCCTCGATGATTTCTGGTACATCCAGTGACGATTTTAGGGGTTGATAGCGCAACGTAAGCTGAACTATTTTTGCCCCAGATTTCCTTTTCAGAGTAGAAGTCTCACTTAGTAAGCTACTTTGGTCCACATTTCGTTGCTCCTTACGTTGTTGCCGAGCTCTCTTTGTACTTTGAACTCCTTTGACTGAGTTCCAAACTGTGCTCAGTACAGATTTCGTTTTACGCGTTAATGAGTTTATTGTCTGAAATCTTTCGTCGACAACAGCGACTGTTGACTTTAGATCTACAGGATCCAACTCCGCCGCTATTGTGACTGGACCCCAGTTGCCTTTGATGTCGTCTATCGCTGCTTCGTTGAATAGGCTCAAACGCACGAGGTCGTCCAGGACAACAGTCGCTTCGCTTTGTAATACCAACTCTTGGTCAGCGATATCGTCCTGTACTATAGAGGTATACCACTTGAGTCGAAGCACTTGCCGCCGTGCATCATTGACTAAAAGACTGATTGGCTTTGATGTAAGCATCACGCCGTCAGGTAGCGCTTTCACACGTTCCTCCTCAATTATGTCTGTACCGGGCCAGCACACTTCTAGACCAAGTTCACCGGGATTATCTGAGAGCGCATCGTGAGAAAGAGTCTCAATCTGGAGTAAACCTGTACGAGAGTTATCTATCATAGCAGGAAGCGAGTAACCTGTTCCGGGTATTGGGACTGTGATGCACCGTGGCCAAACCAGGTAAGAACATATTAAAGCTTTAATGTAGGTTCTTAAGGGCTGAGCTAAACCTGGAACGAGAGTAATATCACCACCCACAACTCTTAAATCGAAATCCAGCTCTGGTTCTTCTGTAAGCGTGATCGTCAATGCTCCAAAACATGGAAATTTGCCGATTAAAGGTGCAAAAATTAGACGGAGCGTAAATTTACATTGGATTTCGGTGAGAGATACTGGAACTGCGAGCGTGTCTTGAGCTGCTCTAACACCAAGTATGACATTTGGATCTCCAGCCCAAAATACTTGAAGATCAATTTCAACGGCATCTCCTGTGTTTTCGTAAACTTTGACCCCTTCAATTGTAGCTGGTACGCTACCAAAGGAGAAGCGTTCGAATCGAAGTGTCGTCAAGAAGCTCGGACGAGTTGCTTGAAGAATCGGATCGAGGACGCCGACAATTACATTTGATGTCGCTTCGTCTAAATATGGCCAAGCAGCAGACACGACTTTATTTATCCAACCTCCACGCTCGAATTCTTCAAAGGCCAACCAGGATGGTAGTTCACCGAGGAGTTCTCGGATTTCCTCTTCATCAAGAATGCTGATTTCGGCAAGGGCTTGCCTAGTATTCGACTGCATCGTACGCTTTGTTTGTTTTATGCTCATCTGTAATCCAGCGAATACTGCACCCGCTACGAATCCGACCCCAAGTGCCAACACATTATTGAAGAGCGGAATCAAGTTATATGGAGTATCGGCCACTGAAAGAGGGGAAGTCGGAGTCATACCTAAGAAATCCGGGAGAAAATGATACATTTTATCCGCACTCGAATAACTCGCTTCTATTGTACGACTTAGGTACGCTTCGTTTACTCCATCGAACCCCTGATTTTCACATAAAGCTTTGACCAAAACTTTTCGACACACAGAACTATTTTTTTGCTTTGTTGGTATTCGTACACTTACATGGCTCCGAAGTATGCGATGAACTCCTTTATTGTTTTGTGCGCGTTTAACAGATGGAGGTGTTCTGTTTGAGGTAGGGCCAGCCGTTTCGTGTAGTGGAAGTTTTTGATACATCGAAGTAACGGTAATAGAATGTTGACTTGCAGTCTTTGTCTTGTTGCTCTGGCCCCTATGAGCGCGCATATGGTTCGAGCATTTCGAATGGTTCGAGCCGCACGCTGAAATCAGTCAGTAATAACCAAGACAATGAATGTCGTATTCGCCAAGAGCTTAGTTGCTGAGGTGCGAGGGCAGTCGTTTGGAAATTGTTCCACCGGGGCGGAGCATCCCCTCGTTTGCCAGAACATTTAAAACGATAGGCGAAATCCCAGGTTTGAGTTTGCTTTTTTATCTGTGTACAATTTTAGCTCTAGCACGCTCTGTTTTTCTCGTCGTATTATTTTCATATTATTGAGATTAATATTGGTAATACTTCTAGCACACACCATAAAATATCAAGAATTGAACACTCAGACGCTCGCGATGTATTATTATATGTCGTCGGCTTTTGCAACTTGAAAAACTTGTCCACTTCAACGAAAGGACCGGCGGCCAGAGTGGCGGCTGCGACGCTTGGGCGTCATTGAAACACCTCAAACGTGAATCCGCTTATCGTAGCGCAAAAATCGTGAGAACATCTCCTTAGAATATGCGTGACGGGTTCATTAGAGAAGACCGCTCTAACGACGGCGCTCAAGTTTCGGAAACTCAAAAAGTGCGCCGACTCGTTTGCGACGGTGCTGAGAAAAAGCTCAAGTTAGTCACTCAAAAAAGGTTAGAAGTTGATGGCATTTTTATCAGTATCATACTTAGCGAATCCTCCAGACCAAAGTGGGCCGTGGATGATGGCCCGGGAACCCCGGCATTCGCCACTGGACTCAGCAACCGTATACTGAACCGAAGAAAGCGATTGAGTCTCACTAAACTGGCAGACGCCAATGTATCTTGCCCAAGCGCTGGAGTTGTGTCTAGTACTAAATTTGATAAAACTGGAAGAGTAAGATACAACAGGCTTATCAAAATGCGTAAAACTAAAATGCAAAACAACGAAAGTTGTTGTTAACAGGTGGTAGTGATGGACATGCCCGTATCTTCGTTAGAGAGCACAGCGACCCTAGTTACAGCATGTTAGGATCATTTCACAACATGGTATGAATAATTTGTTGTCTTCTATTTGCTTTTAACATGCGTTGCTATCAGAATGCACCAGTGCAAAAGGTGGACTTTTTGCCAAGTGGCAGTAACAAGGCAAGCTTCATTGTTATGTAAGACTCAACCTAACTTGAACATGTCGACGAAGATCTTAATGGCCAGCGCTCGCGGTCTTTTTCAATTAAATATTGAAACGAATGTATTTGATCGTCTTGCAATGTTTCGCACAACTGAAAGCTGGGATGCTGGTTCCTTTGTGGTATGGATATTCAACGTAAACAGGCCAATTTTATTAAAATCATATGATAGCTTGGTGAACGAGATAGCAGGACAATGGTGTGTGTACTTGGTCGACAAGGGCGAGTCGGAATCGCAGATCTCCAATCGCGCTGTAAAGTCGCCACCTTAAACTCAAATGGTCATGTCAAAGGGGCTGTATTTAGCTCTGATGGCAAAGACTTGGTGACTGTGAACAGTCAAGGAACCATAAACATCTGGTGAGTGTTGCAGTTGATGAACTTCTATATTGGATTTTGATGAGCTTCAAGGGATTTGCGAATGCACAGGTGCAAACAGCAGCTATTTAGTAATGAGGTGACCAATGCAGTGACGGTTGCTCTTTCAAGCAACAACGGTAAGTCTCCTCCTCTGTTGCATGCCTTTCTGTTAAACGCTGAAAAAGATCTGCTTGCGGTTGGAACTACCAATGGTACTGCAGCATACTACACTAGATGGTATTAATGCATAGTTCCCTACCTTTAACCATTGTGACGATTAAAATAGGCAAGGAGATACTACAGAGACAAGCATTACTCCCTCTGTGAGTCTAAAATCAAATACGAAACTGTCCTCTAATGTATCTTTTATAGATAAACACGAGTCTAAATACTGGGATAGATTGCATGCACTTTAGTCACGATGGTAAAATGTTATTGATTAGTTCGAGCAAATCAAAAGGTAATTGCCACGCACTCAACGTTGCTGATGTATGATCATATTATTCCAAAGATGCTCTTCGAATTATCGACACTTCAACTGGATACACTATTTCAAATTGGCCGACTAGCACAACACCCTTGGGTTATGTGTTTAGTAGTGATTTCAATCGTGAGAGTACGGAGTTGGTTGTTGGAAATGCGCGTGGTAGGGCGCTACTCTTCGCGGTTACTTCTTGAGCGAATGCGCTGAGTGCAGTGAAATATTTTCGTGTAAAAATAAATTAGTCTTATTAGCGTTTTTCCTGTCTTTACATGATGAACAAAAATATGAACTTGTTGACGTCACTTTTGCACCGGCGTGATGTGAAAGCTGATTTTTTCAGTGATATAAGAGTGCGTGTTATGATCTTCAATATTAGTGTCACTGAGTTCCAAGCTCAAAAAATCCATATGTGTGCTCTTCTGTTGAGTTGTCAAATACTATATCAGATGCAATTAAACCACCGTCTCACCTCAAAAAAAGGACCCGCGTGCCACACTCCTACATTTAATTTGACGATCACGTTACCTACCCTTCAGATTGAGATGAAAGGTCCTTCTATTGCACTGTACTTACTAGGAATTTGGAAAACCTCTATATCTTTAGTACTTGGGAATTCGCGTAAAGACATTGTTGCTGTAGAAACAGCTAAGTACCTATGAAAGAGCTTGAGGACTCAACGAGGACAGTCGTGTGTTTGAAATCACACCAAGGTTCGACACTTAGCCCCATGAGGCACTGCGTGACGTTTCCGTGGTATGTTATTGCGTTAAAACTCAGACCTCTATTCTCAACTCGGAATATATAAAGGCGAGGTATGTCTGAACGTATTTTCAGTTGCAAGTCCTTGAGTTTGCTCGTTGGAAATTTTCATTTAAATGCGGCAGTCAACTTTTCTTACCTTCTCACTGAAAATTTCACCGTCCTTTTGCCAGCTAGCGATCTATAGTAAGAAATGAAGTCGTTATTCGAAGTCAAGAAGGTGGTAAAATTTACCTGTCCATACTCTGAGAAGTTTGTGCTATCGATTGCTTTGGGTTGCAGAGTGCATATTTGTTGGTTATCATGGTTATCACTGCGTTCTATTTTGCTCTTGGCGATAGTTTCTAATCTCTTGAATCTCTCAGAGCGCTTAACAGTTGCACAACCGTACGTTTTATTTGAGTATCTGGTTGTAAGGGAACTTGCCATAATATTCTCAACAGACCCGAAGTTTCACGCACTCCTTGTTCATATATACTACTATTTTGCTTCTCGACGTGTACGCATTTGGAGTTGCCTTAAGAACCTAGAGTGTGTGCAGCCGCCGACCCGTGGGACCCGTCCTGCTGCTGCTGCTGCTGCTGCTGCAGTTTTCTCTTTGATTATTTGCCATCTGCTAACTGTGTAGTCAACGAGATATTATGCTATCGTAGCTCGCAGCTGCTAGGAGGTCTCGTAGGAGCTCGTAGATCATACTTTACACGTATTAAGAGACTGTAGTTCAATATTCGCACCACATACTCTAGAGTCAATAACTATTAAACGATACGCCATTCATCGTAAGAATAAAAAACCGAACACAAAATATCCGCGCGCGCGGGCGAGATGCTGCTCAACTGTCCAACTTCGACGACATATCTGACTGACGCGCTAAATATACTCGTGAGTAGATAGCGCGGAGTGCAATTTTGAGCGACGATCTCGTGTTGTACCGCATAAATTTGTTGCTATGCGTGTACTTTCTTTCAAGCACCCCTCCTCACCAGGTGTAGCTCGTACACTGCTTTCACAACTTGAAGTACAGCGCAATAGCTTTCTGATATTAGCTCGAGGTGGGCACTGTCGCCTGAATTGTCGTCAATCAAAGCGGGTGACCGCATCAGGAAACGGTCGAACCAGCCGAGCGCCGTTCAAGAGAAAGACGGCAACGACAATAAAAGACTCTAAACCATCAACCAACAAAGTTAAAGTAAGTCGTGAGCCTCGGTCACTCGGCAGAGTAAGTGTACTTCGCTCTGATTTCAATCTGCCTTAACAAAATTCGTCATAGATTGAATATTCTGCAACCTCGAGCTCCCGCAACTTCGTGCAGTCAGCTCAAGTGAATGACTTGGTGAGAAGTTCTCAAGTAAGACCGCGAATCAGGTGTTCGTCAGATGTTAATAGCTTCTCAAAACTTAGGTGCAAGGATTTTCGGCTTTCCTGAGTCAAATACGTCACACATCTGTTCTTTCGAAGGAGGATGAGCTAGAACTTACTCTTTTCATACAATGGGGAAATAGACTCCGTAAGCTACGAGAAGATTGCTCAAGTACTAGTGCAGTGGCTGCTGACCTGCAACATTTAAGTGAAATTTCTGGACTGGTAACTCGATATGAATTCCTAGTATGTAGTAGATTTGACAAACGTATGTGTAGTCTGAGCACGACGTCTCATCGGCAATAAAGCTTTCCCGAACAGCAAAAAAGGTGCTGATAGAGCATAACTTACGCTTGGTCATAAGCGTTGCAAAAAAATATACGGGAAGGGGTATAGTTTTTGACGATCTAGTGCAAGAAGGCATTGTGGGTCTTATTAGAGCCATAGAAAAGTTTGACCCAGCGAAAGGCTTCAAACTTTCAACATACTCACATTGGTGGATACGTCAGGCATGTTCCCGTGCCGTAACTGAACAGCAAAGGACAATCCGACTTCCAGTCCACGTGCGTGACAGCATGGTACGATTTTGAAAATGTATTATGCTACACAGTTGAACCGATTTGTAGGTACGAGCGCTCAAACTAAGTACCTCTTTGGAGATAAAATTGGGAAAGAAGCCAAATGCAGAGGTAAACATATTAAACGCATTTCTGTGTCAGCAAGACTCATACTCGTCGTGTACGTTATGCAGCTTCTCGCAAAAGAGTTAGGAATAACTTTAGATAACCTCAAATTGTTGCAGAGCTCTTCTCAAGCGATTTTAAGTTTAGACGATCAACAGGTTGGTGATCACGAGAATGAATTTATTGAAAGAAATTCCTTCGTTGACGAACCTTTAAGCTCAGTTAAGATGATGATTCTTAAGGATGAGCTTGATATTATCTTGTCTACTTTACCAACAAGGGAGAGGAACATACTGAGAATGCATTATGGCTTAGTGGGGGCTGATGGCAAAAGCATGTCTCTCAAAGATATTGGTGACACATATGGGCTTTCATGCGAACGTGTTCGTCAGATTGAGACGTCTGCAATAGACAAGTTGAGACATCCATTGCGTGCAGTTTCACTTGCTGAACACCTCGACGAAATATGAGGTACACTGTAATTGAACCAGTTTCTGCATAAAATCAAACTACTACGTATTTGTATTACTTCAAACTTAAGTTAGGCTAACTAGAAATTATCTAATACTGGAAAGGAGCCGCTGATGAGACCGTCAGCTTTACTGACGACAGGTTTTTCGGATTGGTGGCCTCGAAGAGCTCTATTTCCATCGGCGCGCAATATTGTTGATGTAGTTTTCCTGTATCGAAGAATCCATCAGTTAAAAGACGAGGGTTGTAAAAGTAAAAGTACTCACACTCCTGCTAAATTTATGCCGGATTCCCTTGAAAGGGCTTCATGGCCTTGTCGCAAACCCACGATTTGTTCTTGAAACACATCACTTGTCGAGCTTCTGATTGTACCATGTGTTCTGGCATGAAGCACTTCGGGGTGCAGGAAGCGAGTTTTGTCGTGCATCACAGGTAGGAAAGTCGGTATATATTTTGGACACTCCTCTCTGACTTCCGCAAGCGTGGGTCTCAACTATTATATTCCGTTAATGTGCGAAATGGTGTATGTTTTCTAGCGTACCTTCGGCCTTTTGCGTGCTGTCACATGGCTCAGTGCTGCACAACTTGTTTGGCTTTGCATGCCTTCGCATTCTACGTAATCCCGTAGATTTTGAAAACTACCCGTTGCCTTCAATACATCTTCCGTGTTTATACAAGTTCGACCCTAACTCAGCGCTCACAACGTAACGTAACGTAATAATAGTAGTAGAAACGCCATACCTCGAGAGTTGCAATATCTTTTGCGCTGAGAGCAAGCTCGACTATATGGCTGGATTCATTTATGTAAAACACTTGTATGATCAATCTTGGTCGTAAATACCGTACTAAAAGCTGACTTAACAGCTCAGTGCTCTGCTTTCTCACCGTGAATGTTGCGCCACAAACCTGCGGTATATCGTTCAAGTAACTGACGAAATTATAGAACCAGCGTGCTTCGTACCTGTGCCACTGTACGTAATTGAACTATGTGCAATAAATCCGACATAGATCGCGTAGCAAGGCGACTTCGAGGTTGTGAAACCTTCCCTCGGTGTCGTTGACTGCCAGGTTTCTTGAGCCAGCAACGAGTCCTCTGCTGTTAAAGAGTCGAGCAAAGAAAAAGACGAGAATTTCCATTATCGTCCGATATTATTAGGATGCGACATAATTTACTCATTACATATTATAACGTTGCGATGGTGATTTCGTTGTTGTAATCGTACATGTTGTAATTTCAAAAGATTTTCAACTTCGTATGCCACTTTGATATTGAAGCAGTACACCGTTCGATAATTGAAATATGCGATGTCACGCTATCTTGGCACATACTCAGATAATCTTTCGAGTGGTATAGTACACAGCACTTCTTCGATCATTAGTAATATTCAACGACGTTTGGCGGTAACACTATTCGTGTATTTTGTACTCACCCTCGAGATGGTCGCTGAAGTCGCATCGCAACGCAGGCGGCGGTCGAGGTGTGGAGGGTTGTGGCAACGCTCTTCACAAATCTGCGACAATTATGACGAAGGGAATCTCAGTTGGTCTTTCGAAAGGTCACTCTGTCACCGCAAGAACCTTGGCTCCTCGCCCTGGTTCGCACAAGGGGGTAAGCCTGCGTGTTTAATCGTCGCTCTCGTACTAACTTTGATGTTTTTCTTCTCATTCAGCGCTGTGGCAAGCGAGTTGGTATGATTCGTAGTCTAATCCGCGACGTTGCGGGCTCTGCACCGTACGAAAAACGTCTCATGGAGCTTCTCAAGACCGGTCGTGACAAGCGAGCCCTGAAGCTTGCGAAGAGAAAGGTATGCTGATCGTTTTAGGGTTTTCTCGCGCACTCTCTGGGCGAATTCGACGCACTTGACGTCCCAAGACGGTGCACTTGAACTTCAGTACAGTCGCGATTGATGTGAAAAATATTGTTTTGGATTCTCACCAATATTTTTGTATACTGACGATTCGTTTTGAACAGCTTGGTACCCACTTGAGAGGAAAGAAGAAACGTGAGGAAATGGGCAACCTTTTGCGTAAGAAAAAATAGCCGCATTCCTGCGAAAGCTACTGAAGGCAATGAGAATTTTAGTTTCATAACCTAGCCTGCCCACATGTTATTACAGAAAAGCGGTTTACATCAACTGCTCATCAATGCTCGTGCGCTCGAAAACTACCTGAGAAGATTTCGTGAAATCTGTTCACGAGCACTTGCAAGTGCCTGCGAGAGTGGGTGTTCCATTCCAGCGAGCTCTGAAGTTGAATCGTGCATGCAGACGCGTTGATAAATACCATCCGGGTCGATCTCGAGAATGATACCCTCGTCTATGAGTTCGTCGATAGCTAGCATGCACACATCAAAGTGTTCGAGAAGGATCTGCTTTTCCAATAGCCCATTGGTGAGAAGCGATAGCGCACCATATAGTCCATGCAAAACGGTGGCGATGATAACTTCGTTCTCGGAAGTTGAACTAGTCACATAGATTGTAAAATCACTAGCACATCGATAAACTACCAGGCTGTTGTCCAGAACGAGTACGTCAAGTTCCTGTTGCGTAGAGTGACTGGTTTTGCTAAAAATTAGTTTTTCAAAGCTCGTTTGCTTCTGAACATTTTTCCTATGTGAGTGTGAGTTTAAGTATTTTCGAATCATTCGCTCCGTTCTATAGGGTGTTCGTAAAGAATTCTTACCACGCAGGTTCATAGTATTTTGCAGCCAAACGTCTTCCCTCATTGTCAAGAATGATCAAACTTGATATGGACGGCAAAGTTGTAGGCCACATTTCGATGTGTTGAACGCCGTCGATGCTACGGACAATATATATAGAACAGGAGATTATGGCAGGTACGTCAAAGCGATATGCCTACTTCAGTTGCGCGGTTTGTTGGCAGGCTTTTAAAACTCGCGTCAGTGAAGCAGTGAAGCTAAGTCTTTGGAAGCAGTTAACCGCCCTATAAAACTTCCTATAGAATAAAATAGACGTAAAACTGAAAACGCCATATTAAGTGACGGGGTCCAAGGAGAACACCGATTTTCGTTGACAAAAATCCGCGGTTTTTTATTTTTTTTCACCTTGATTAAAAATCACGTTGACAAAATTTGATAGAATATTATGAAATAATATACGATGCGCCATCAC
>Ga0181595_10001705_pt1 | contig 23194 bp, 24 predicted proteins | sample 041ome_7_FD_145604 | JGI IMG/M metagenome (GOLD analysis project Ga0181595, IMG submission 145604) | Coastal salt marsh microbial communities from the Groves Creek Marsh, Skidaway Island, Georgia - 041401AS metaG (spades assembly) | ecosystem: Environmental > Aquatic > Marine > Intertidal zone...
CTAACACTTCCCCTTGCCGGGTGTGTAGAGGACTTTCACCTCCAAGTCACCTGCTAACCACCACAGTCAGCAGATAGCGCCGGTCAAGGCGCTGCGCGCCATGCCCGGCGCACCATAAAAAAACCGGAGCCTGGCTCCGGTTTTTTCGTACAGGCAGTAGATTAACGGCTGCCCAGTACCGAGAAACGTTTCTTGAAGCGATCAACACGACCACCTACGTCTAACACTTTTTGCTTACCAGTGTAGAATGGGTGGCAAGCTGAGCACACGTCCAGGTGGATGTCTTTGCACAGTGCTGAACTGGTTTTGAATGAATTACCGCAAGTACAGGTTGCAGTAATTTCTTTGTATTCCGGGTGGATACCTGGTTTCATGGGTTACCTCGTTAGGCCGCATCGCTATCTGGTCGCATTTTTATCGCCAGACACCATACGTAATTACAGTTAATTTAGGGCGCGTAGCTTAATAGATAGCCATTAAAGTTGCAACCGTAAAACCGAAAAAGCCGACATTTTTGTTTTACTTGGCAAGCCGCTATCGCTTCCTTAAACTTGAGTCTTGTTTTTCTTGCTATGGAAGCTGTTGTGACCGCAATTCGCGTTGCCCTGCCCGTCCCTTTACGTCAGCATTTTGATTATCTGTTACCTGCTAGCATGCAGGTGCAGATCGGCTGTCGTGTCCGGGTGCCTTTTGGTAAACGCGAACTGATTGGTATTGTCTGGCAACTGGACGTTACTCCAGAGGTCGCGGCGGAGCAATTAAAACCGGTGTTGGCCGTCATCGACCAAACAGCCGTGCTACCTAAGCTGCTGCGACAATTACTCAGTTTTGCTGCCGATTATTATCATCATCCGCTGGGCGAAGTCTTAACCGCGGCCTTGCCAGCGTTGCTGCGCGAAGGTCGCGAGCTTAGCGCCTATCAGCCAACCAGCTATCGCTTAACGGCAGAAGGCGCTGTAGCTAAACTCAGTGATTTTAGTCGCTCTCCAAAACAAGCAGCACTGTGGCAGGCATTATCTGAGCAAGCCTTGTCAGAAACCACGCTAAAAACGCACTTTAGCAGTAGCACGCTAAAGCAATTAATCGATAAGGACTTGGTAACCCGCTTCCAAACCACACCAGAACCTTACCAGTTTCAAGGATTGGCAGAACCCGCTTTGCAACTGACCGCAGATCAGGCGCTGGCAGTGACGGCACTCAATCAGGCACAGGGCAGTTTCAAATCTTTCTTACTCGAGGGGGTAACCGGCTCGGGTAAAACCGAGGTCTACCTGCAGTGTATTGCCCCGTTACTGCAAGCCGGCAAACAAGTGTTAGTGCTGTTACCAGAAATTGGTTTAACCCCGCAAACACTGGCCCGCTTTGCAAAGCGTTTTCAGGCGCCGATTCTGGTGTGGCATTCCAATCTCAGTGATGGTGAGCGATTACAATGCTGGCTGCAAGCAGCCAGTGGCGCAGCGGCAGTGATCATTGGCACCCGCTCGGCGCTGTTTCTGCCGTTTCGTCAGTTGGGGTTGATTATTATCGATGAGGAACATGATCTGTCACTGAAACAACAGGATGGCTTTCGTTACCATGCCCGCGATCTGGCCATCAAGCGCGCCGCATTAGAGATATGTCCGATCCTGCTTGGTTCCGCAACACCCAGCCTGGAGTCACTGTACAATTGTCAACAAGGCCGTTTTATTCATCTGCAACTCACCGCGCGTGCCAGTGGCCAGGCGTTACCCAAGGTAGAACTGATTGATTTAAAACAACAGGTACTACAGTACGGCCTGGCACAGCAAACCCTGCAGCAAATGCAACAACAACTACGGGCCGGCAAACAGGTGATGTTGTTTTTAAATCGCCGCGGTTTTGCGCCCGCACTCAGCTGTCAGGAATGTGGCTGGTTAACTGAATGTCAGCGTTGCAGTGCCTTTACTACGTATCACAAGCATAGCCGACAGCTGGTGTGTCACCACTGTGGTGCTTCCCGAGCCGTGCCGCGCCAATGTGGCGGCTGTGGCAGCCCACGGCTGGCACCCGTAGGTCAGGGAACCGAACAACTGGAAGAGCATCTGACCACCCTATTTCCGGATATTCCAGTCACCAGACTGGATCGCGACAGCACCCGCCGTAAAGGTGCTTTTGCCAGCTTGTTATCCGAAATTGAACAAGCTGGCCCCAGATTGATTCTGGGTACCCAGATGTTGGCAAAAGGCCATCATTTTCCTTTTGTTACGCTAGTGGTCATCGTCGATGTAGATGGCGCCCTCTACAGTGCCGATTTTCGTGCACCCGAGCAACTCGGCCAACTGCTAACCCAGGTCGCCGGCCGTGCTGGTCGTGGCCATGATAAAGGTAAGGTACTACTGCAAACCCAGCACCCGGAACATGCATTACTGCAGGATATTATTTTAAACGGTTATGCTGCCTTTGCCCGCAGTGCCTTGCTAGAGCGCCAGCAAACTTTTTTACCGCCTTGCCAGCATCTGGCGTTATTTCGGGCCGAGGCGCATCAGAGCGAGCCGTGTCAGCAACTATTACAGCAACTGGCCACATTTTGTCAGCAATACCCCAGTGTACAATTGCTTGGCCCCTTGTTATCACCGTTAGAGCGCAAAGCGGGTAAATATCGCTGGCAGCTCCATTTATACGCCAAACATCGGCCGCAACTGCACCAGTTACTGAGCGCGTTATTAATTGAAATCCCGAAATGGCCGCTGAGTCGGAAAATAAAGTGGCAACTGGATGTCGATGCGCTAGATCTGAGCTAAATCGCGGCAGATCGGCGCGGTGTGGTTTCCTTTTCTGTCGATCCGGGTAGAATACGGGTTGATCTAAAAACAGGTAATTAATTCGTCGTATGCCACAAAGAGATTATGTACGCGCCAGCCGTCCGAAAGCGCCAGCCAAAAAAGCCGGTGCAGCCAGGGGCGGCCGTAGTAAAGCGCCAGCAGCTGCGTCTAAACCCTGGCTGCTGATCGCCCTGACTTTACTGACGCTGAGCGTCTTTATTTACGGCTTATGGTTTTTACGGCAACAACCGGTCATCACACCTGAGCCGGTCGCGGCGCCGGTGAAGGTTGCCCCAAAGGACGAATTACCACCCAAGCCACAAGCTGAGCCTTATCAGTATATTAAAGAGCTCGAAAATAAAGAGATTACCGTCGAGGTACCGCAGCAGCAACGTAGCGTACCAGCGGTATTGCAATGTGGCTCGTTCCGGCAGCAAAACCAGGCCGAACAAATGAAAGCGCAGATCGCCTTTGCTGGCATTGCAACTGATGTGCGCCGCACCGAGGGCAGCAATGGCGTTTGGTTTAGAGTTGTTGCCGGGCCCTATGAGTCGCGACGTGCCGCCACCGCCGATATGAACCGTTTACGCCAAATGGGGATAAATACTTGTCAGGTACGCAACGTCACTTGAAAAATGTGAGTTGCCCCCTTACTTAAGCCCTATGTTTCTGCCATAGGGCTTTTTTTATGACTACTATCGTCTCTGTTCGCCGTAATGGCCATGTTGCCATCGGTGGTGATGGCCAGGTCTCGCTGGGTAATACCGTAATGAAGGGCAATGCCCGCAAGGTTCGCCGCCTCTATCACAATAAGGTACTGGCCGGTTTTGCCGGCGGCACCGCTGATGCCTTTACTCTGTTCGAACGCTTTGAAGCCAAGCTGGAAATGCATCAGGGCCACTTAATGCGCGCCGCCGTTGAACTGGCGAAAGACTGGCGTACCGATCGTATGCTGCGTAAGCTGGAAGCCCTGTTAGCGGTGGCCGATGCCAATACCTCACTGATCATTACCGGTAATGGTGATGTGGTGCAGCCAGAACATGATTTAATTGCCATTGGCAGTGGTGGTCCCTTTGCCCAGGCAGCCGCCACCGCTTTGTTACAAAATACTGAGCTCAGCGCCCGCGATATCGTGGAAAAAAGCCTGAAAATTGCCGGTGATATCTGTGTCTACACCAATCACCACCAGACTATTGAAGAATTGTAAGCAGGTAGCCCATGTCTGATATGACCCCAAGAGAAATAGTCCACGAGCTGGATCGCCATATTATTGGCCAGAACAAGGCCAAACGGGCTGTCGCCATCGCGCTGCGTAATCGTTGGCGCCGCATGCAATTAGATCCGGCACTGCGCCAGGAAGTGACGCCAAAAAACATTCTGATGATAGGCCCTACCGGTGTTGGTAAAACCGAAATTGCCCGCCGTCTGGCCAAGCTGGCGAATGCACCCTTTATTAAAGTCGAAGCGACCAAGTTTACCGAAGTTGGCTATGTCGGTAAGGAAGTGGAAAGCATTATCCGTGATCTGACAGACAGCGCGGTGAAGATGTTTCGCGAACAAGCCATTGCCAAAAACCGCTTTCGGGCCGAAGAAGCCGCGGAAGAGCGGATCCTAGATGCACTGTTACCCAAACCCAAAGACGCTTGGGGCGAGCCGGAAAAAGCCAGCTCCGACTCCAATACCCGGCAGATCTTCCGCAAAAAACTGCGTGAAGGCCAGTTAGATGATAAAGAAATCGAACTGGAACTGTCGCAGGGGCCAATTGGCGTTGAAATTATGGCGCCGCCGGGGATGGAAGAGATGACGTCGCAATTGCAGAGCATGTTCCAGAGCCTGGGCAGCGAGAAAAAGAAAAAACGTAAGCTGAAAATTAAAGATGCCTTCAAGCAGCTGATTGAAGAAGAGGCCGCCAAACTGGTTAATCCGGAAGAGCTGAAAGCCGAAGCGCTGGATGCCGTAGAACAGAACGGCATCGTGTTTCTGGATGAAATTGACAAAATTTGTAAGCGCGGCGAAACCAGTGGCCCTGACGTATCGCGCGAAGGTGTACAGCGTGACCTGCTGCCATTAATCGAAGGCTGCACAGTAAATACTAAGCATGGTATGGTGAAAACCGATCATATCCTGTTTATCGCCTCTGGTGCCTTCCAGATGAGCAAGCCGTCGGATCTGGTGCCTGAACTGCAAGGCCGGTTACCGATCCGCGTTGAGCTGGAAGCCTTAACCGCCGCCGATTTTGAGCGTATTCTGACGGAGCCCAAGGCGTCATTAACCGAGCAGGCGCGTGCCATGCTGGCGACCGAAGGTGTGCAGATTCAGTTTACTGAGGATGGCATTAAACGTATCGCTGCCGCGGCGTTTCAGGTTAATGAAACCACTGAAAATATCGGTGCCCGCCGTCTGTATACGGTGATGGAACGCTTACTGGAAGAGATTTCCTATGATGCCGCCGATCATGCCGGACAACAGATTGCCATTGATGCCGCCTATGTTGAGCAGCATCTGGGCAGCTTGGTGCAGGATGAAGATCTGAGCCGGTTTATTCTGTAATGAGCTCGCCTCTGGTAAAACTGCATTATCACCGGCAGCGCCGGATCCTGGATCTGGTCGCTGCCAATGGTGACTGTCGCAGCCTAAGTGCCGAATTTCTGCGGGTGCATTCGCCATCCGCCGAAGTGCGCGGCCATGGCAGCCCGAAACTGGTTGCCAATAAACGTGATGTTGCTATTACCGCCATTACCCCGGTAGGTCACTATGCGGTCAAACTCAGTTTTGATGACGGCCACAATACCGGTTTGTATAGTTTTGCCTATCTGCAACAACTTGCCAGTCAGCAAGAACCGTTATGGCAAGCTTATCTGGCAAAGCTTAAAGCGGCTAATGCCAGCCGCGAGCCTTTGATTAACATTAGATCGCTGTAATCTCGGCTTACAGACCGAACTTAAGCTTGAGGTTAAATGACAGCGGGTTATACTGATGGCAACCCTTAACATGGTATGGAGTTAACCGTGGAATATAATACTTCTGAACTTTGCGATCTGTATGCCGATCAGGTTGATGTCGTGGAACCGATTTTTGCCAATTACGGCGGCCGGCGTTCTTTTGGTGGACAAATCCATACCGTAAAGTGTTTTGAAGACAATGGTCTGGTGCGTCAGGTACTGGCAGACAGTGGCATTGGCAAGGTATTGCTGATTGACGGCGGTGGCTCCTCACGCCGGGCGCTGATTGATGCCGAGCTGGCCTCGCTGGCAGCCACCAATGGCTGGGAAGGTATTGTGTGCTATGGCAGTGTGCGCGATCTGGATGCCCTGGAAGACTTTGATATCGGTATTCAGGCAGTGAACGCCATTCCGATTGGCGCTGACGATAATGGCTTTGGTGAAACTGAAGTACCGGTTAATTTCGCCGGTGTCACCTTCCTACCTGGCGATCATTTGTATGCTGACAGTACCGGCATTATTCTATCGCCGGAAGCGCTGGATATTGAGTAAGCAATGTCAGAGGTGAACTACCTTACAAAGGCGCAGTTAAGCGCCTTTTTTCAACCCCGTCCGGGAGAAAGCCGTCTGGCGGAACAATGCCAACTGCCGGATCCGGCATTGGACCCAGGTGCGAATTTAGCCCGCCATGCCGCAACAGGCGGCCAGTTTGTGTTGCTGGGCATTCCCGAGGATATTGGCCCGCGGGCCAACTGTGGCTTGCCCGGTGCCACCTTGGGCTGGCAGGCATTTTTAAGCAAATTTCTCAATCTGCAGGCAAACAGCTTACTGGATGCGCAGCAGCTGTTAGTGCTGGGTGAAGTCAGCTGTGCCGATTTACAGCAGCAGAGCAGCAACCTGAACGCCGCCAATGCCGCGGAGCTGATGCAGCTCCGGCAACTCTGTGCTGAGTTGGACCAGCGGGTTCACGCGGCGGTCGCGCCCATTTTTGCTGCCGGTCTTACCCCCATAGTGATCGGTGGCGGTCATAATAATGCACTGCCGCTGTTACAGGCGCTACACCGCCATACCGGTCAGGCTGTCAACTGTATCAATATTGATCCCCATGCCGATTTTCGTGCGCTGGAAGGTCGCCATAGCGGTAATGGTTTTAGCTATGCGATGGAGAAGCAGCTACTGCAGCATTATCTGGTACTGGGCCTGCACCAGCAAAAAAATAATGCCGCCAGCCTGGCAGCATTGTCGGCCGCCGGTGCTGAGTTTATCAGCTACCAGCAGATTTTTGTGCGCCAACAACTTAGCTGGCAGCAAGCGCTGGATCTGGCTTGCGATAAAGTACTTAGCGCCCATACGCCGCTGGCACTGGAGCTGGATACCGATGCCATTACCGCGATGCCGGCCAGTGCGCTCAATTACAGTGGTATCAGCGTGGCGCAAGCGGAACAGGCGGTGTATCAGCTTGCCCGCTTCCCTGCGACCGCCTACCTGCACCTGGCCGAAGCCGCGCCGGCGCAGCATCCGTCAGGCGTTAGTGCCGGACTTAACCATTGTGGCCAGGTACTGAGCCAGCTGGTGCAGGCCTTTATTCTCGGCAAGCAACGCCAGGCCGCCATGGTAGAGTAATAAATACCTGTTATGGTAGCCGGCAAAGGCTGCCGGCTATCACCAGTTGTTTTAACGGCGCTACCCCAAACTGATAGCACAGCTCAGCCGGCTGAGTTATCGCATAACAGCCGAAGTCTGCCCGCATACCCGCCTGCAGTTGCCCCCGATCTTTCAGCCCCAGCGCAGTTGCAGCATGACGGGTGACGCCGAGCAGGGCTTCTTCCGGGGTTAAACGAAACAGCGTGCAGGCCATATTCAGCATCAACTGCAAAGAACAAAACGGTGAGGTGCCGGGATTCAGATCGCTGGCAACCGCCATCGGTACCTGATATTGCCGCAGCAGCGCCAGCGGCGGCAGCTGGGTTTCACGCAGAAAATAATAGGCCCCCGGCAACAATACCGCGACAGTACCGGCTTTCGCCATCGCCGCCACACCGGCTTCATCCAGATATTCAACATGATCGGCCGATAAACCGCCAAACTCAGCCACCAGCGCACTGCCCCCCAGATTCGATAACTGCTCGGCATGGGCTTTTACCGGCAGACCTAACGCCGTTGCCGCCGCGAACACCTTACGGCTTTGCGCGACACTAAAACCAATGCCCTCACAGAAGATATCTACGGCATCTACTAAGCCGAGCTGCTGCAACGTCGGCAACATCTGACACACCGCCTCGATATAGCCATCGGCATTATCTTTAAATTCCGGCGGTAACGCATGCGCGCCCAAAAAGGTTTTGATAATACTGGCCGGATGATGCTGCTCCAGCAAAGCCGCCACTTCTAACAGCTTTTGTTCACTGGCTAAATCCAGACCATAGCCGGATTTGATTTCAACCGTAGTCACCCCTTCCCGCAGCAGCGCATTTAAACGATCTTTACCCAGCTTAAACAATGCTTCTTCACTGGCGTCGCGGGTTGCTCGAACGGTACTGGCAATACCACCGCCGGCCGCGGCAATTTGCTGATAACTGGCTCCTTGCAGACGCAGTTCAAACTCATTGGCGCGGTTACCGGCATACAACAAATGGGTATGGCAATCGATCAAACCCGGCAGCAGCCACTGCCCTTGCGCATCATAAAGTGGCGTCGTCAGGCTATCAAAAGGCGGCAGCTCGGCCTGAGGCCCGGCATAGGCAATCAGCCCATCCTTAACCGCTAATGCCCCCTGCTCTATCGCACCATAGGGGCTACCGTTATCCGTCATCGTCGCCAGCTTCGCATTTAGCCATACCGCATCAAAGTCTGCCATTCTGTGCTCCTGTTAGCCGCAGCCGAGCTCCATAGCTGCGGTGTTATGCTGTTCAACCTCTTTACAAAGAGTTTAACCGAAAAGCTTGTATATACAACAAAGAGCCGCTATTTTTAGCACATCACTGCGTAACAACTGCTAACAGGTTATCCGCGCTATGGCAAAATTTGCCGAAATTAAAGAATTTATGCTGCGCCAGATCGAAAGCGGCGCCTGGCCGGAGCACAGCCGGGTGCCGTCCGAAAATGAGTTGGCGGAGCAGTTCTCCGTTAGCCGGATGACGGCCCGGCGCGCGTTACAGGAACTGACCGAACAGGGTATCCTGTACCGCACCCAGGGCGTCGGTAGCTTTGTCGCTGCGTTAAAATCGCAATCCTCGTTGCTGGAAATTCGCAATATTGCCGATGAGGTGCAAAGCAGTGGCCATACCTACCGCGCTAAGCTGTTACAGCTCACCGAGCTGCCTTGCCCGACTATTGTGGCGACGGCTTTGGGGTTAAAACGCAATGAGCCGGTCTTCTTCTCGCTGATCGTGCATTACTCCGATGCGCTGCCGCTGCAACTGGAAGCGCGTTATGTCAACCCGAAACAGGTGCCGCTGTATACCCAACAGGACTTTCAGGAAATCACCCCGCATCTGTATTTAAGCCAGATCGCACCGCTGACCGAAGCCGAGCATATTGTTGAAGCTATCTGGCCGGATGATTTTACCTGTCAGCAGTTGTTGCTGAAAAAGCCCGAACCTTGCCTGCGTCTGACCCGCCGTACCTTTAGCCGTGACGGCGCGGTCAGCCTGGCTTATTTAACCTCTCCCGGCAGTCGTTACCGGCTGGGAGGCCACCTTAACTTTGCCCTACCCCACTAACCACAGTTGCTCTCAACGATAACCGCACTGATATAAGCACATATTTTCTATGCCACTACTGGCTGGACCAGTGTTTAAAAACCTGCTACCGTAAATCTTCTGCGTGCCAGACGCCAAAAAATCACTATACTAAAATCTGGCCAGACAGGGGCTTACGCTATGAAGTTAAAAGTTGCGCATAAAGTTATTATTGGCTTTGGTTTTATTACGCTGTTACTACTTATTGCCAGCCTTTCTGCCCTAAGTAGCTTCCGCAGCATTACCAACGCCAATTCACAAGTAAACGAGCTGGCGGTACCCGCGCAGCAACAAAGCAATCTGGCACAAATTCAGTTACTCCGCCTTGCCAGACTAACAGCCTCAGGCTTTACTGCCGAACAGCTGTCCGAGATCCAACGCTACCAGCAAAGTTTCTTACAAGAACAAGCACAATTTGGTCAACTGGTAGCAAACTTTCCGCAACTGAGCGCGGGTGGCGAGTTGCAACAAAGTCTGGATAGTGCCACGCAACATGCGAATCAATCTATCGCCGCCACCACACAGATGTTTAATGCCCGCTTGCAAAGCCTGAATCATCAGTCCGCGCTAACCGAGGAGCTCGCTCAGTTGGAAGTTTTGCTGGACGAGGCCGGTGCTGCCTTGATTGAACTGAGCGAGCTAGAGTTACCGCGTAACCGCCAAACTGCCGAGATTATCGCCGGTACCGCAGCCCGCCTCGATGGCCAACTTGTTGGGTTGGTTAACACACTTAGGGAAACCGCGGGTTATAGCGAATATGCGCAGTTTGAACGCAACAAAGAAAATATCAGTTTTTCCCTCAGCGATATGCAGGTCAATGTCGACTATCTGGCCCAATTAGCCGATGGTATTAACACCGATGGTTTGTGGCAGCAATTCGCTGAGCAATGGCAGCAATTGACCGCGCAGCTGGCAAAAGACACTAATCTGGTACGGCTGAAACAGCTGCAAATGACCGAGCAACAACGTGCCAGAGCAGAGTTACAAAGCGCCGAACAACAAGCCGAGCAGGCCTTATCGCTTTTAGGACAGGTGGTCGCAGCTGCAGACCAACAATTCAACAGCTTACAACAGCAGCTTACCGGCGCCCTAAGCTCAGGTAGCCAGCGTACCTGGTTAATTATGCTGGTACTGATTGTGCTGGCTGCAACCACCGCTTACTTTACGATCAGTGCCATGCTCAAACCACTGGCCGGTATCAACCATGTGTTGGGCTATGCTGCTGAAGGCGATCTGACCCGCACCCTGCACATCAAACAACAAGATGAATTTGGTGCTTTATCGGAGAAGGTTAACAGCCTGATCACAGCACTGAGCAACCTGCTGACCAATATCCAACAAAATGCGGCCGCACTGAATACTACATCCCATCGTTCCACTCAGGCGGTCAGTGAGATCAATCAGTCACTGCATTTACAACAACAGCAAATCAGTAGTGTTAATCAAATTACCGAACAACTTGCTACCAGTACTGCAGCAGTCGCCAACCATGCTGCTGACGCCGGCGAGGCGATGCAGCAAGCCTTACAACAAAGCCAGCAAATTAGCCGCTTGGCGGCCGATAATAATCAGCGCATCAATAAACTCGCACAACAGCTGGTTAGTACCAGCGCCATTATGCACAAGGTCAATGACGAGTCGACCAATATTGGCGGCATCCTGACCACCATTAGCGCCATTGCCGAACAAACTAATTTACTGGCCTTGAATGCGGCTATTGAAGCGGCACGCGCCGGTGAGCAAGGACGTGGTTTTGCGGTGGTAGCCGATGAGGTCAGATCGCTGGCAGGCCGCACTCAGCAAGCAACCCGCGAGATCCGGCAAATGATTGAGCATTTGCAACAACAAAGCAGCCAAGCAGTTAGCGCCGTACTTAGCGGTAATAAAGATGCCGAAGACTGTGTACAAACGATGACAGCGTTAGTCGAGGCCTTAGGTCAGGTTACTGAAGCAATGAGCGCGACGCTGGAAATCAGTAGTGCCGTCAATCAGGCCAGCAGCAGTCAGCGCCAGCTTGGCCAGGCGATCAACGACAGTATGCACCAGATGGTTGGCCTGGCGCAGCAAAGCGCCAATCAGGCTGAACAAACGCTGAGCGATAGTGCTGAAGTCGCGACCCTGGCGACGCAACTTCAGAGTGCAGCTGCCCGTTTTAAAATTTAATCCGGGCAATAGGCTAACGCGGCTCTGGCATCGGCAAAGCGAAACGCAAAACCACTATCCTGACAAAAAGCGCTACTACTCACCTGCCGCGCCGGCTCGGTTGCGGGCCCGCTCAGGTCGATACTGTCTGCGACCTGGCCTAAACTTTTAGCTGCCGCCTGATAGAATTCTGCTTTAGTTACCCGCTGTGGTGAACTCAGGTTATAGCAGGCGTGGGGCAAGGGCCAGCGGCTGAGAATTTGTAACACGGCAGCCGCCACATCGGCACTGTGCACCATATTGACCGGCTGCGTGGCACCGCTCAGCACCCGCCCCTGAGCAAAACGCCCCGGATGCCGGCCAGGCCCCATTAAACCGGATAAACGCAACGTCAGCCAGCTACCCTGCTGTTGCAGTGCCTGCTCACCGGCTGCCAACAAAGCTACCCGTGGCTGAGTCAGTTGCAGCTCAGCCCGCTCGTTAACGACGCCACTGAGCCCCTGATAAATACCGGTTGAGCTAATATGGATCCCGCCCTTTATCCCTGCCGCCTGAGATAGCTGCGCCAGCTGTTGCAGTACCTGCGGATAGTCCGAAGTCCCACCCTGCCGGCCACCGGGCGGAATAGTGCAAATCAGCCAGGCATCCTGAAAAAGCGCCAACTGTGCAGCGGAGCACGGCGGCTGAAAATCCAGCGTGATACCTTGGATCGGCGCCGGCAGCGCCTCTGCTGCCGCTTGGGTGCGGCGGCTGCCAAAAACCTGGTAACCCGCGGCAGCCAGCACCGGCGCAAGTTGTTGCCCCAACCAGCCACAGCCAATAATCAGTACTTTTTCTGCCATTAAGTTACTCCGGCAATACCGCATACAAGCCGCTAAACTCGGCGCAAAGCTCACCTTCGGCAAACAACTGTACAGTAATTTGCTGCTTCACTCTTTTGCCTTGAGCCAGTGGTCTGAGATCGCCATGCACGGCAGCAAGTTGACAGACTGCTGTCGGTTGGCGGCGTATAGGTTTCAGATAGAGGATATTAGCATCGGCCAGCACTTGGGCGCCATGCAGGCCCAGACTTTGTAACTGTAAATACAGCATGCCCCAGCCGGTTAACGTCGCCAGCGTGTAGATACTGCCGGCAAACATGGTCTGATGCAGATTAATATTGGGTGGCAGCGGCGCCGTGCATTGCAGCTGATAACCATCACATTGTTCAATCTGCAGTTGCATATAGGCACTAAGCGGAATAGTACTATGCCAGGTTTGTTGCAGGGACTGGCACCACTGTTGCCATTCCGCCGCGCTGCCAGCCAGACACAGCTGCTTTTGCATCCGCTGATGCGTAATACCAAACTGGGTCGGCGCTGTTGCGACGACCCGATACCCTTGACGCTGATAAAATGCCAGCGCGCTGTCGCGGGCGTTTAGTACGATATATTTCATCCCCAGCTGCACCGCCTGCTGCTCTAGTGCCTGTAAAATACGGCTACCGGCGCCTTTGCCCTGCCATGACTCGGCCACCGCCATATAGCGGACCTGAGCAGTGTCACTATCAACTTGATGTAAACGCCCGACAGCCGCGACCTGCCCTTGTGGATCCATTAGCATCTGATGAAAGCTGCTTTGCTCCAACTCATCCCGCTCTGAACCCGGTGGTTGCTGCCAGGGTGCGCGCAGCACCTGCCAACGCAGCTGATAATAGGCCTGCCACTGTGCCGGAGTTTGCGGACTAGCCAGGGTTAAGGTTTTTGCCATGAGCGGCTCTCCAGCATAAAAGTAACGGGGCCGTCGTTGGTCAGACTAACCTGCATATCGGCAGCAAACTGGCCAGTCGCAACTTGAAGCCCCAGCTCACGGCAGTAAGTGCAAAATGCCTGATAATACTGCTGCGCCAATGCCGGTGCTGCTGCGGGTGTAAAGCTGGGACGCAGCCCGGATTGGGTATCCGCTGCCAGGGTAAATTGTGACACCACCAGTAAGGCACCACCAGCCTGCTGTACATTCAGGTTCATTTTACCGTTGTCATCACTAAATACACGGTAACGGCAAACTTTCTCTGCCAATTTTCGCAGATCGGCTTCGCAATCCCCGGCTTCAACCGCCAATAACACCAATAAACCCCGTTCGATTGCGCCAACCCTAATGCCGGCGACCTCAACTTTGGCCTGACTGACTCTCTGAATTAATGCTTTCATTGACTACTCTGTTTCAGTTTCAACTGCGTTGACCGCACGTTCCGGTACCGGACAAACTTCATCTTCCCGACATTGCCCGCTCTCACGCTGTTGCAATAAGGCTGTAAGCTCTGCACCGAGTAATACCACCATCCACGACAAGTGTACCCAGACAAATAAGATCGGTAATAAAGCTAAAGCGCCATAAATGGTTTGATAGGCTGTGAAATGGGTTACATACAACGCAAAACCGTATTTGGAAAATTCAAACAATACCATCGCCAGTAAGGCGCCCCATAGTGCATGCTTAACACGAACTTTAAGATTTGGTACCACCAGATACAGGATAAAAAACGCTGCCAGCGACATCAGATAGGGAACCAGCTCCAGCACCAGCGTCGAAAAGCCGGGCGTATAATCGTCAGCAAAAGCACTTAAACGCACCAGATAAGAGGTTACGCCAATCGACAAACCAAATAAAATCGGCCCTAGTGTTAGGATCATCCAGTAAATTGAAAACGAAATCACCAGCCGAGGCCGGCTGGTCACCCGCCAGATTTTATTCAGGGTTTTATCAATATTATGGATCAGCAACAGCGCTAGTATCACCAACGCCAGAATACCGACTGCCGTCATGCTACCGGTATTACCGATAAACTGCGTGAGATAAGCCTGGATTTCATCTCCGCGCGACGGAATGACATTGGCATAGATAAACTGCTCCATATTCGTGCGAAACTCCGCAAACATCGGAAAAGCACTGAGCATCGCAAACATCACTGTCACAAGCGGCACCAGCGATAGTAACGAAATATAGGTCAGATAACCGCCGATTACCTGGATCTGATCTTGTTGACAACGCTGCCAATAGGCTTTGACAAAGTCGATACTTTGTCGCCAATAGCCTTGCCAGCCAGAAAATTGCATAAAAACTCCATGCTCGTCGCTTTTCATCGCATCGCCCGATGTAAAAGGATACTGGAAAAGATCAGTGCAAACCAGCCACTCGCATTTGCTGTTTATTTGTAAAGAAATGTAACGAATCGGCTATTTTAGCTGCATCCAGCGGCAAGATCCGCTATCTTTGTACCCGGATTAACCCAAAAAGGAAACCCAACATGAAATTAGCAACGCTGGCGTTAGCCGGTATCATGGCGCTGATGGTTGCTGGTTGTGCCTCAACGGACGAGAATCGCTCCGCTCGGAAATCAACCGGCCAGACCATCGTTAATGAGAATGGTGAAGTCACTCACATTTGTCACACTGAAAAACCAACAGGTTCGCGTATTGGTGAACGGGTTTGTCGTACCGTAGAGCAAATTGAGCGTGATCGCGAAGCGGCCCGGGCTGAAGCCGCCCGCATGCAGCGTAGCAGCATGACAGCACCAGTGGGCGGTTAAACATCGCCGGGGATGTGGCAGTTGCCGCTGCCACATCCTAGCTCCTGTTACGGTGTGCGCACAACAACACCAAGCCCAGCCCCGACAATACCAGCCCCCCCCGCAACCAGCAACCTGCTGTGCATAGGCTCAGCAAGCAGAATGACCGCGAGTAATGCTGCAACAACTGGTACCGCTAATTGTACCGAAGCCGCCTGCATCGCCGATAATGCCGGCAACAACCCGATACCAGATCGCATACCCAATACCTGAAGTTAATGCACCTGAAGCCACAGCCAGCAACACACCAGACAGATCCCACTGCCAATATTGCCAGCCAAGCAGAGTGATAACGCTAGCTAATGGCACGCTACGTACAAAATTACCCGCAGTAACTAATAATGCCGGCCCGCCGGTTCGCCCTAACAGCGAGTACAGGCCCCAGGCCATCCCGGCACCAATCATCAGTACTCCGGCACCGGCAGAAGGTGCCGCTGCACCTGGCAAGAGTAAATACACCATACCAGACAGGGCCATTAGTGCCCCCAACCATTGCCAGCGAGTAACCTGCTCACGCTGTCTGACACTATATAACAACATTGTCAGTTGTACGGCAGCAAACAAGATTAACGCACCGGTTGCCGTATCTAACTGCAGATACGCATAGGAGAACAAGATGGCATAACCAAACAAACTGAGGGCACCGGGCCAGGACCCGGCGATGCCTAGCTGGCGCTGTTCCCACCAAACCAGGAACAGTAATGTCAGGGCGCCCGCTGTCAGACGCACCAGGGTAAAACTGTTCGCATCGATCTCGGTAAGCGTAAAGGCGGCCCGGCTTAATAAACTATTGCCGGCAAACGCCAGAATGGATAACGCAGTCAGAATCAGTATGCGCCAAAATGTCAAAGTGTGCCCCGCCATGTTCTATTTTAAAGAATTTCTTATTGAATTTTATTCGATATATTCGTTTTATTCAGCCTGCTAGACTACCGCTGTTGATGCAGCTCACTGCTCGTTGTTCAGTATTATCACATCCGGAGGTACCGATGTTAGAGATTATTCGCGCTAATCAACGTGGCCGTGCCCACTTTGGCTGGCTGAAAAGCCAACATACCTTTTCCTTTGGCGATTACTACAACCCACAGCAAATGGGTTTCTCAGCGCTAAGGGTCATCAATGATGATGAGGTAGCACCCGGCGCCGGTTTTAGTACCCATGGTCACCGCAATATGGAAATTATCAGCTATGTGCTGCGTGGGAAAATTGCCCATAAAGATTCTGCCGGTAATGAAGAAATTTTGCCGGCCGGTGAATTCCAGTTAATGAGTGCCGGCAAAGGTATTTATCACAGCGAATATAATGCCAGCCAGACAGAGATCCTAAAATTTTTGCAAATCTGGATTGAGCCAAATCAGCGCGATGGTGAGCCAGGATATCAGCAAAAGGACTTTGGCAACCAGGCTGGCTTAACCTGGGTGATCACCCCCGATGGCCGTGATGGCACCTTGCGCATCAAGCAGGATGCCGCTTTGGCGCAGCTGCTGTTAACCAAAGAGCAAGTATTAGATTTTCCGGTACAAGCCGGTCGCGCTTACTATCTGCATCTGATTGAGGGAGAGCTGGCCTTAGCGAATGTAACATTGGCAGCAGGCGATGGTTTAAAGATCGCAGCTGTCGACAAGCTGCAGGGCGTGGTAACGCAGGGGCCGCTGCGAGCGCTATGGTTTGATCTGCCACTGTAACACGAGATTGCCTGTTAGCCCGACCTGAGCGGGCTAACACAGAGCCGCAGACACTGAGAGCGCGCCAGTAACCATAACGCTACTTGTCGTGACTAAGCTGCATCAAACGTTCAAAGCTGGCTAAAGGTAAGGCCTGAGCAAACTCTAAGCCAAGCCGCACCGTACCTGTGGGTCGGGTACTGCGTTTCACCATGGCCGCGACCGGCGGCAAAGTGTCAGGTAACAACAGACTTAACTGCTCGCCGCGCCCTATTAACGGCGCCTCTTGGCTTAAGGCCAATAAGCCGCCTTTTACCGACAAATCTAACAATTCCGCCTCAATTTGCTCGCCGGCTGCCAGCTGGATCTTAACCGGGATGCGCACCGGGTTGCGCTTATCAGAGCGCAGTGATAAGTACTGCGCCACTTCCGGATAGCGAATAACCAACAACCGGTATGGATGGTTTATGACATTTAAAATTTCAGATTTAAAAGCATAAACTCTGCCCTGCTCGGCCTCTGCCACAAAACGGCATATCAACCCGGTTCGTTGTGACAACATGTTTTTTGGTAGTGCCGGTTCAGTCGCAGCGATTCTGAGCAACAGAAATTGTCGCTTTTCGAACCCCACTAACTCAGCCCGGATTCGAAACGCCGAGTTAACTAATAACTGGACTTCTAGCCGAAGCCCAAGATTAAACGCCTGCCAAAATGTTGCGTCCGGCTCCAACTCTGCTAGCGTCACCGAACCTTTACTTTCTATTTTCATCTATCAGCCTGGCATCCAGAAAGACTATTAGTGGATTCTAACAAAAGTTACGGATACCACCTATAAGACTTTGGCTTAGTCCAGCAGGACATTCTAAAAATAAGAACAAATAGATAAATTATATCCAATTTTAACAATCAATAATCTGCACTATAGTTACCTCATCGACAGCAGTTAGTTCGACAACAGTAAAAAATTCACTTAATTTGAGGTTACCGATATGAGTAAAGCAACAGCGTTAATTCAACAAATTACTACAACCCAAGCAGGCTGGGGTGCCTTAGCACTGCGGGCTCCGGTCGGGATTATTTTTGCGGCTCATGGCGCACAAAAACTATTCGGCTGGTTTGGCGGTTATGGTTTAGCGGGCACAGGCGCCTGGATGGACAGTATTGGCTTAACACCTGGTGTGGTAATGGCCTTTTTGGCGGGCGCGGCAGAGTTCTTTGGTGGTCTGGCGTTAATCCTCGGATTCTTAACCCGGCCTGCCGCGGCGGCACTGGCATTCGCCATGTTGGTTGCCATCTTTAGCGTACACTTTGAAAACGGTTTGTTTATGAGCAACAATGGCTACGAGTTTGGCTTAGCGTTATTAGCAGCCAGTGTCTCCTTGCTGTTCAGCGGGGCGGGTAAAGTATCTGTCGATGCGTTAATCAGCCGCAAGCACTAACTTCGCCAGGCAGTTTGCCTAAGCCGGCAAACTGCCTCTTTTGCAGGAGCGACAGATGGCACGTTCAACGTTGGAACAATGGCGGATGTTTAAAGCCGTCGCCGAACATGGTGGTTTCCATCAGGCAGCTGAAGTTGTCTATAAGAGCCAGTCTACGGTACACCACGCTGTGCACAAACTGGAACAAACTCTTGATGTCCAGCTGTTTCAGGTGGAAGGCCGGAAAACGACGCTTACCGCTGCCGGTGAACAATTATTACGCCGGATTAACTTTTTGCTGGCCGAAGCAGATCGGATGGAAAATGTCGCACTGAATTTAAAAGCCGGCGTAGAATCCAAACTGAGTATTGCCGTGGATGAGGCTTTCCCGCGCGATATTCTCTATCAGACCCTGGCCGCCGTTTCGGCGGAATACCCGCTGATCCGGATCGAATTACTGGAGACTATCTTGTCTGGCGCCAACGAGTTACTGAGCAAGGGTAAAGCAGAAATCGCGGTCTCACCTTTTACCTTGCCGGATAATCTGAATGAGGACCTGTGTCAAATCGAGTTTATTGCCGTGGCTGGGCCGCAACACCCCCTGACTCAGCCAAGACGGGAGCTGGCTTTGGAAGAGTTGAAACAGTGCCGGCAAATCGTGTTACGTGATTCGGCACAGCATCAGAAGAAAGATGTCGGCTGGTTGGGATCAGAACAACGCTGGACTGTCAGCCATGTTGCAACGTCAATTGAGTTATTACGTAAGAATTTGGGCTTCGCCTGGTTACCTAAGCACGCCGTGCAACCCTTTTTGGATAACGGTGAACTCTTACCCTTACAACTCCCCCGTGGCAGCAGCCGTACCTTCACTTTTTATTTGAATTTTAATGATGCTGATACACTTGGCCCGGTAGCACGTAGCTTCTTAGGCCATTTACGCTACCTGAGTAATGATTAACAGACCATGGAGAGCAAATAATGAGTAATCAACAACCACAGATTGATGCGGATTGTGAACTGGGGCAAAGCTGCCCTGGCATCGCGATGATTATCGAACCTAAAGCCAAAGATCTCGGTGGTTTTACCGTGCGTCGTTGTCTACCCGTGAGGCAGCAGCGTAATGTCGGTCCCTGGATCTTCTTCGACGAAATGGGCCCGGCGCAGTTTGAGGCAGGTAGCGGGGTTAACGTCAGACCCCACCCTCATATCAACCTGGCAACAGTGACTTATCTGTTTGCCGGCGAAATTCTGCACCGCGACTCGCTGGGCAGTTATCAGGCAATTCAGCCAGGTGATATTAATTTAATGGTCGCTGGGCGTGGCATCGTGCACTCTGAACGTGAACGGCCCGAAGTGCACCAACAAGCACATCCTTTGCATGGCTTGCAGTTATGGCTGGCGCTGCCAGAAGCCGACGAAGAATGTGATCCTGGTTTCTATCATTATCCCTCTGACAGTATTCCAACCCTGGAGCTGGCTGGCGTGCCAGTTCGGGTGATGATTGGTCAGGCATACGGTGTGACCTCGCCAGTGAAAACCTTCTTCGAAACGCTCTATCTGGAGGCTCGTTTACAGGCAGGGCAAACGTTGAAACTGCCACCAGCCGCTGAGCGGGCGCTGTATTTAACGCACGGCGAACTGACGCTGCGGGGAAACCGCATTCAGGCACAACAACTGGTGGTATTAAGCGCTGAGACTGAGCTGGAAGTTTGCGCCAGCACTGACTGTCAGCTGGCGCTGATTGGCGGCGAGAGCATTGGCCAACGCTTTATCGAATGGAACTTTGTTTCCAGCAGTAAAGCACGGATTGAGCAGGCTAAAGCCGACTGGCAAGCCGGACGCTTTGCCAAAGTTCCTGGCGATGAGGAAGAGTTTATTCCGTTACCGGGCTAAGTCATCAAGCCGGACACTAAACCGGGTACCAATACCTGGTTTAGAGACCACACTGATCGCGCCCTGCAGATTTTTCTGCACAATGTTATACACTATCGAGAGCCCAAGCCCCGTGCCGCCGCGACCGCGTCGGGTGGTAAAAAAGGGTTCGAAGATCCGCTGCTGTGCGTCTTTTGGGATGCCACAGCCATTATCGGTCACCCGGATTTGCACCCGTTCTGCTGCCAGGGCTTCAGTTTCGATCACGACCAACGGCACCTTGTCAGCTGCTAGGCCATCAAATGCATGGATACAGGCATTAGTGATAAGGTTAGTCAGCACCTGCGCAATCGCCCCGGGGTAAGAACTTAGCGTGACGCCACTATGCAGAGCCAGCTCAATCTGCACCTGATGCTGTTTACAAAAAGGCAGTAAGGTATTGACGACAGCCAGAATGTAGTCGTCAATCGCAAAACGATGCAGCTCGTAGTGTGACTGATCAACAGCACTCTGCTTAAACTGGCTGATTAACTCGGCTGCCCGTAACAGATTGCGTTCTACCAATTCAGCAGAACTTTGTAACTCCGCCAACGTCTGCTGCAGTTGGCTTTTCCCCAAAGTGCCGGCGTTGATACTTTGCTGGACCGTGTTTAACAAATAATTGCAATGCGAAATCCCGGTTAAACCGATGCCAACTGGTGTGTTGACTTCATGTGCAATACCGGCAACCAAACTACCCAGAGAGGCCATTTTCTCGGATTCAATTAAATGTTGCTGGGTTTGTCTTAACTGATCCAATGTTTGCTGCAAATGCGCAGTGCGCTCTGACACCAGGCTTTCCAGACGCTCGTTGCTTTGTTCCAGTTGCTGCTGATAGCGCAAGCGCTCTGCCGCCGCTAGTATCCGACCATACAGATCAGATAAGGCGCCAACAAAGCCCGCATCCTCATCGGTCCACTGCCGCGGTGCACCGGTTTGCTCACAACAGATAATGCCGATAACTTCGCCCTGATAGCGCAGTGGCACATCCAACATCGACCAGATATCCTGCGGCAACAGGTAAGACTCGGTAAATTCTGACGTTGCCGGATCCGTTCGCGCCTTACTGGCATTGATTACCCGCTTTTTATCCAGCTCAGCAAAATAGCGCGGAAACTGCTGACGACTTAATACCGGCAAGGCATCGCTGTTCCCGGCCTGCAAACAACAGATTTGCTGGCATTGGATAGCGTCACGCTGCGGGTTATATAACCAGATACTGGCCCGGCTAATTGCCAGCCCCTGCAAGCAACTTTGCAATAAACGTTGCTCTGCGCGCGCCTTATCACCGCTATCCAGCACGGGATCCATCGATAACGACAGCAGCAAGTTTTCCAGTAAATCGTTAAGCATCGGCGACTAGGCTACCCGGAAGCGTGCGGCGACTTGTTGTAAATCATTACCCAGCTGGCTTAGGTTGGTACTGGCCATCGCGGTCTGCTCACTGGCCTGTGCCGATTGCTCAGCAACATCGCGAATACTAAAAATACTGCGGTTAATCTGCTCTGCTACTGTACTTTGCTGCAGGGCGGCCGCAGCAATTTGCTGATTCATCGCCTGAATGCTCTGCACCGCCTTGCTGATGGTTTCAATTGCCTCGCTCACATTGTCGGCACTGCCCAAAGTATGCTCGGCCAGGCCGGCGCTTTTGGTCATATTAGTGACTGCCGCCTCTGCTTTATGCTGCAGGGCACTGATTAGCTGCTCGATTTGTCCGGTTGACTCCTGAGTCCGGAACGCCAAAGCCCGCACTTCGTCGGCCACCACAGAAAAACCGCGTCCGGCATCGCCGGCCCGCGCTGCCTCAATAGCCGCGTTCAGGGCCAGCAAATTCGTTTGATCGGCAATACTTTTAATCACATCTAACACTGCACCGATATTGCTGCTTTGTTGCTTTAATTCACTAATGGCCTGTGCGGAATTCGCCACTTCGTGCGCCAGGGTTTTAATATGTTGAATGGTTTGGCTAACTACCTGCTCACCCCGCTGCGCTTCAGTAGCCGATTCGGTCGCCGCACTGGATGCCTCCTCAGCATTCTTTGCAACATCCTGCACCGTTGCCGCCATTTCATTCATCGCCGTGGCCACTTGCTCCGTTTCTGCCTTTTGCTGGCTGACTCCAGCCGCATTTTGCTGCGAGATGGCCGCCATCTCCTCCGTGGCAGTGGCCAGCTGGGCGATGCCAGTTGTCAAATTGTGTAGCAGATCCCGTAAGCTGACCGTCATTTGTTGCATTGCCCGCATCAGTTGGCCGGGTTCGTCCAGACGATCGGTAGGTAAGTTCGCCGTAAGATCGCCAGCAGCAATTTTTTCCGCCACACCCACTACACGTTGCAACGGCACCACCACCATAGTAGTGATAGTAAAAGCCGCAGCTATCCCGATTAAGACTGCCAGTAATGCAGCAATAATCACGATGCGCTCGACCTCCGTTACCTGCTGTTCCAGTATAGTTAGTTGATTTGCGACAGAGTCGGTTCCAGCCTGATCGGCGGCCCTGGCAGCCTGCGTCATTTGTTGTTCCAGTTGGTTAGCCATCGCAGAGCCGGCTTCGGCACTGGCAAGTTGTTGCAGGGCGCGCTGATAGTCTTCGATTTGCTGCAGCATTTGCTGCATTAATGCGCGACTATCTTCGGTACTAAACTGCACCAGACTTTTCTCTCCTAACGCTTTAGCGTTGCCCGCCAGCTCTACCGCCCGGCGATAATACTGCGGGTCCTGACGCAACAAAAAATTCTTTTCCTGTTGTCGCGCTTCACTGACCAACAAATTAGCCTCGCTCACGTCGGCTACCAACTTAAAACGGCTATTTAAGGTATTTAGGGCGTTATAACTGAGCACGGAGATCACAACCAGGATAATTAACCTCAACTCGGGATAAGAAAATTTGAACTAACGGCCCTCCACGTGATCGGATCTTTCGACCAAGAGAAACCCAATCACACGGAGAGCCTATGAACAAATTAGTGGAAGTGTTTTGCGATGTCGAT
>Ga0181595_10001713_pt1 | contig 23106 bp, 25 predicted proteins | sample 041ome_7_FD_145604 | JGI IMG/M metagenome (GOLD analysis project Ga0181595, IMG submission 145604) | Coastal salt marsh microbial communities from the Groves Creek Marsh, Skidaway Island, Georgia - 041401AS metaG (spades assembly) | ecosystem: Environmental > Aquatic > Marine > Intertidal zone...
GATCACCGACCTGCCCGAATATTATCCCACCCGCACCGAAACCGCGCTGCTGGAACGCTATTGCGGAGAGGTGGCGCAGCAGGGCGGGGCAGGACGCACCGTGGTCGAATTCGGCTCGGGCTCCTCGGTCAAGACGCCGCATCTGCTGCGCGCGGTGCAGGGCAGGCATTATGTGCCGATCGATATCTCGGGCGAGTTCCTGCGCGAATCCGCCGCCGCGCTCGCCGATGATTTTCCGGGGCTCAACGTTCATCCGCTCGAAGGCGATTTCATGCGACCGCTGAAATTGCCCGAGGCTGTCGCGGATGAACCCAAGCTCGGCTTCTTCCCCGGCTCGACCATCGGCAACATGGTCGCGCGCAGCTCGCTCGACCTGCTGCGCTCGATGCGCGAGACGCTGGGCGTCGGATCGCTGCTGCTGATCGGCATGGACCGCATCAAGTCGCCCGATATCCTGATCCCCGCCTATGACGATGCGCAGGGGGTGACCGCGCGGTTCAACCTCAATCTGCTCCACCGCATCAACCGCGAGCTTGATGGCACCATCCCCGTCGATCGCTTCCGCCATGTCGCGCGCTGGAACGACAGCTATGCGCGGATCGAGATGCATCTCGAGGCGCAGGACGACTTGAGCTTCACCGTGCTCGGCGAGCGTTTCTCGATGCGCAAGGGCGAGACCATCCACACCGAGAACAGCCACAAATACGGCCCGCGCGACGCGCGGCTGCTGCTGCGCGCGGGCGGCTGGACGGTGCGGCACGAATGGACCGATTCGGACGACTGGTTCGCGCTGATTCTAGCCGAAGCCAAGCCGTTCCAGACCGCGCCTTGAGGCGTGGCGGGGATCAGCCCGCCAGCTTCTTCATCACCAGATACCAGTGGTCGAGGCCCTTGTAGAAATCCTCGACGCGGATGCGTTCGTTGAGACCGTGCGCGAAAATGTCTGCGCTGCGCATCGCGGCATTGCCGATGCCCACGGTGTTCATGCCCAGCGCACGATAGTGCATGCCGTCGGTACCGCCCGACGACAGCTCGGGCACGATCGGCAGGCCCGGATAGCGCGCATCGAGGCTGGCCATGACCGCCGCGCGCACTTCGGGTGTCAGCGTGGATTCGGGGCTCTCGACCACATTGGTCATCAGCTTGAACTTGACATTGTCATTGCCGATGGCCTTGGCGAGTGCCGCCTGGGTCGCTGCCGCGCCGCCCTCGCCGGGCATGATGCGGCAATTGACCGTTGCGGTCGCCGATTGTGGCAGCGCGTTCTCGGCATGGCCGCCGCGCAGCATCGTCGCAACGCAGGTGGTGCGCATCTGGGTCGATATGCCCGGATCGGAAAGCAGCTTGACGCGCGGTTCGGGAGCTTCGGGATTGGCGGCAAAGGCCTGCATCGCCTGGCCCATCTCGCCCGGCGTCAACTTGCCCATCGCGCCGAAATAGCTGCGCACCAGCGGGCTTGCATTGACCGGGAACTGATAGGCCTGGATCTTGCCGAGCGCCGCTGCCAGTTCATAGATCGCATTGTCGGCGCGCGGCCGCGAACTGTGGCCACCGGGATTGGTGACAGTGAGCTCGAAGGTCGCAAAGGTCTTCTCGCCCGCCTGCACCTGGTACATGACCGGCTTGAAATCCTCGGTCATCGCCACGCCGCCGGCATCGCCGTTGAGCACCAGAGCGGGCTTGATCGTTTCCGCCACCATCTTCGCCTGGGCGCGGGTGGAGATCATGCCGGTCTCCTCGTCGCCCGAGAAGACGAGATACAGGTCGCGCTTGGGCGACCAGCCCTCCTTTTTCAGCCGGATGAAATTGTGCGTCAGCGTGGCGACACCATATTTGTTGTCGAGCGATCCGCGCCCGAAGAAATAGCCGTTTTCCTCGGTCAGCGTGAACGGAGGGCGCTCCCAGTCCTCCGGCAGCGCCTCGACCACGTCCATATGGCCAAGGAACACGATCGGACCGGCCTTGGGCTTGCCCTTGGCGGCGTAGCGCACCACCAGCCCCTGGGTCGGTTCGCCCTCGCTGTCATAATCGGTGATCGTGATATCGCTTTCGGCAAAGCCGGCCTTGAGCAGCTGTTCCTTGAGATAGCCGGTCATCACGCCCATCTGCTTGTGGCCGCGTGCGGTGCGGATGCCGACGACATCGCTGTAGAGCTGGCGCGCGGCAAGTTCGTTGGGGTTGCGCTGCGGGGCCGGGGCCTGCGCCAGCGCGGGCAGGCTCGTCGCGGTTGCAAGAGCGGCCAGGCCGGTGGCCAGCGCCAGTTTCATCACGTTTTTCATGGTATTCAGCGTCCCCTTTTCTATCGCCCGCACATCTCGCCAAAGCCGGTCGAAGTGACTATAGCGTTCGCATACTCTTGGAGAACAATTCATGTCGGCCCACAACCCTTCTTTGCGACCCTGGCGCGATATCGATCGGCGCAAGTGCCGCCAGATCATGGTCGGCAAGGTGCCGGTGGGTGGCGATGCACCGGTCAGCGTGCAGACGATGACCAACACGCTGACCTCTGACGCGAAGGCGACAATCGACCAGATCCGCCGCTGCGAGGAGGCAGGGGTCGACATCATCCGCGTCTCGTGCCCCGATGTCGAGTCGACCGCTGCGATGAAGCAGATCGTTCGCGCCTCGCGCGTGCCGATCGTCGCCGACATCCATTTCCACTACAAGCGCGCGCTCGAAGCGGCGGATGCGGGCGCGGCGTGCCTGCGCATCAATCCGGGCAATATCGGCTCGTCCGAGCGCGTGCGCGAGGTGGTCAATGCCGCCAAGGCCAATGGCTGCGCGATCCGTATCGGCGTCAACGCCGGAAGCCTCGAGAAGGACCTGCTCGAGAAATATGGCGAGCCGTGCCCCGAGGCGCTGGTCGAAAGCGCGCTCGATCATATCAAGCTGCTGCAGGACCATGATTTCCACGAGTTCAAGGTCGCGGTGAAGGCGAGCGACGTGTTCCTCGCGGTCGCGGCCTATCAGCAGCTCGCCGATGCGGTGGACTGCCCGCTGCACCTCGGCATTACCGAGGCGGGCGGGCTGATCGGCGGCACGGTCAAGAGCGCAATCGGCATCGGCAACCTGCTCTGGGCGGGCATCGGCGATACCATCCGCGTCTCGCTCTCCGCCGAGCCCGAGGAAGAGGTGCGCGTCGGTTTCGAGATCCTCAAATCGCTCGGCATCCGCACCCGCGGCGTCCGCATCGTCAGCTGCCCCAGCTGCGCACGCCAGGGCTTCGACGTGATCCGCACCGTGCAGAAGCTGGAGGAGCGGCTGCAGCATATCAACACGCCGCTGTCGCTTTCGGTGCTCGGCTGCGTCGTCAACGGCCCGGGCGAAGCGCGCGAGACGGACATTGGTCTCACCGGCGGCGGCAAGGGCAAGCACATGGTGTACCTGTCGGGCGTCACCGACCACACGGTCGAGGACGAGGACATGGTCGAGCATATCGTCAAGCTGGTCGAGGCCAAGGCGGCCGAGATCGAGGCGGAAGCGAGCGACGCAGGCAATGCCGAGCCGGTCGCCGCGGAATAATCCATGGGACCATGGCTGATTCTGGTTGCAGCCGGCCTGTTCGAGGTCGGCTTCACTACCTGTCTGCGCTATGCGGACGGGTTTCGCAACATTGCCTGGACTGCGGGCTTCGTCCTCTGCGTGATCCTCAGCTTTTCGCTGCTCGACAAGGCGGCCAAGACCATTCCGCTGGGAACCGCCTATGCCGTCTGGGTCGGCATAGGCGCCGTCGGGACGCTGGCGGTCGGAGTGGCCACGGGCGATGAAACTCTTGGCCTGGTCCGGCTGGCGCTGGTCATCGGGTTGATAGGCTGCGTGATCGGCCTGAAATTTGCCGGACAGCATTAGGAACACGAACAATGACGGTAACGATCCGGCCGGCAGTGCCCGGCGATGAGGATGCCATCCTCAGCATGGTCATCGCGCTCGCGGTGTACGAGCGCGAGCCGGATGCCGTGAAGGCGACCGAGGAATCGCTGCGTGCGACGCTGTTCGGTGAGAACGCTCAGGTTTTTGCGCATATTGCCGAGCTAGACGGCGAGCCGGTCGGGCTGGCCTTGTGGTTCCTCACCTATTCGACCTGGACCGGCGCGCCCTCGCTCTATCTCGAGGACCTGTTCGTTGCCGAAGCCGCGCGCGGAACCGGCACCGGTCGCGCACTGCTGACCGCGCTGGCCAAGGAAGCCATGGCGCGCGGCTGTGCGCGGATGGACTGGGCAGTGCTCGACTGGAACGAGAAGGCTAGGGCATTCTATACCCATATCGGCGCGCATCATTCGAAGGGCTGGGAGCCCTGGCGGATCGAGGGCGACGCGCTGGAGCGGCTTGCCGCAGGCTGATCGCCTCAACCCTGTACAGCCGTACAGGGCAGCCCGTTTGCGCTTTGCCTCCGTGGTGCAGCACCCTAGTTTCGCCACCGGATCGCAGGGGAGGGCCTGCGGACGGAAACGAGATGGGGAAATCGAGATGAAGCTCGCCAGCCTGCGCCTTCTGGGCGTGACGATGATGGTGTCTGCGCTTGCCGCATGCGGTGGGGAAAAGGCCGCCGACGCGCTCGCCGAGAGCGAAGCTGCCGCAGAAGCCGCGCCCGCTGCCAAGGGGCCGGTCTGGGCGGTGTCGGCCGAAGAGGGCAAGACCGTGATGTCGCTGGTCGAAGGCGCGGACAAGACGCTCGCGACACTGAAATGCGCCAATGGCAGCAAGACGGTGGAGTTCGAAGTCCCCGGCTTCGCGCGCATTCCCGAAGAGATCGCGCTGACGCTGGCCCCCGATGGCGGCGAGCCGGTGCTCAGCATCATGGTGCCCGCAGACGGTGAAGGCTTTGCCAGCGGCACCGCGCCGCTGCCGGACAATTTCAATGCCGCCTTTGCCGGCAAGCAGGTGCTGTCCTTCGGCATGAACACCATCAATGTCGATACGCCTGCCGAGGGCGAGGCCGACACGTTCGTCACCTTCTGCGCGCAAGGCGAAAGCGAAGGCTGACTCTTTCCGGCAGGTCCGGCCCCTGCCCGCGGGGGGCGCGGGGGCCGGACCTGCGGGCTTTCGAGGAGAATGGACGATGCGCGGACATTGGGTGATGGCGGGGCTGCTCAGCCTCGCGCTGGCGGGCTGCAGCGGAGGCGGTGCCGACGACAACGCCGACAAGGGCACGGACAAGACTGCCGATGCCGGATGCGCCGATGATGGCGAGAAGCTGAAGCTGACCGGCCTGTGCAAGGGCCGGGCGGTCAACTCCATGAACATGGACGCGAGCGCCTCGCCGGAAGCGCCCGATGGCTGCGAATGGCAGGTGATGGAAGCCGCGCTGCCCGCTGACGAGGTGCTGCTCTATCGCGGGCTGGTCTGCGGCAAGAAGGCGGCAGAAATCGAGATCGCGGGCGGGGCAGAGCGCGCCGAGGTGAAGCTGATCAAGTCGGCCATGTCGGACGAGATGCCCGAACCGTTCACGCTCGGCTATCTCTACACCGCAGAGGGCGAGCCGGCCCAGGCGATCACCCAGCGCGCGCGTTCGGTGATCGAGGATCCGGCAGAGGCGGCCAAGTGCAATGCCCGGCCCGCGAATATCGAAGGCTGGCCCAAGGATGCGTATGTCGTCGATACCGATCCCAAGGGATCGACTACCGTGGACGGCAGCCCGGTCGCGGTGTGCGGCGATCTCGGTTATTTTGATGAAGGCTTCCGCTTCTGGCGCGCGGCACAGGGCTATGCCTGGTTCTTCGATTTCGGCCAGGATTACGCCGAGATCGATCCCGGCTCGCTGACCATCGTCGCCAAGGACGCCCAAGGCAATTGGGGCGCGATCGGCCAATAGGGTGCGTTGAGCCAGTTTGGGTCCTGTGATACCATTTAGGACCCAAGGAGGCGCGCATGACCTATACGGCCAAGATCATCAAGGGCGGCAAGATCGTCATCCCGGCGGCACTGCGCCGCGAGCTCGGCTTTGCCGACGGCGACCGGCTGGTATTCGAGCGCGAGGGCAATTCGCTGGTAGTGAAGAGCCACTCGCAGGTTATCCGAGAGTTGCAGCAAGCATTCAAGGCTGCCATCAAGGAGCCGTTTACCGTCGATGATTTCCTGGCAGAACGACGGGCCGAGGCTGCCCGCGAATGACGGTCGTCCTTGATGCATCTGCATTGCTTACGGTGCTTCTGGTCGAGCCTGGCCGCGACAATGTCGAGCCTCACCTGATGGATGCGATCATTTCGGCGGTCAATCTCAGCGAGGTCTTTGCGCGTGCTTTGAAGGCCGGGGTTTCCTCCGATGATGCTCAATGGATACTGGAAGGTTTTGGCCTGATGACCATCTCCTTCAGCGCTGAACAAGCAATCGAGACCGCGCTATTGCTGCCTGCCACGCGCCATCGCGGCCTATCGCTGGGTGATCGCGCGTGCTTGGCGCTGGCGCGGCGCGAAGGATTGCCGGTGCTCACCGCCGACCGGCAATGGGAAGGTCTGGATGTGGGCGTCGACATCCGCTTGATCCGTTAGGCCGCTTTAACGCGATATTAGCAATCGCGGCGCATCCTTCGGATATGCGCAAAGCCATCGCCGTCGCCGCCCGTCCCTCGCAGACCGATACCGCCTGGCTCGCTGTCCTGCGTTTCGTGCTCGTTTCGGGCTGTGCGAGCACGCTTATCCTGGCGCGCTATCCGCTGCCTTTCTGACTGGCGAGCTTGCGCTCGATCCCCTGCCACAGCTTGGCATAGGCCTGCGCCGCCGGGCTCTTCGCGTCGAACGCGCCCACCGGCAGCCGCTCCTCGGCCATTCGCTCGACCGCGCTCGCCATCGGAATGACCGGCCAGTCGGGATAGGCTTCGAGCGCCTGCTTGTGAAGCGCGCGGCGGCGGTCGACCATCACGAACACCGGCAGCATCGGCGCGTGGCGTCCCGATTTCCCGTCGAGATAATTCTGCACCTCGGCAAAGGCGCGCTGCGACAGCGGCGAGGGGATGATCGGCACGATCACCAGATCGGCCGCGCGCAGTACCTGGTCCGAGGTCTCGCTCAGTCCCGGGGGGCAATCGAGCACGATCCGGTCATAATGCTTGCCCAGCCCCTCGATCAGCTTCTTGAGGCGCTTGGCCTTGCCGATCTCGAACAGCATGCGGTCGAGCCCGCGCAGCGAATGGTCGGCGGCGAGCAGGTCGAGCCCCGGAATGCGCGAAGGGCGCACCAGCTTTTCGGGCGAGACATCGCGCGCGAAGATCGATCGCGCCTCGTCCTTCACCGCGTGATCGTCGCCGATCAGATGGCTCGCCGCGCCCTGCGGGTCGAGGTCCCACAAGAGGGTGCGGCGCGAGGAGAGGACCGCAGAGCACCAGGCGAGATTGACCGCGCTGGTCGTCTTGCCTACGCCGCCCTTCAGATTGTAGACGGCCACGCTGTGCATCCGGTTCCCCATATCAGCCCCCCTGTTGCGCTGCCTCACTGGTGGCTGGCCCCTTGGCAACAGGCGCTGCGGCTGGGCTAGCGTTGGATTGTGTCGCGGGTGTTGCAGTCCGGTTCAGGCCGGTCTTTTCCAGCCAGGCCCGCAAATCGGCGACGGTGCGCTTCGGGTCCTCCTCCATCGGAATATGACCCAGATCGTCATAGGTGACGAGCGTGTCGTTGGGCAGCTGGCGCGCAAACCAGGTGGCATTGGCAAGCGGGATCAGCGTGTCCTTCTTCCCCCACACGATCAGCGACGGCATGGTCAGGCCGGCAAACTCGACCGCATCGGCTGGCTTGCGCGGAAAATCGCCCCGCGCGACGGTCGCCTCGCGATTGCCGGGATGGCGCAGCAGCTTCCAGTAGAGATCGACCATTTCGGGCGTCACCTTGCTGGGATCGCCGACGCTCTGCTGAAGGCTCTGCTCGATGATGCTGCGCGGGGTGAAGATCTTCATGATCGGACGCACCGCTGCACTTTGCGCCAGGCGAAAGCCGATCGGGATCTTTGTCGGCTTGGCTTCGGGAGCCCCCGAACTGTCGACAAGCACCAGTCCCGCAACCCGCTGCGGATATTTGAGCGCGATATTCCAGGCGACCCATCCGCCCATCGAGTTGCCCGCCACGACATAGCGGTTGATGCCGAGTGCGTTCATCACTTCGGCCCCGGTGTCGCGGAACGCCTCGGTGCTGTAATCGCCCTTGATCTGCGCGCCGGTTAGGCCATGGCCGGGCTGATCGTAGCGCACGACGCGATAGTCCTTCTTCAGGTCATCGACCCAGCCCTGCCAGGTGTGCAGCGACGCATTCGAGCCATGGATCAGCAGAATCGCGGGCGCATCGCGCGGACCTTCATCGCGCACATGTACGCTCTGACCATTGGGCAGCTCGATGAAGCGCGAGGGCGGCCTGCCATATTGGGCTTGCAACTCGCTCGGCTCGATATCGGGTGCATAGCCCCAGATGCCGAGCCCGACGATCGCCAAGACCAGCAGAATGAACAGCCATTTCAGGAATTTGAGCATCCCGCCTTCGTCTCCACCTTGCCTTGCCCGGTCGGTTTGTTTTGTCCGGCATGCCATTACTGCATCACCTGACCGCGCCCGCAAGCAAAATCCCTTGATCGCGTGCGTCGGTCTCGCCCCGGCTTGTTGCAGATTTATCACGCGACCCGAAATTGCACCGTATGCGCAATTGCATGTTGCAGATGATAACGCCTCGCATTAAGCGCCGGTTCAGGCCCGGCTGCGACCGGAAATGCTGTTTGTGGAGATGTTTGAGATGGTGATGCCCGGAAGCTGGCGCTGGTCTGCCGGAGCGAGCTTTGCAGCCCTGATGATGTCAGGCCTTGCGCCCACTGCCCAGGCTGAGGCCGTCAAGGCAGATGTGGCTCCCGCTGCTGCTGCTGCTGCAGGTGTAGCAGGCGATGCGGAGGCCGAGGCACCGGGTGGGTCGCGTACCGACATCGTCGTGGTGGGCGATGCCATCAAGGCGGACGAGATTGCCGGATCATCCGCGATCGTCACCGATGTCGACCTCAAGCGCTCGCGCGTATTCAACGTCAACGACGCTCTTCGCCAGGTCGCCGGGCTGTTTCCGCGCGACGAGGAAGGCGCGGGCGCGCGTCCCAATATCGGCATTCGCGGGCTCAACCCGATTCGTTCGACCAAAGTGCTGCTGCTGGAGGACGGTGTCCCCCTGGGCTTTGCGCCTTATGGCGACAATGCCGCCTATTATCACCCGCCGATCGAGCGTTTCACCGCCGTCGAGGTGCTCAAGGGCGCCGCGCAGATCCGCTTTGGCCCGCAGACGATCGGCGGCGCGGTCAACTATATCACGCCGGCGGCGCCCGACGATCTGACGGCGCGCTTTACCGGCAGCCTTGGCAACCGCGACACGCTGAACCTCGACGCGATGGTCGGCGGCCCGGCGCTGGGCGGCAAGCTGCTGCTCCACGTCAACCACAAGCGCACCGATGGCAATCGCGACAACCAGGCGCTGCGCTTCACCGACATCTTCCTGAAGGGTGAGTGGGAACTCGGGCCCGATCATGGCATCACGCTCAAGGTCTCGCGTTTCGCGGAAGACAGCCAGGTCAGCTATTCGGGCCTGACGCGCGCCGAATTCGCCGCCGATCCGCGCGGAAACGTCTTCGTCAACGACGATTTCCAGACCGAACGCTGGAACGCCACGCTGGCGCATCGCTGGTCGATCTCGGAAGCCGCGACGCTGCGCACCACAGCCTATTACCATTATTTCACGCGCGACTGGTGGCGTCAGTCGTCGAACAGCGGCCAGCGTCCGAACGATTCGAGCGACCCGGCCTGTGGAGGCCTCGCCAATCTGCTCACGACCTGCGGCAACGAGGGCCGTCTGCGCGATTATGATACCTATGGCATCGAGAGCCGCCTGGAACTCGATCATGACGCGCTCGGCTTCGGCGGATCGACCGAGATCGGCATCCGCTATCATGAAGAGCGCCAGCGTCGCCGCCAGTGGAACGGCGATACGCCCAATGCCCGCACACCGGGCACCAGCGTCAACGCGGGTGTTCGCGAGAATAACGAGCGCGATGCGACGGCCTTTTCAGCATTCATCCAGTCACGGCTGGAGTTCGGCAAGTTCGCGATCATCCCCGGCCTTCGCGGCGAGTTCATCGATTTCGAGCGGCGCAACCTGCCGATCTCGGTGCTGGCGGGCGGTCGACCGACGGGGGCGGTGACCGCTCCCACTGCCGCTTCGCAAAGCCTCGACAAGCTGCTCCCCGGCCTTGGCGCGACCTGGGAAATCGCACCCGATGTCACGCTCTATGGCGGCGTCCATCGCGGCTTCGCTCCGCCGCGGGTCGAGGACATCATCACCGCGGCGGGCGGCACGGTCGATCTCGATCCGGAGCTCAGCTGGAACTGGGAAGCCGGTATCCGTGGCAATATCGTCAAGGGCGTGCGCGGCGATGCGACGTTCTTCGTCATGGAGTTCGACAATCAGATCGTCGCGCAATCGGTGGCAGGTGGGGTCGGTGCGACGCTGACCTCTGCCGGGCGCACGTTGCACCGGGGCGGTGAGCTGTCGCTCTCGCTTTCCTCGCGCGAGGCGGGTTGGACGGGAGCCGACACCGATGTGTTCGCGCGCATGGCCGCGACCTGGGTCGCCAATGCGCGCTACAAGAGCACGCGCATCGCCACCGCGCCCTGTTTCGACGGCGCGACCACCGGCACGCCGGTGCTGACCGGCAGCGGCCCGGTGCCTTGCGGTGTCGCGCGCAATATCGAGGGCAACCGTCTGCCCTATGCGCCCGAATGGCTGTTCAACGCAGCAGTCGGCATCGAGCATCGCGGCTTTACCGGCCAGGTCGAGCTGGTCAGCCAGTCATCGATGTTCGCCGATGACGTGAACCTCGTGCCCGTCACGCCCGATGGCCAGCGTGGTCGTATCAACGGCTGGACTCAGGTGAATGCCGCCGTGTCCTACGGTCCGCCCCAGGGCAATTGGGAGGTTTTCCTCTCCGCACGCAATCTGTTCGACCGGCTGTACATCATCGACCGGGCACGCGGCGTGCTGCCCGGCCAGCCATTCATGATCCAGGCAGGGTTTACCGTCCGCATGTGATCCAGGCCGCTCCCGCCGTCATTGGCGGGAGCGGTGGCGGCCCGGCTCAATGCGCCAGCAGCAGCGGGATGTTCGAATCCTTGAGGAAATAGCGCGTCACGCCGCCGAGCAGCACCTCGCGCAAGCGGCTGTGGCCGAACGCGCCCATCACCAGCAGGTCCGCACCGATCTCGCCGGCGACATTCTCGATGATCTCCTCGATCGACATGAGGCCGCGCTCGCGCTCGATCAACTCGCTGCACACGCCGTGGCGCGAAAGATACTCGCACGCCTCGGTCGAGGGGAATCCGCCCGCCTTTTTCGGCTCGACCACCGTCACCAGATGCACCGAGCCTGCGTTCTTGAGCAGCGGCAGCGCCTGGCGCACCGCATTGGCCGCTTCGTGGCTGCCGTCCCAGGCGATGAGGATCTTGCCGCCGGTATAAAGCGACTTGAGCGTGGTCGGCACGGCCAGCACCGGGCAGCGAGTCTCGACCGCAACATCGGCAATCGACAGCAGCGGGTGCGGACGCACGTTGCGCTCGGCATTGTCGAGCGACAGCACGATCACATCGGCGAGCCTCGAGGCGCTGATCACCGCCTGGGTGACGTCGCCGTCATAGGCGGTCCAGTCCCAGGGCAGGCCTTCGATGCTCATTTGCGCCTCGACCAGCGCGCGCAGCTTTTCCTCGTCGGCGCGAAGCTGTTCGAGCATGGCAGCGGGCACATAGCTGCCGCCCATCGGGTCCATCACGATGAAACCCGAAAGCGGCGTTGCCTGCAGGAAGGTAATATGCCCGTTCTGCGCACGGGCGAGATCGAGTGCCACCTGCAGACGGGATTCGAATGCCTTGCCGCCATCGGCATAAACCAGAATGGATTTCATCACGCTCTCTCCTCTTTTGACGTAACCAAATTGCGCAGGAAGCGGACCCAAGTGCATTGATTCAAATCAAGCGGTGCTGGAAAAAGCCGGGGCGGGGCGCTAGGCGGAGACGGGACGCTCGAATCATCCGAGGTGGCCGTCCGGCTGCCGATCCAAGACCCTTTTGACTGGGAGACATCCGTCATGCAGAAAATCTATCCCGACGCCGCATCCGCTCTGGAAGGTCTGCTGTTCGACGGGATGCATATCTGCGCGGGCGGCTTCGGCCTGTGCGGCATTCCCGAACGCCTGATCGACGCGATCCGCGACGCAGGGACCAAGGACCTCACCATTGCCTCCAACAATGCCGGGATCGACGGCGAGGGGCTGGGCAAGCTGCTGCGCACGCGCCAGGTGAAGAAGATGATCTCCAGCTATGTCGGCGAGAACAAGGAGTTCGAACGGCAGTATCTGGCAGGCGAGCTCGAGGTGGAATTCTGCCCCCAGGGCACGCTCGCCGAACGCTGCCGCGCGGGCGGTGCGGGCATTCCCGGCTTCTACACCAAGACCGGTGTCGGCACCCAGGTCGCCGAGGGCAAGGAGCACAAGGATTTCGACGGCCAGACCTATATCCTGGAGCGCGGCATCTATGCCGATCTGTGCATCATCAAGGGCTGGAAGGCGGACAAGTCGGGCAACCTGATCTTCCGCAAGACAGCGCGCAACTTCAACCAGCCGATGGCGACCGCGGGCAAGATCTGCGTCGCCGAGGTCGAGGAAATCGTCGAGACCGGCAGCCTCGATCCCGATGCCATCCATCTGCCCGGCATTTATGTGAAGCGCCTGATCTGCGGCGCGCCGTACGACAAGAAGATCGAATTCCGCACCGTCCGCGAGCGGACTGCGGCGTGATGCGGCAATCGACCATCGGCGCTGGCAGGGCCGGTGCAGCGCTAGCCGCGCTGGCGCTGTCCGCCTGCACCACGACGGTCGTCGAAGCGCCCGCTGCGCCGCCGCCAGCACCGGCTCCGGCACGTGCGCAGACCGCCATGGTCCCGACCGTCCCGATGGGCCAGCAATGGCTCTATGGCTCGGCCGAAGGCGCGATTGCGGTCCGCCAGACCTATGGTACCCTCACCGCTTATGCGCTCGCCAAGGCCAAAGCGCGGCCCGCCGACAGCGTCATCATCGACGAGGCGACCGGCAAGCCCTTCGCGTGCGGCAACAAGCCGCTCGCCGCAGTGTTCGATGCCGACGAGACGCTGATCTGGAATATCGGCCCGATGCGCTGGTTCGCGCTGACCGGCAAGGAATTCGACGCCAAGACCTGGGACCAGTGGGAAAAGACGGGCACGGGCAAGGCCGTCGCGATGCCCGGCGCGGTCGAGGCGATGCAGGCGCTGCGTGCGGCCGGTATCACGCCGATCGCCAACACCAACCGTTCTTCCGCGAATGCAGCAGGCAGCGAACAGACGCTCGCCGCCGCCGGGCTCGGCAATTTCAAGCATGGCGACACGCTGTTCCTGATGGGCGACGATGCCACGGGATCGAGCAAGGACCAGCGCCGCGCGACCATCGCCGCGCGCTGGTGCGTGATCGCGATGGCAGGCGATCAGCTCGGCGATTTCCGCAATGGCTTTAACAAGCCCGAACTGCCGCCGTTGCAACGCCGCGCGCTCGCCATGGCCGCGCCCTATGACAAGCTGTGGGGCCAGGGCTGGTTCCTGTTCGCCAACCCGGTCTACGGCCCTTCGATCCGGGGCGGCTATGACGACATCTTCCCGCCGGAAACGCACTGGCAACCCAATCAAGGAGCTGAATAATGGCCTGGACCCGTGACGAGATGGCGGCGCGCGCCGCGAAGGAATTGCAGGACGGCTTTTATGTGAACCTGGGCATCGGCATTCCGACGCTGGTGGCGAACCATGTGCCCGAAGGCATCGAGGTGACGCTTCAGTCGGAAAACGGCATGCTCGGCATCGGCCCGTTCCCGTTGGAGGGCGAAGAGGATGCAGACCTGATCAACGCGGGCAAGCAGACGATCAGCGAGCTCGCCTCGTCGAGCTATTTCAGCTCGTCGGACAGCTTCGCGATGATCCGCGGCGGGCATATCGATCTCACCGTGCTCGGCGCGATGGAAGTCGCCGAAAATGGCGACATCGCCAACTGGATGATCCCCGGCAAGATGATCAAGGGCATGGGCGGGGCGATGGACCTGGTCGCGGGCGTCAAGAAGATCATCGTCGTGATGGAGCACACCAGCAAGAACGGCGACCCCAAGTTCATCCCGGCCTGCACGCTGCCGCTGACCGGCAAGAATGTGGTCGACATGATCATCACCGATCTCGCGGTGTTCCAGCGGCCCGACCATGACAGCCCGTTCAAGCTGATCGAGCTCGCCCCCGGCGTCACGGCAGAAGAGGTCGCCGCCAAGACCACCGCGCACTACGTCAGCTGAGCGGGGCAGGATGAAGCGCTCGACCAAGCTGGGACTGGGCGCTGCTGTCGCGCTGCTCGGTGGTTTCGGCACTTATGCCGCAACGACATCGCCGCCGCTGCTGCTGAGCCAGCTCGATGCGGCGATGGGGGGCGGCAAGGGCGCGGCACTGGTGACGCAGGGCGTTCGCTTCGGCAGCCACGGCCAGACGCTCGATGTCTGGCGCGCCGAAACCACCGTCAATGCCGACAGGCGCCCGGTGCTGATCTTCTGGCACGGTGGCGGCTGGGTGAAGGGTGCGCGTCAGGATTACGCCTTTGCCGGACGCGCCTTTGCGCGCCAGGGCTTTGTCGTCGTGATCCCCGATTACCGCAAGGTGCCGGATGTGCGCTTTCCCGCCTTTGTCGAGGATGGCGCGGAGGCGGTCGCTTGGGTGCGCGACAATATCGCGCGCTATGGCGGCGACCCCGAGCGCATCGCGTTTTCGGGTCATTCGGCGGGCGCGCATACGGCCGTGCTGCTGGCGCTCGACCCGCGCTGGCTCAAGGCCGCCGATGTCGATCCCGGCATCGTCAAGGCGGTGGTGGGATTGAGCGGTCCGTACGATTTCTACCCCTTCACGACCAAGCGCTCGATCGACGCGATGTCGCATTATCCCGACCCCAAGCTCACCCAGCCGATCGAACAGGCGCGCGCCGATGCACCGCCGACGCTGTTGGTGACCAGCACCAGGGACGAGACCGTCCGCCCGCGCAACGCGATCAACCTGAGCAGGCGGCTCAAGGCACTCGGCGCCCCGGCGGAGCTGATCAACTATCGCGGGCTCGACCATGAAGAGGTGGTGATGGCGCTGTCGGTGCCGTTCCGCAGCAAGGGTCCGGTGCTGGCCGACAGCGTCGCGTTCCTCAACCGCCATCTGGGCAAGGAGCAGGATTGATGGGCTACACCCTTTTCACCGCCAACCGCAATTATTCGAGCTGGTCGCTGCGCCCCTGGCTGCTGATGAAGGCGCTCGCGCTGCCCTTCGAGGACCGGCTGGTGCCGTTTGCGGGCCCCGACAATTCGGAGGAATTTCGCAGCTTCGCCCCCAATGGCAAGGTGCCCTGTCTGCACGACGGCGAGGTGATCGTCTGGGATTCGCTGGCGATCGTCGAATATCTGGCCGAGCGGCATCCGGGCGTCTGGCCCGCCGATCGGAACGCCCGCGCCTGGGCGCGCTGCGCGGCGGCGGAGATGCATTCGGGCTTTTCCCCCTTGCGCAACATCTGCCCGATGAGCGTCGGCGTGCGCGCGGAACTCATCGCGGTGCCGCCAGCATTGCAGAATGACATCGACCGGATTGGCGCGCTGTTCGCTGAAGGGCTGGACCGGTTCGGCGGCCCCTGGCTGGCGGGTGATAACTTTTCTGCGGTAGATGCGTTCTTCGCGCCGGTCGCCTATCGCGTGCGCAGCTTCGACCTCAAGATCGGGGCGAAGGGCCAGGCCTGGGTCGGGCATGTCCTCGCCCATCCCGCGATGCTCGACTGGGAGGCGCAGGCGCTCGCCGAAACCTGGCGCGATCCCGCGCACGAAGAAGAGATCGCCGGCGTCGCGACGATAACCGCGGATTTCCGTGCAGCCTGACCGCCAGCCTGACCCGGAGCGGCGACAGGCCGAATCTTCCCTGACTTGTGCTTAAGCATTTTACAGGGCAGAACGTGTAAAGTGGCTGACATGCAGGCAATAAGGCATTGCAGCCGGGGCGCAATTTACACATCGGAGATCGCATGAAGCACTGGCTGCGCAGTCCGTTGGTCTGGACCGCAGGCGGCGTGGCCGCGGGGGCCTTGCTGATCGGCATGAGCGTATCGCGCGGGGGCGGCGTTGTCGTCACCGGCACGCCCGCGATCGCAGCGCAAGCCAGCGCGCCGCTGATCGACGATGCCAACCTGCCGCTGACGCCCGATCGCTGGCAGGGCAAGGTCGATTATGCCGCGTTGGATGCGCGGATCACCCGGATGATGCGCGATCCCGAAATGGTGGGCCTCGCCGTCGCCGCGGTCGAGAACGGGCGGCTCACTTTCGTCAACGGATATGGTTTTGCCGATCGCGAGGCCGGCCTGCCGGTGACGCCGCAGACCGTGTTCCGCTGGGCCTCGGTCTCCAAGGGCGTGGCGGGAACGCTCGCCTATCAGCTCGCGCAGCAGGGCAAGCTCAGCCTTTCGGCTCCCTTGTCCTCGTACCACACCACGCTGAAGCTGGCGGGTGGCGCGGAGAACCGGCTGGCCATTCCCGATCTGCTCGCGCACCGGCTGGGCCTTGCGCGCAATGCCTATGACGGCAAGCTGGAATCGGGCGATCCTGCGCCGATGCTGCGCAACATGCTGTCCACCGTGCCGCAGCAGTGCATGCCGGGCGATTGCCACAGCTATCAGAACGTCGCCTATGACGCGTTCAGCGAGATCGTCGCCAATGCCACGAAGACGCCCTATGACCAGCTTGCAGAGCAGATGCTGTTTGCGCCGCTGGGGATGAAGAGCGCAGGCCTCGGCATGGCGAACCTGACCGGCGCCAGGAACTGGGCGCGGCCTTATCGCCATCGCCAGGTGCAGACCTTGTCGGACGCCTATTTCCGCGTGCCTGCCGCTGCGGGCGTCAGCTCGAACATCGTCGATCTGGCGCGCTGGATGGAAGCGCAGATGGGCCAGGCGCCGCAGGTCATCACGCCGGGCGTGCTCGCGGAGATTCACCGCCCGCGCGTCGCCACCTACAAGGGCGGACGCGGCGGGCCCGAAGCGCTGATCATCAGCCATGGTTACGGCCAGGGCTGGCGCAGCCATATCTATGACGGACACTGGCTGGTCGGCCATGGCGGTGCGGTCAACGGCTATCGCGCGGTGATGTGGTTCGATCCCGAACGGCGCACCGGCATCGTGATGCTGTGGAACAGCGGATCGACCCGGCCCTTCCGGCTGCCCTACGAGTTTTTCGACCAGGTCTATGGCCGCCCGTACAGCGACTGGACCGAGCTCGACAACGACCCGCGGCTGAACGCGCCGCTGCCGGAAGCCGCGCCCGAGACGATGACGTCCGCGGACTGACTCATAAGCCTGCAAGAACATAAGAACCGGAGAGAAACGCCATGAGCATCGTGCTGCACCATCTGGAATATTCGCGGTCCACCCGCGTGATCTGGCTGCTCGAGGAAATGGGCACGCCCTACGAGATGGTGCGCCACCAGCGCGATCCGCAGACCTTCCGCGCACCCCCGGGCCTCGCCGAGGTGCATCCGCTGTCCAAGGCTCCGACGGTGATCGTCGACGGACATGTCATGGTCGAATCGGGCGCGATCATCGAATATCTGATAGAGCGTTTCGGCAGCGAGACCCTGGCCCCGGCCAACGCCAAGGACCGCCCGGCCTATCTCGAATGGCTGCATTTTGCCGAAGGCACGATGGCGAGCCCGGTCATCTTTTCCGCGCTGGCGCCGCGCTTCGGCGGCCTCGGCCCGATGCTGGGTGGTTTCATGGGCGCGGAAGTCACCAAGCTGCTCGACCATGTCGAACGCGCGGTGACCGGCCATGACTATCTGGTCGGCGATCGCCTCAGCGGCGCGGACATCAACATGGCCTATCTGCTCGAGGTGGCGACCGCCAGCAAGCAGATCGGCGACCGTCCCAACCTCATCGCCTATCTCGAGCGGCTGCGCGCGCGCCCGGCCTATCAGAAATCGCTCGAGATCGGCGGGCCGATGATCTTCGCGGCGATTTCGGCCTGATCAGGCGAGCGCCAGGCCGGGCAGCCACTCGGCCCAGAGCTTCAGTTTCTCATGCAATATCTGTTCGGCCTGGTCTGGCTGGACGGGCACGAGCAGCATCGTCGCATTGGGCGCGAGCTGGCCGATCAGATGGCGGTCGGCGCGGATGACCTGGCCGATGCGTGGATAACCGCCGGTGGTCTGCCCCTCGCAGCCGATGAGATAGGGCAGGCCGTCGGGCGGGCACTGGATGATGCCGGGAAAGACCGCGCCGCTGCGGATCGGCGCGGCGCTGTTGAGGTCGATCGCATTGCCCTGCAGTTTCAGCCCCATGCGGCTCGACCGCGATGAGACGCGCCAGCGCTTGCGGGCGAGCGCGGCCATGCCCAGCGCCAGCCGGTCGCTCTCGGGCCCTGCGACTACACGCAGCACGAAGCCATGGCCGAAAAACGGCTGCAGCTCGGGCGGGGTGACGAGCGCGGGCGCATCGTCGCCCTGCTTGCCGAGCGCCAGCACATCGCCATCGGCGAACGCGCGTCCTTCCAGCCCGCCAAAGCCCGCGCCGATCAGCGTCGAGCGCGTGCCGAGCAGTTTGGGCACCTCGATCTCTGCCGATAGCGCGAGATAGACCCGGCACCCGGCCCAGACTCGGCCGATGCTGAGCACATCGCCGGCCTTGAGGTGCAGCGTCTGGTGCGGTTCGGCTTCCTCGCCATTGATCTGCACCTGGCACGGCGCGCCGGTCACCGCGACAGCGAGTGCGCGATCGGCGCGGAACTCCGCCGGGCCCAGCGTGATCTCGATTGCGGCAGCATCTAGCGGGCGTCCGACCAGCCGGTTGGCAAGCGCCAGGCTCAATCCATCCGCCGCGCCGCCCGAAGGCACCGCCAGCTTGCGCAGCCCGCGATAGGGCGCCGCCTGGAGGCTCGATTGCAGCCCGGCCTTGAGCACGGTGAGTGTCATGCCGCGCCTCCCGTCCGCCGGGCGAGCTCGGCTGCATCGATCCGCGCGAACGTCACCGCCTGTCCCGCCTGCAGCAAAGCGGGAGAGGAGGCGTGCGGATCGAACAGCGTCTCGGCAATCCGCCCGATGATCGGCCAGCCGCCGGGGCTCGCATGCGGATAGAGCCCGCAGATCTGGCCGAGCAGCCCGACCGACCCGGCTTCCACGCGCGCGCGCGGATCGGCGAGCCGCGGGATGTCGGGGATGCGCGCATCGCAATTGAGATAGGCAAAGCCGGGCTGGAAGCCGAGCATCGCCACGCGCCAGTCTTGCGCCGCATGCCAGCCGGGCAGCGCGTCGGTGCTTAGCCCGAGCAGCTCGGCGACGATGTCGGCATCATGCGCCCATGGCGCTTCGTAGCAGATATGCAGCGTCGCAGGCGCGATGGTCGTGGCGGGCGCCGCATCGGCATCGCTCCCGGCCAGCGCCTCGGCCGCTGCGTGCGCGGCCTCCAGGCTGCGCTGGGCGGGGTCCCAGCTTAGCGACAGGCTGTCGAGCCCCGGCACGATATCGTCCCAACCGCCTTGCTCCGCCACTGCTGCCAGCGCCGCCACGCGCTCTGCCGGCAGGCCCTGAATCATCAACCAGTCATCGGCGCAATAGATCGACTGGCTCATCGGGCAGCTCTCCAGGGGCTTTTATGGTTATCCCCAAGACTGCCATCTCCCCCGCAATCCGCAAAGCGGTTTGTTCAGCGCCGGGGCTGTCCGAATGAATGCACAGGCTTTGCGCCATAACATGGATCAGTCTGCCGTCGTTCGCGGCGATCGGCTCGCCCTTAGCGATAGCGATGGCCTGCGCGGCGCGTTCCGCATCGCTGGCGATCAGCGCGCCCGGCTGGCTGCGCGGGACCAGGCGGCGCGCGGGCGTATAGCCGCGATCGACAAAGCCCTCCGCAATGAAGCGCGCCCCGACCGCGCGCGCCGCTTCCTCGCTCGCCGAATGCGCGAGCCCCACCTGTGCGAGATGCGGGAATGCGGCGTGCAGCGCCTCGGCCACGCCAAGCGCCATGTCGGGCTGATCGGCCAGATCGTTGTAGAGCATGCCGTGCGGCTTGATATGCGTGAGCGCCACGCCCTCGCACGCTGCGACGGATTGCAGCGCCCGGACCTGTTCGAGCAGCGAATCGATCAGATCGGCCAGCAGCATGTCGAGTGACACCCGCCCGAACCCGGCGCGGTCGGGATAGCTCGGATGCGCGCCCGCCGCGATGTCCGCCGCCTTTGCCGCGCGCAGCATCACCGCCATGCTCGCCTCGTCGCCGGCATGGCCGCCGCACGCGATGTTGCAGCTGGAAATATGTCGCATCAGCGCGATGTCGCGGGCCTGCTCCTCGGGCTGTTCGCCCAGATCCGCGTTGAGATCGATCGACCGGTTCATGGCCAGATGCCCGCCGAGCGCAGGATCAATCGTGCGCCCAACCCCGCACAGACCAGCACCACCGCGCCGCCGAGCAGGTTGGCGATCGGGCCGTTGGCGAAGGCGCCAAGGCTTTGGCGCCGCGCCGCGACCCAGAGCAGGAAGGTGGCGAGGATCGGCAGCAGCAGGCCGTTGGCCGATTGCGCGATCAGGATCAGCTCGACCGGATTGACCGCGAAGAATGCGAAGACCGTCCCGATCGCGATCACGACGAGCGCGGTGCGCCGGAAGATGCGCGTGCGCCGCACCGGATCGTTCGCGCCCCCCGTCATCTCGGCGAGCACATAGCCGGTCGCGAGCGGCGCGGTGAGCGCCGAACTGAAGCCTGCACCCACCAGCCCCAGCGCGAACACGATCCGCGCCGGCATGCCGAACAGGCTCTCGAGCCGCAGCGCAATGTCGTCGAGCGGTCCTGCGCCGCTTGCCGTCAGCTTGGCTGTCGCCGCGCCCATGGTCACGATCGCCATCGACAGCAGCCCGCCCAGCGTCACCGAAAGCCCCGTGTCGAGGTTCGATGCCGCCAGCCCCTCGGCATCCGGCGCGAACTTGCCGCGCACCGAGGCGGCGTGGAGGAACAGGTTATAGGGCACCACCGTGGTGCCGATCAGCGCGATCGCGGTGAACAGGCTGTCTGCGGGCAGGCGCGGCAGGAAGCCGCTCAGCACCGCGCCCCAATCGACTCGGATCACCGCAAGGCCGCCGATGAACGCGAGCGACATCGCCAGCACCAGCGCGATCAGCAGCTTTTCCAGCCAGGCGGGCTTGCCGATCACGACCAGCGTGGCGGCCAGCGCGCCGGTAGCCAGCGCCAGCAGGGAAGGGGAGAGCGTGCCTGCGCCCAGCAGCTTCAGGCCCGCCGCCGTTCCACTGATATTGCCCGCCTGATAGGCCGAATTGCCGATGGCGAGCGAGGCGAAGATCAGCGCCGCGATGGTCCAGCGCAGCGCAGGATTTGCCGCCGCCTCCAGGATCGCCTCTGCCAACCCCTGGCCGGTGACGATGGCGACGCGCGCGGCCATGTTTTGCAGGATGATCGTGGCGAGGGTCGCGAAGACGAGCGCCCAGAGCAGCGCATAGCCAAAGCCTATGCCTGCACTGGCACAGGCGGTGACGGTGCCGGGGCCGATGAAAGCCGCGGTCACCAGCATCGCGGGACCGGGGCGGTACCGGGTGACGCTCACAGGCGCCAGGGCCTCTCGCGATACCATTTGGTGATGACGTATTTGGTGCCTTCGCGCACCTTCATGCCATGATGGATGGTGGCCGGATTGCAGCTGCCATCGGGACGGCGGTTGTTCCATGCGAGCAGCTTGCCGATCTCGGGCTGGATCGACTTGCCGATGGTCTTGAACCGGGTCGCGCCGCCCGCTTCGGGTTCGTTCAGATAGATCATGAAGGTCCAGGTCCGCTGGCCGCCGACCGTGGTATAGCGGGTGAAATCCTGGCCCTGCGGCTCGAAATAGTCGGTATGTGCCTTGAATTCCTGTCCCACGGCATAGCGCTGGCCCTGCATCGTCTCACCGAACTGCAGGTCGATGCCCGACAGCGCGCTCAGCCGCTCGTCGAGCGCGACAACCTCGGGATCGTCGGCGCGCATGTCGCAGGTTTCCGAGGTGCGGAAATAATTGTCGCCATTGGGATCGGCGATGGTCGACGGCCTGCGATCGGCATCAATCTTCTCGACGAAGCGCGCGCATTCCTCGGGCGTCAGGAAGTTGCGCAGGATGTACAATTCCATGCGCGGCGTCGGCACCTTCTGGATGCCGGGAACCTTGCCCAGCGCCGCGGTGTTGCACTGGTTGCTTGCTGTCTCGCTATCGCTCATCGTCCCCATGCCTCTTACGGCCTTGCCCCGGTTAGCGAATAGCGGCCGATCGGGGGGCGATTCAAGCGGCAAACGGCTGGCGCGGGGTCGCGTTGGCGGCTAAATGGCGGGCCATGCCGCGCCGCACCTGCCCATCCCGCCGAGACTCGGGCTTCAGCCTGCTGGAAATGCTGGTGGCGCTGGCGGTATTCTCGATCGCCGCGCTTGCGCTGATCAAGCTCCAGGGCGCGAGCCTGATGCAGACCGCCGAGCTCGACAGCCGCCTCTACAGCGAGATCACCGTGCGCAATCTGGCGGTCGAGGCGCTGACCGATCCCAACCCGCCCGCGCTCGGCGACACGCAGGGCACGATCAGCAATGCGGGGCGCGATTTCGCCTGGCGACGGACGGCGACGGCGCTGGAAGGGGGCGAACTGCTCAAGGTCGATCTGGCGGTGCGCCAGGGGACGGGGCCGGAAGTGACGCTCACCGTGCTGAGGCCGGTGTTATGAGTAGGCGAGATCACGCCTCCCTCTGTTTGTCCCTCGACTTCGCTCGGGAACGCGGAGAAGGTTGTGACCAAGGCTTGAAGCGGGATTCCCGCGTTCGCGGGAATGACGGGCAAGGGGTGCACCCATCAACCGGCTTCACCCTGGTCGAGATGATGGTCGCCCTGTTCATCTTCGGGATGATCGCCACCGCTTCGGTCGTGCTGCTGCGTCAGAGCGTCGAGGCCGAGGCGCGCAGTGCGGTCCGGCTCGAGGAGATGGGCGACCTGCGTCGCTTCTCCGCGATTCTTGCGCAGGACATGACACTAATGCTGCCGCG
>Ga0181595_10001715_pt1 | contig 23099 bp, 24 predicted proteins | sample 041ome_7_FD_145604 | JGI IMG/M metagenome (GOLD analysis project Ga0181595, IMG submission 145604) | Coastal salt marsh microbial communities from the Groves Creek Marsh, Skidaway Island, Georgia - 041401AS metaG (spades assembly) | ecosystem: Environmental > Aquatic > Marine > Intertidal zone...
ATCGACATCGCAAAACACTTCCACTAATTTGTTCATAGGCTCTCCGTGTGATTGGGTTTCTCTTGGTCGAAAGATCCGATCACGTGGAGGGCCGTTAGTTCAAATTTTCTTATCCCGAGTTGAGGTTATTTAAAGAACATCAGTTGGAACGACCAGCAGGTGCACCGCTGGATCATACGCTGCGCACCCTTGGTAAAGCCCTGATGGAGCGGCATCAGCTGAAATTTCAGCGCCTGGATGCCTCAGCCATTGTGGATTACTTCTGTCGTTATTACCGGGTGCATTAACAACCACCTAAACCGGGCGTCAACGCAGACTGACGCCCGTCCTGTCATGTCATGTCATGTCATGTCATGTCACCAACGGTTTAGACCACATCGACTTCCCTGAAACGCGTTTCTGTATTAGTATTAATCCATACCTAGTCCGCTTTGTTGTCAGCGCGGGCCTTTTGCAATACACCGTTATGCTGGAGATAATACAATGAACAAACTTAATAAAGCCCAATTGACTCTCGCTTTGGGTGCCATAACCTTGGCATCTGGCAGTGCCCTGGCAGATAGCAACCCGTTTCAGGCGCAGCAACTGAGTATGGCCTATCAAGTGACCACTCAGGACAATACCGGGGTTAAAGTTAAGGTAAAAGAGCAAGCCACCGATAAAGCCAAAGAGATGAAATGCGGTGAAGGCAAGTGCGGTGCCGAGATGCATAAAGCCGATGCCAAAGCCAAGGCCGCTGAAGCTAAAGCTGCCGGTCAGGAAAAAGCCGCTGACGCCAAGAAAAAAGCCAGTGATAAAGCCAAAGAAATGAAGTGTGGCGAAGGTAAATGCGGCTCTCTCTAACGCCAAATGAAACCACTCGCTCACTTTAGTAACAGCAGCGCAGGCCTTGGCCTGCGCCGCGAATTGCTGCCAGAACTGTTAACAAATAAGCCAGCTATCATCGATTTCTTTGAGGTTGCACCGGAGAACTGGTTACCTTATGGCGGTAAACTGGCGAAAGACTTTCGGCAACTGACCGAACGCTATGCGTTTTTTTGTCATGGCCTGTCGTTAAATATTGGTGGGCCGGATCCGTTGGATCTGGATTTCTTGCAGCAGTTAAAACACTTTCTCGACCAGCATCAGATCCTGCGCTATAGCGAACATCTGAGCTTTTGTGCTGCCGACGGCCATCTGTATGACCTGATGCCGATCCCCTTTACTGAGGAAGCGGTACATTATGTGGCGGCCCGGATTAAACAGGTGCAGCAGATCCTGGAGCGGCCGTTGATTATCGAGAATGTCTCCTACTATGCTGCGCCAGCACAGCAATTAAGTGAACTGGAATTTCTGTTGGCGGTGCTTACGGAAGCAGACTGCCCGCTGCTACTGGACGTCAATAATATTTATGTCAATTCTATCAACCATGGCTACGATGCCGGTGCCTTTTTAGCTGCGATGCCAAGCGAGCGCATTGCCTACTACCATATTGCCGGACACTACCAGCAAGCGGCCGACTTACTGATTGATACCCATGGCGCTGCCATTCCTGATCCGGTTTGGCAATTGTTGCGTCTTAGCTATCAGCAGCATGGTGTAAAACCGACCTTATACGAGCGGGACTTTAATATCCCGCCGCTGGCCGACCTTTGCCAGGAACTGTCGCAGATTAAGCAGTTGCAGCAAGTTGCCAGCCCGAGACCAGCAGCAGTATGACTGAGCCTACAACCCCTAACTTACAGCAAACCCAACTGGCGTTCGCCCGGGCCATACGCCATCCCCAAGAGCCCTATGCGGAGCAGACGGTGCCGACAGCACGCCTGCAAATCTATCAGCAGCTGTTTTTTAATAACGTCAGCGGCTTTATCGATAATGCCTTCCCGGTACTCAGCACCCTGTATCAGCCCGATGCCTGGTTAAGCCTGAAACAACGCTTTTTTGCCGATTATCGCTGTCACTCGCCCTATTTCTTGCATATTGCCCAGCAATTTGTCGATTTTCTGCAGCAATATCAGCCCGCTGCCGCCGATCCGCCCTTTCTGGCCGAGCTGGCACATTATGAGTGGGCGGAACTTTATGTTGGCACTCTTCCTGCCGAACCGGCGCCAGCAATCAATGCCGGTCAGTTACAAAGTGTGGCTCTGAAACTTACCGCAGCCAGCCTGCTGACGGTATATCAGTATCCGGTAGAGCAGATAAGTCCGGCATTTCAGCCGACTGAGCCCAGCAATGCGCAGGCATTTTTTATCTATCGCGATTACCAGGATGAAGTGATTTTTCTGCAACTTAATCAGGCCAGTTTGCTGCTCTTGCATCAACTGGCAGAACAGCCTGGTCAGACGTTGACACAACTATGCCAGCAACTGACAACGCATCTACCGACCTATACAGCTGCGCAGCTGGCTGACTTTGCCTTGCCGCTGTTCAGTGAACTGGCAAGCGCCGGTGCGCTGCAAGCCGCGAGCTAACGTACTGCTGAACCATTAACTGAAATCTACTGTAATCGGCATTATTTTGTCGTAATCGGCAAATATTTCACCCAATTTAGATAGCCAGACGTCTAAATAGCTGTATACTTAGCGCATCATGTTTTGGAGTCACCCGATTATGGCGTTATCATTAGCAGACAAAATCAGTATCCCCAGTCAGGGCGTCTATCTGATTGGTACCACACCACCGAAAGCCGGTACTGATAGCGATAAAACACGGCGTATTGCCCGTAAGCTGCTGGCACGGCTACAGGAAGTCGAATATGACGGCCTGATTATTTACGATATTCAGGATGAAAGCAGTCGTGTCGCTGCCGAGCGCCCATTTCCGTTCCACAGCACTTTGGATCCCCGGCAGTACAGCCAACTGCTGCATGAGTTATCGACGCTGGATGTCATTACTTATAAAAGCGTGGCGCAGCGGGACGCCAGCGAGCTACAGCACTGGTTAACCGAAACCGCTGATAGTTATCAGCTAAAAAATCTGGTGCTGGTGGGTAGCCCTTCTTCTCATGGCAAGATCAAACTAAGTTTACCGCAAGCCTACCAGCAGCTGGCCGCACATCCAGTATCTTACTTCCTCGGCGGTGTGGCTATTGCTGAACGTCACGCCAAAAAAGGCGATGAGCATCTGCGCTTGATTGATAAAGCCAAGCAGGGTTGTGAGTTTTTTATCTCCCAAGCCGTATACAATGCCCAGGCGACCATTGATTTGATTACCAGCTATGTCCGCAGCTGCAAACAGCAGGGCTTAACACCAAAGCGGTTGATCCTGACTTTTACCCCGTGTGGCAGCGAACAAACATTAGATTTTATGCAGTGGCTGGGCATCTCAGTGCCCCAGGCTTCACGTTACCGGATTTTGGATGCGGAAAACCCGCTAAATGAATCGATTAAGATATGTCGCGACAATCTGACGCAAATCTTATCCCACTGTGCGGATCTAGAGGTGCCACTGGGCTTAAACGTGGAAAGTCTGACTAACCGTAAGGAAGAAATCGATGCCTCGATCCGTTTGTTCCGGTTGTTAAAGGCGCTAATGGAATTACATCTGGCGGAAAAGCAGGTCGCTTAAGCGACCTGTCGTGTCCGAAAAAACTAAGCTTAACGCTTAATTCAGTTTAGGTGCATCGTAGTTGGCTGGCTCGTCCGTATAAATACAGACATTCCACCGTGCCGCCAGCCCATTTTCCGCCAGACAATATTGTTCAAAAAAGGCTTTAATTTCGGCGCGTTGGCAATGCGCTTCAAAGCTGGCTAAATCGGCCCAGATTTCATTAAAAGCAATCGGGAAACTCTCACCATCAGCAAAAGGACTCTGGATCTGCCGGGTCACCACATACTGCAAACAGCCGTCTTCCCGCAACGTATTAGGTTCTAAGCTTTGCAACACTTTAAATAGCTCAGCTTCTTTACCGGCTTTTGGCAGAAACTGTGCCACACAATAGACTTTCTTTGACATCACGCTACTCTTTATCTTTATGGCAACAGCCAGTAATTACCGTAACACTAACATTGAGCAGCGGGCTTTACTCAGCATCGCCGTGGTGGTGCTACCCAGAATAAACTGCCGGATCCGCGAATGGCCGTAGGCGCCCATCACCAGCAGATCAATGACTTGTTCCTGCTGGTACTGGTGCAAGGCCTCGTCCGGCTCGCCGGTCACTATCGCGGTACGGGTATCAAAACCGGCCAGCGTTAGCACACTGGCGGCTTCAGCAAGCTGTTTTTCGGCTTGTTCACTGCGTACTGCGGCCATCACCAGATGTACCGGTAAGCCGCGACACAGCGGACTGGCGGCCAGCATTTCCAGACTCTTTTGCGCAGTAGCACTGCCATCATAGGCCAACATCACCCGTTTCGGCGTAGAAAAACGCTGCTGCGTCAGTAAAATAGGCTTTTGCATACTGCGGATAATCATCTCAATATGCATCCCCAGTTGCCCATGCGCATCGGTACTGCTTAAGCCACGCTTACCCAATACCAATAACCGGGTTTCCTCCTGCAGTGCCTTTAATGATTCCAGTAACGGACCGTGCCGCATCACTTCGCTGATCTCAGCGACTGCGGCGGCCGCCGCCCGGGCATGTGCCGCATCCAGAATATGATGGCCACGCTGCAATGCCAGCTTGCTGTGTTGTTCATCCAGCTCTGCCAGTTGTTGCAGTAACACTTCCTGCGAGCCCAAGCCAATACTGCCACTTAAATCCGGAGTTTGGGTATGCTGCGCCCGGTCAATCACATGCACCAGACCAAGGGGCGCCGTCAGCGCCTTCGCGGCCCAGATCGCACCATCACAAACCGCCTCAGCATAAGGCGAGGCATCAATACCGGCAAATACTTTCAGCGACATCTGTTACGCAGTTCCAAATTTGACTAATAGCCTGTTTTACCCGAAGTCATTTACCTTGTACAGCACTGACAAGGCTATACCGGCAAGCCGTCGCGGAAAAATTGTACGCCACCACACTGGCTGCAGCATAACAGTTCTGCCGGATGGGTATAATCGATACTTTGCTGACATTGACTGCAGCGATAGCGGCCCATGCCGACATATTCACCCTGATAATACACGCCCTGATGCCGGAAATCCTCCAGCAGCTCGGCCCACTCGACCTGGGTTTTATCAGTGATTTGACTGAGTTGCTCCCACAGTTCCTCAGTCCACATTGAAGGTTGCTGCTCCTCGGCAGCCCCTTGCTGCCACTGACTTTTCAGCGTTTCCAGAAACAGTTGCGTCTCATAGGCACTGAGTTCCTTGCCAGCTTTCAGATAAGCTTTTAGGGTGTAGGCAACATCCAGCATACTTTGCAGCTGTTCTTGCCCTGCCTGTTGCAGCGTCTGACTCAGATCTTTAAGCCAGTTGCGGTATTTCGCGTTAAAGTCTGCCATCTTGTACTCCACTGGTAATTTAGCCACGCGATTCTGAGTATAGACAAAGGGTAGCTTATTGTTGTCAAACCGCGGCTAAGGTATGCTATAGCCACTTTTTTTACCCATTTCAGCCTGAGGCTGACTCCGGGTCGTCCCCGACTTTTCTGGAAGAGCTCAATGCAACAGCAATATAACCCGCAGCAGATTGAAACCGCCCTGCAGCAGCAGTGGCAGGATCAGAATGTTTTTAAAGTAACTGAAGATCCAAACAAAGAGAAATTTTACTGTTTATCGATGTTCCCGTATCCAAGTGGCCGCCTGCATATGGGCCATGTGCGCAATTACACCATCGGTGATGTGATCAGCCGCTTTCAGCGGATGCAGGGTAAAAATGTGCTGCAGCCTATGGGTTGGGATGCCTTTGGTTTACCGGCTGAAAATGCTGCGATTAATAACAAGACCGCGCCGGCTAAGTGGACCTACGCCAATATCGATTATATGAAAACACAGCTGAAACGGCTGGGTTTTGGTTACGACTGGGATCGGGAAATTGCCACCTGCAAACCGGATTATTATCGCTGGGAACAATGGTTCTTCACCAAGCTGTATGAAAAAGGCCTGGTTTATAAAAAGATGGCAACGGTAAACTGGGACCCGGTGGATCAGTGCGTACTGGCGAACGAACAAGTGATTGATGGCCGTGGCTGGCGCTCCGGCGCCTTAGTTGAGCAGCGCGAGCTGGCACAGTGGTTTATTCGTATTACCCAGTATGCCGAAGAGTTATTAGCGGATCTGGAGCAGCTAACCGAGTGGCCGGAACAAGTCCGCACGATGCAGAAAAACTGGATTGGCCGCTCCGAGGGCGTCAATATCCGTTTTGGCGTCGCTGACAGTGACACTGAGCTGGAAGTCTATACTACTCGTCCGGACACGCTGTATGGTGTGACCTATGTCGCGGTAGCCGCCCAGCACCCGCTGGCGCAGCAAGCGGCAATGAGTAACAGCACCCTGGCCGCCTTTATCGAAGATATTAAAGGCAGCAAGGTCAGCGAAGCGGAAATGGCGACCATGGAGAAAAAAGGCTGTGCCACCGGCCTGTACGCCATTCATCCGCTGACCGGCGAGCAGGTCCCGATTTGGGTCGCCAACTTTGTACTGATGGACTACGGTTCAGGTGCCGTGATGGCGGTGCCAGGCCACGACCAACGTGATTACGAGTTTGCCACCAAGTACCAGTTGCCGATTAAGCAAGTGGTTACCGCAGCGGATGGCAGCAGTGTCACACTGGAGCACGCAGCTTATACCGAAAAAGGTCTGCTGATTAACTCAGCCGAATTTAACGGCCTGGACTTTGCCGCCGCCTTTAGCGCCATTGCAGCCAAGCTGCAACAGCTGGGCAAGGGCGAAGTTAAAGTGAACTACCGCTTACGCGATTGGGGTGTATCACGCCAACGCTACTGGGGTACGCCGATCCCAATGTTAAATCTGGCAGATGGCAGCGTGGTGCCGGTTCCGGCCGAGCAGCTGCCGGTGCGTTTACCGGAAGATGTGGTGATGAACGGCGTGACTTCGCCGATTAAAGCCGATCCGGAATGGGCGAAAACCCAATATCAGGGCGCTGTCGCTTTCCATGAAACCGATACCTTCGATACCTTTATGGAATCAAGCTGGTATTATGCCCGCTACTGCAGCCCGGATTATGATCAGGCGATGCTGGATCCGGAGAAAGCCAACTACTGGTTACCGGTTGATCAGTATATTGGGGGCATTGAACACGCCATCCTGCACCTGCTGTATGCCCGCTTCTTCCATAAACTGTTACGCGATGTCGGCCTGGTGCAAAGCGACGAGCCGTTTAAACGCTTGTTATGTCAGGGCATGGTATTAGCCGAAACTTTCTACCGCGAAACCGACAATGGCGGCAAAGAATGGTTCTCGCCGCAGGACGTACAGGTTGAGCGCGATGAGAAGGGCCGCATTACCCAGGCCATCCTGAAAACCGACGGCCAGCCGGTGTTATCTGCCGGCATGAGCAAGATGTCGAAATCGAAAAACAACGGTATCGACCCGCAAAAAGTTATCGATCTGTACGGTGCCGATACCGTGCGCTTGTTTATGATGTTTACTGCGCCGCCAGAGCAAACGCTGGAATGGTCTGATTCCGCCGTTGAGGGGGCGCACCGCTTTATCAAGCGGATCTATACGCTGATCCATGATGTGCTGGAAGCGGGTGCGCCAGGCGAACTGCAGCTAGACGCCCTAAATGACGAGCAGAAAACCCTGCGCCGCGAGCTGCATAAAACCATTGCCAAGGTTACCGACGATATCGGTCGGCGCTATACCTTTAATACTGCTATCGCGGCGGTAATGGAGCTGAGTAACAAGCTGCAAAAAGCCAGTCTGGCCACGCCGTTGGACCGTGCGGTGATGCACGAGGCCTGTAATGCGCTGCTGCAGTTATTAAACCCGATCGTGCCCCATGTAGCGCAGTATCTGTGGGCCGAGCTGGGTAACAACAGCCTGATTGAACATGTCGCCTGGCCTGGCGTCGACGAGAGCGCCCTGGTCGAAGACGAGAAACTGGTGGTGGTGCAAATCAACGGTAAGGTGCGCGCTAAAATTACCGTGCCGGCGGCTGCAGAGCAGGATGCGGTACTGGTCATTGCCAAACTGGATGAGAATGTGCAGCGTTATCTGGACGGCGTCGCCATGAAAAAGGTGATTTACGTACCGGGTAAACTGCTGAATCTGGTGGTGGGCTAAGATGGCGTGGCGCCTGACACTGCTGGCGCTGCTGCTCAGTCTGCTGAGCAGCTGCGGCTTTCACCTGCGCGGCAATCTGCCGCTCAGTCAGTTTCCGGCCATCTATGTGCAAAGCGAAGCGCACTCTGAGCTGGCCGCGCTGTTAAAACAGCGCTTTAGTCAGAATCAGGTCGAGTTACTGGGCAGTTACCAGCAAGACAGACCGGCGCTGCAGCTGGTGCGCGACACGCTGGAGCGGCGCACCCTGTCGCTGTTTGCCAATGGCCAGGTCGCCGAATATGAGCTGATTTACAAAGTCGAGTATCGGATCCAATTACCCGGCGAGCAGGAACAGTTTTATCAGTTCGAGTTGTACCGCGATTATCAGGATGATCCGAATCAGGCCCTGGCGAAAGCCCAGGAACTGGAGCTGCTGTTAAGCGAATTACGCCAGCAGGCTGCCAACCGGATTATCCGCCAACTGGCACGCCTGGGCTGATGCAGAAGCTCTACGCCAATCAATTGCCAGCCCAGCTGCAACAGGGGCTGGCGCCCGGTTATCTGATTTTTGGCGAAGAGCCACTGCAAAAACTGGAAGCTATCGAAGCGATCCGGCACGCGGCCAAGTCACAAGGTTTTTTGGAACGGCTGAGTTTTAGCGCTGATGCCCAGTTCGACTGGCAACAGCTGGATAACGAACTCAGTGCCATGTCCTTGTTTGCCGAGCGGCGGCTGATTGAACTGGAACTGGCACAAGCCAAACCGCCGGCTGCCGTCAACGAACAACTGAAGCAACTGGCTGCCAAACTGCATCCCGATATCGTGCTGGTGCTGCATGGCAGTCGCAGCTTTAGTGAAGTCAGCAAACTGGCCTGGTTTAAACAACTGGCAGAGCAGGCTGTGCAAGTGGCAATTTACCCACTGGATGAGCGGCAACAACTGCAATGGCTGCAGCAACGCGCCCGCCAGTTACAGTTGCAGCTAAGCTCTGATGCGCTGAATTTGCTGCAGCAACACTGTGCCGGCAACCTGCTTGCTGCCAGGCAGGAGCTGGAAAAGCTGGCCCTGACCCATCCGGATAGCCGCATTGACGCCGATACCTTTAGCCGCTTTTTAGCCGATCATTCCAGCTACAACGTGTTTCAACTGACCGATTCGGTATTAGCCGGACATAGTGCCGAAGCCGCTCACCGCTTGCAGCGCTTACTGGAACAGGACACTGAGCCAGTGATTATCGCCTGGCAGTTACATAAAGAGCTGAGCATCCTGCAACAGCTGGCCCAGGCGGAGCAGCAAGGCCAACTCAGTGCACAGTTTAAGCAATTGGCGATCTGGCCGAAACGTCAGCCGTTATATCAACAAGCCCTGCAGCGACTTAGCCGGGGTTGGCAAAACTATCTGTTACAGGAACTGGCGGCCTTTGACCGCTTATTTAAAGCCGGCCAGTTGACTAACACTACGCTGGCGTTATTGCATCTGGTGACCTTATTCTGTCATCCGGTCGCCAAAACCTTTGCTTTGCAACAGTATGACGCAGACTAAACTAGTAGGGATTTTTGGCGGCACCTTCGATCCGATCCATCTTGGCCATCTGGCAGTAGCACGTTATGTGCTGACGCACTGCGCTTTGGATAGCATTAAGCTGATGCCCTGCCATCTGCCGCCGCACCGTGCCAGCCCTGGCGTCAGCAGTGCCGAGCGGGCCCGGATGGTCGAGCTGGCCATCAGCGCAGAGCAACAGCTGCAGCTCGAAGCGCTGGAACTGAGCCTGCAACAACCGTCTTACACGGTAAATAGCCTGACGCTGCTAAAGCAGCAAGATCCTGCGGCGCACCTGTGTTTTATTATTGGCATGGACTCACTGCAGTATTTTCGCAGCTGGCATCAGTGGCAGCACATCCTGACATTATCCCATCTGATCGTACTTAAGCGCCCCGGCTATAGCGCACAGGATGGCGACGCTCCAGCGCTACTCACCCAATACGGCATCAGCCTGCCCGAGCTCAGCACCCAGCCAGCCGGTGGCATCCTGCTGTTGGATAATCCGGATTTTCCACAAAGCGCAACCTTTGTCCGTGAGCAGTTAGCCGTTAATGCTGCCGTGCAGGCTATGCTACCGCCTGCGGTGCTTAGTTATATTCAGCAACACGGGCTCTATGGTTGCGCTGTTTCCGCTGCCAAAGTGTGATAAAATAGCGCCCTTTTAGCTTGCATGAGGAATAAGGGTGCAAACAAACGAACTGGTCGCCTTTGTCGTAGACAAAGTTGATGACATGAAAGCCCGCGATATCGTGACCTTAGATGTTCGGGGTAAATCCAGCGTCACCGAATTTATGGTGATCTGCTCCGGAACTTCCAGCCGCCACGCGAAGTCTATTGCCGGGTACCTGGCACAAGAAGTGAAGAAACAAGGCGTCCAACCACTGGGCATCGAAGGTGAAGCCTCGGGTGAATGGGTATTACTGGATCTGGACAGTGTGGTCGTGCATGTGATGCAGGAAGAAAGCCGGCATTTTTATCAGTTGGAAAAGCTCTGGGGCGGTTAAGTAGTTATGAAGTTGATCCTGATTGCCGTAGGTACCAAGATGCCTGCCTGGGTACAAACCGGCTTTGAGGAATATGCCCGTCGCTTTCCCCGCGATCTGCCATTTGAACTGATTGAAATTGCCGCCGGTAAGCGCGGTAAAAATGCGGATATCAAACGCATTTTAGAGCAAGAAGGCGAAAAAATGCTGGCGGCGGTGCCCAAAGGCAGCCGTATTGTGACATTAGAAGTACTGGGGCAAAACTGGACCAGCCCGCAGCTGGCCGGCAAGTTACAGGAATGGCAGCAGGATGGCCGTGATGTCTGCTTATTGGTAGGTGGCCCGGAAGGCTTAGCGCCAGCCTGTATTGCCGCCAGCGAAGCCAAATGGTCACTTTCAGCACTAACGCTGCCCCATCCTATGGTACGGGTGGTGATGGCAGAAGCCCTTTACCGTGCCTGGAGTATTAGTACCAACCATCCCTACCATCGCGAGTAAGCATGCTAAGAAAACGTGTTGCCATGCAAGATGTCGAGGCAGAGTCCCGATTATTTAGCCAGCGGGCGCTGGTGGCTATGCTATTGGTGATGCTGGCTTTTGGCGTGATCATTATCAATATGTATCACCTGCAGGTAAAATCCTATCAGGTATACCAAACCCGCTCCGAAGGTAACCGCATTAAAGTTGTACCTTTGGCACCAAATCGCGGCTTAATTACTGATCGTAATGGTATTTTGCTGGCGGAAAACCGACCGGTGTTTTCGCTGGAGCTGGTGCCTGAACAAGTCGAAGATATGACGGCGACACTGGCGGAACTGGCGTCTTTAATTTCGATTAGCGAAGAGCAGCAGCAAAGTTTTCTAAAAGAAGTGCGTCAACAACGGCGCTTTAATAGTATCGCGCTAAAAGAGCAGTTGAATGACGAAGAAGTGGCGATTATCGCCGTCAACCAACATCGTTTTCCCGGCGTCACCGTCGAAGCCCGTCTTAGCCGCCACTACCCCTTCGGTAATTTATTTACCCATGCCCTGGGTTATATCGGCCGCATCAACACTAATGATTTGAAGCGCTTGGAAGACAGTGATCAACTGGCCAACTATGCCGCCACCCGGGATATCGGTAAGATTGGTTTAGAGCGTTATTACGAAACTGAGCTCCATGGCACCATGGGTTACCAGGAAGTTGAAGTGAATAACCGCGGCCGGCTGATCCGCGTGCTGCGTTCGGTTCCGGCACAATCAGGTAAGAATATTCAGCTCAATCTGGATGTTGGTCTACAGCTAACCGCGCAGCAAATTTTGCTGGAAAAACGTGGGGCTATCGTCGCCATGGACCCACGGGATGGGGCCGTACTGGCGTTTTACAGTAACCCCAGCTACGACCCTAATCTGTTTGTCCATGGCATTAGTAGCAGCAATTATAACGAATTACTGAATTCACCGGATCGCCCTCTGATCAACCGGGTAACTCAGGGCATTTATCCGCCAGCGTCGACTATTAAACCGCATTTAGCCTTACTGGGTTTGGAGACCAATACCATCACCCCAAGTACCCGGATCTGGGATCCTGGTTTCTTTCAGTTGCCAGGGGTAGAACATCGTTACCGCGACTGGAAACGTTGGGGCCATGGCTGGGTTGATGTGTACAGCGCTATTGTCGAGAGTTGTGATACCTTTTTCTATGATATGGGCGTTAAACTGGGTATTGACCGGATTTCCGACTATATGCAAAAACTGGGTTTTGGCGAGAAATCCGGTATTGATATTCTGGAGGAATCCAATACTAATATGCCATCTCGCGGCTGGAAACGCGCACGGCATAACCAGCCCTGGTATCATGGCGATACCGTCGCGGTCAGTATCGGCCAGGGCTACTGGACATCCTCGCCAATGCAGCTATTAACCACCACCGCGGTATTACTCAATGATGGCTTAAGACCCACGCCCCATATGGCGAAAACCCTGACCAATGATGCCGGCAGCGAGCAAGTCAGCACCGCGCTACAACCCACGGTTAATGTGGTAAATACCCGTAACTGGCAAGTGATCCGCGATGCGATGCTGCAAACCGTAAACACGCCAAAAGGTACGGCTTTTAATGCCTTTCGCAACGCCAGCTACACCTCCGGCGGTAAAACCGGTACTGCACAACTGGTTAGCATCGCGCAGGACGCCAAGTATGATGCCAATGCCCTGGATGAACGCCTGCGTGATAATGCGATGTATGTTGGCTATGCCCCGGCAGAAAACCCGAGTATAATCATAGCAGTAACGGTTGAAAATATTGGCGGCGGCGGCAGTACAGCCGCACCGATTGCCCGCCAAATGCTGGACTATTACTTTAGCGCCGGAGTCAATAACGATGAATGATAGTCTGGTTAATTCGCGCCATAGTAACAGCCGGTTAGCGTTTTTTCATATCGATACGCCGTTGTTACTGGGCCTGTTAGCGCTGGTCGGTTATGGCTTGCTGGTATTGTATAGCGCCTCTGGCCAAAACGAACGCATGGTCGAAGCACAAATTATTCGCTTAGGTGTCGCTTTTGCGGTAATGATTGGTATGGCACAAATCAGCCCACTGACAATTCGCCGTTGGTCATTACCGCTGTTTATTGTCGGCACCTTATTACTGGTAGCGGTACTGATGTTCGGCCATATCGGTAAGGGCGCACAGCGTTGGCTGGACCTTGGTTTTATGAAATTCCAGCCTTCGGAAATAATGAAGCTGGCGGTGCCGATGGCCATAGCCTGGTTTATCTCCTCCCATAATCTACCGCCTAAGTTCCGTCATCTGTTGATTGGTTTTTTGATGTGTGCGGTCCCAACCTTGTTAATAGCTCAACAACCCGACTTGGGTACCTCTATCCTGATCGCAGGCGCCGGCATTTTTGTGCTGTTTCTGGCCGGCATGAGTTGGAAGCTTATCGGGCTGATTGTTGCCTTGATTTCCGCCTTTGCCCCCGTGCTGTGGCTGTTTGGCATGCATGATTATCAGCGGCGCCGGGTACTGACGTTTATTAATCCAGAGAGTGACCCACTCGGATCCGGTTACCACATTATCCAGTCGAAAATTGCTATTGGCTCCGGCGGAGTGGATGGCAAAGGCTGGATGCAGGGTACCCAATCGCAGCTGGAGTTTTTACCCGAGCGCCATACCGACTTTATCTTTTCGGTGTTAAGTGAAGAATTTGGTTTAATTGGTGTATTGATTTTACTGGCGATTTACCTGTTTATTATTGGCCGGGGCTTGCTTATCGCCAGCCGCGCACAGGATAATTATGCCAAACTGGTGGCAGGTAGCTTTACCCTGACCTTTTTTGTCTATGTTTTTGTTAATATTGGTATGGTATCCGGATTACTACCCGTAGTTGGGGTTCCGCTTCCTTTAGTCAGTTACGGCGGAACTTCAATGGTGACGATGATGGCCGCCTTTGGCATTATTATGTCGGTAAGCACTCATAAACGCAGTATGGCCAAAACCTGATATGAAAAAACCTTTAATTAGTCTGTTCGCATTCGCAGTAGTACTGTTATTCAGTGCTTGTAGCAGCAAACCCACCTCTGATGCACCAGGCACAGCCGAGCCAGCCAGACGGGTGTCACCCAATGATGGTCGGTATCAGCAAGAGCACGATAGCAAGCCCAGCCGCTTACCCACCCTGTTGGAAATGACGGATCCCACGCCTAAGGCTGAGGCGCTGAGTCGTGGTGGTAACAATCCTTACAATATTTTCGGCCAGGATTACCTGCCGCTGTCGCATCTTACTGAACACGAGGAGATCGGTATCGCCTCCTGGTATGGTAACAAGTTCCATGGCCACCTGACCTCAAACGGTGAAACCTACAATATGTTTGGCATGACCGCAGCACACAAAACCCTGCCCCTGCCGTCTTATGTGCGGGTAACCAATCTGGATACCAACCAGAGTGCCATAGTCCGGGTTAACGACCGCGGTCCGTTCCATCAGGATCGGGTGATTGATTTATCTTATTCTGCCGCTTATAAAATCGGCATGTTGCAACGCGGTACAGCCAGGGTTAAGGTTGAGCTGCTAAAATCGCCGGCGATGCTGGCGCAACAGCAGCAAGTGATCCCGATGCAGCGGGCGCCAGAGCTCAGTACCAGTTCACGACTGGCCAGACAATGTTATATTCAATTATTTGCGATTAGCGATAACAACCGGGCCCGGCAATTGCAGCAACAAATCGCCAGTCAGTGGTCCGTGCCAACCGAAATTCGCTCCGGCAATGGCTTGCATCGCTTATTGATTGGCCCAACCGCGGACACGCAACTGGCGCAACAATGGCTGAATCAGTTCCGCACCGGAAGTTATCCGCAAGCGTTTTTTGTCGACGGCAATCAGTGTGGCTGATCTGCCAGAATTTTAATTTAACGAAGTAAGGTGCTATGAACAGTTATTATCACGTACTTGGGGCCGCGACCCTTGCCGTAAGCAGCGCATTTCTGATTAGCACAGCCAGTGCCCAAAGCGTTATGCCGCAGCCACCGCAAGTTGCCGCCAAAGGCCATATCCTGGTGGACTATGATACCGGCGCCGTCTTGTCGGAAGAAAATGCCGATATGTCGCTGGCACCGGCCAGTTTAACCAAGATGATGACCATCTACGTGATTGGTATGGAGCTAAAACAAGGCAACATTACCATGGACGACATGGTCACTGTCAGCGAGCGCGCCTGGTCGAAAAATTTCCCGGGTTCATCGCTGATGTTTATTGAAGTCGGCACTCAGGTCAAGGTTGCTGATTTGGCGCGCGGTATCATGATTCAATCGGGTAATGACGCCTGTGTCGCCATGGCTGAGCACATCGCTGGCACCGAGAGCGCCTTTGTCGATTTGATGAACGCCCATGCTGAACGACTGGGCATGCTGAATACCCGTTTCGCTAACAGCCATGGTTTACACCTGGAAGATCAATACACCACACCACGTGATATGTCAGTGCTGTCACGCGCCCTGATCCGCGATGTGCCTGACTTATACGCACTCTATTCTGAGCGTCAGTACACCTATAACAATATCACTCAACATAACCGTAACTCGTTACTCTGGGACCGCAGTCTGGAAGTCGATGGTATTAAAACCGGCTATACCAAAGAAGCCGGTTACAGCTTAATTACCTCGGCCAGCCGGGAGGGTATGCGTTTGGTATCGGTGGTCATGGGTACTGCCAATGAGCGCGCCCGGGCAGCTGAAAACAAAAAGCTGCTGACCTATGGCTTCCGTTTTTTTGAAACCCTGACCACGCATAAGGCCGGTGCTAAATTGGCCGAGCAACGTTTATGGAAAGGCGCCAAGGAGACCATTAATCTGGGCCTGGCTAACGACGCGACTCTGACACTGCAGCGTGGCCAGAGCAAAAATATACAAGCTGATGTCAGCTTGGATCAACAGCTAATCGCCCCCATTAATAAGGGCGATGTAGTGGGTAAGGTCGTGCTAAAGTTAAACAATGAGCAGCTGGCCGAATATCCTCTGGTTGCGTTAGAGAGCATCGAGCAGGCAGGCTTTTTCAGCCGCTTAATTGATGCAATTAAGATGAAGTTTGAATAATTCCCGGCTTGTGCTGACGAAGTCCCGGCCCGCCCGGGACTTTTTGTTAGTTACCAGCTAAAGCGAGACAACAGATGGTTACTGAAGTAAAAAACACCCGTTTTGATGAATTCCTGGAATTCCCGTGCCAGTTTAATTTTAAAGTACTGGGTTTAGCCCAGGAGCAGCTGGTAGATGACATTATGGCGGTGATCCGCCAGCATGCTGAAGCGGCTGATTACAGCCCGACAGTCAAGCCGAGCGGTAAAGGCACCTATCACTCGGTCACGGTCCAGGTGACGGTGACCAGTAAAGATCATATCGAATTACTGTACACTGAGCTTGGCAAAATCGAGCTGGTCCGTTACGTGTTATAACAGACTGCTCCGCAAGGGGTACTCGAAATCTGCTGTGCATCCAGTATAATGCCGGCAGTTTCAGGATGGAGTTTATCTTGGCAATAACAGAGCAACTGGTGATCCGCAACCTGGGTTTACAAGACTACACCCGGATCTGGCAGGCGATGCAGCAATTCACCGACCAACGTAACAGTGATAGCGTCGATGAAATCTGGTTGCTGGAGCACTCACCGGTATTTACCCAGGGCCAGGCGGGTAAAGCTGAGCATTTGCTATTCCCGGGCGAGATCCCGGTAGTTCAGGTTGACCGCGGCGGTCAGGTAACCTACCACGGTCCGGGTCAGCTGGTGGCGTATGTGCTGCTGGATATCAAAAGACGCAATCTGGGTGTACGGCAACTGGTGACCATGTTGGAACAAATCCTGATTCAACTACTGGCTGGTCACGGCATTGCAGCCAATGCGCGCCCGGACGCACCGGGTGTTTATGTTAATGGCGCTAAGATTGCCTCGCTCGGACTCAGAGTTCGCAAAGGCTGTACCTTTCATGGTCTGGCGTTAAACGTCAATATGAATATGGAGCCATTTAGCCGCATCAATCCGTGCGGTTATGCCGGCATGCAAATGGTACAAAGCAGCGAGCTGGGCGGGCCACAACAGGTCTCAGTGGCAGCGGCGGAGCTGGCTGAACTTTTCCAACAACATCTGGCGATTAGCCGCCCGGTGTTTAAAACAGGGTTAGAAAACTAAGATGACCAAAACAGCACGTATGGAGCCTGGCGTTAAGCTGCGCGATGCCGAAAAGATGGCGCTCATTCCGGTTAAGGTATTACCTACCGAGCGCGAAGAGATGCTGCGCAAACCGGAATGGCTGAAGATCAAACTGCCGAAAAGTACCGAGCGGATTGATGAAATCAAAGGCGCTTTACGCAAGCACGGCCTGCATTCGGTCTGTGAAGAAGCGTCCTGCCCTAACCTGTCAGAATGTTTTACCCACGGCACCGCGACCTTTATGATTTTGGGTGCAATTTGTACCCGTCGTTGCCCGTTTTGTGATGTCGCCCATGGTCGTCCGCTGCCACCCAGCGCCGAAGAACCGGAAAAGCTGGCACTGACTATCCGCGACATGAAACTGAAATATGTGGTCATTACCTCAGTTGACCGTGACGATCTGCGTGATGGTGGCGCCCAGCATTTTGCCGATTGTATTGCTGCTATCCGTAAATATAGTCCGGAGATTAAAATTGAAGTGCTGGTGCCGGACTTCCGCGGCCGGATGGATGTGGCATTAGAGATCCTGAGTAAGAGCCCGCCCGATGTATTTAACCATAACCTGGAAACCGCACCACGCTTATACAAACTGGCACGTCCGGGAGCGGATTATAAGTGGTCATTGACACTGCTCAAGCGCTTTAAAGAACTGCATCCGCAGGTTGCCACCAAATCCGGCTTGATGGTTGGCTTAGGCGAAACCACTGATGAATTATTAGAGGTGCTGCGTGATTTACGCGAGCATCAGGTCGATATGCTAACAGTGGGCCAGTACCTGCAACCGAGCAAACACCACCTGCCGGTAAAGCGTTATATGCCACCAGCCGAGTTTGCGGAAATCAAAACCTACGCCGATGAGATTGGCTTTAAACATGCTGCCTGCGGACCCTTTGTCCGCTCCAGCTATCATGCAGACCGTCAGGCAGCAGGTGAAGATATCTGCTAAGCTAATCCAAAACAAAGGGGGATGCGATGGAGCAACGACACTATCAAAGAGTGCGGTTTTTTAGTAAAGCACATCTGGATGTTGCAGGCCATAGCTATCCCACCGAAGTGCTGGACTTATCATTAAAAGGGGCACTGGTGCGCAAACCCGCCCCAGCCCTGCCCGCTACTGACTTACCGTTGCGCTTACGGCTGCAGTTAGACGATGCCGGCGATGAGCTGAATATGCTGGTCGAAATCGCCCATCACCACCAGGACTACCTCGGCTTACATTGCCTGAAAATTGATATCGACAGTATTAGCCACTTACGCCGCTTGCTAGAATTGAATTTAGGCGATGCCGCTTTATTAGAGCGCGAACTGGCTGAATTGTCGGGAGCGGATTAACCAGTACAGGCAACTAATCACCGCTTTCAGTCGGCTGCTCTGGCGCTAAGCTAGCCAGAGCCTGAATTGCTGGCGGATAACCAAAGTCAGCGGCAAGCTGCATATAGCTGTACCACTGCTGCCACGCCTCGTTTTGCCGGGCCAGATAAGCAAAATAGTATTGCACCGGCATCAGGCGATCACTTTGGGTTAACTCCTGCTGTAATAATGTTAAATACAGCGGCGGTAAGTCCGCCTCGTAGTGGCGCATACTGTTTAGTGTCGCTATTGGCCGGTAGGCCTGAATACCGACTGCCTGACAGGTATCGACCGGCGTCAGCTCTAAAGTCGCGGCAGCAGCTGGATAACGCTGCAGATAGCGCTGCACCGTGCTGTTGTCGTCACCTACTAACAAATTGGGAGCGATTAGCCCGGCTTTGCACACCATGCGCGCCGCCACCGGCGCTAACGCATACTCATCCAGAAAACCGGCAATATGTAAGAACTCGTGCCGCAGCAAAGCTAAATCGGCCTGTTCTGGTAATTGCATAATACCGTTATTAAAGCTGGCAACGCCGCGGCCACCGATAATCAGCAACTGCTGAAATTGCCCTTGCTGTACCCTATGACCTAAACGACGGTAGTCACACTGAATACGCTGCCCCGGCTGTTCGCTGCAATTTAGCACCGCGGCGTGGATCCGCAATACAGGTAAAAAACAGACGGGTAACGACGCTAATTGCGGATCCTGTTGCCAGTGTTGGTGCAGTTGCCGGTAGCTGCGTTCAGCAGCGGCTGTGGCAACCACTGGCTGAATCTTGAGTTGGCATTGCTGCGGCTCTGGCTGAACAGCTAAGACACTGTGCTGCCAAAAACCCAACTCAGCTAATAAAGCCGCCGGCAGCGGCTGTAGCATACTGGCATCCACCTGCACCTGAGCGGCAAGCCATTGTGCAGTTGAGCGCTTACCCTCAAGGCGTTGTTGCAGCATCAGGGCATGCTGTAATGCGCCTTCAGCGTTAAGTACTGCTGCGGCGCGCCACCAGTCTAATGCACTTGGTAGATCGTCAGCCGCCAAACGTCGTCTTGCCAGCTCGCTGGCCACATTGCCGTCAGTGGTCGCTCGCTGTAACAGCCGCTGCTCTTCGGTTGGTGGCTCCTGACAGGACTGCAAACATAAAAAAAGAAAAAAGCCAGCAAGCCGGCTTTTAAAACGCAAACGGCCTGGCTTACTCAAAGTCGTGCTGTTCATTGCTCAGCTCATCACCGCGCAATTTGGCCATTTCCATCCGCGCATAACGGTGTTCGACAAACTCGTAAACATTGGTCGCCAGGGTTTTGTGGTAATAAATCAGCGCCTGATTCGCATCGCCCCGCGCCTGATGCCACTTCGCCAGATAGAAATAGGCCTCACACAAGCGTTCAGCCAGCTGCTGCGGATTATTTAGCCCCACCAGAATAGATTCCAGTAATGCTTTTTCGCTAAGCTCACCGGCATAAAACCGCACCAGATTAGTTGCCCAATCGTCAGCATCTAGGGCGAGCAAATGTTGTTGCAGCACCGCTTGCGCCTGCTTGGCATCGCGCTCAGCAAAACCGATATAGCGCCACAGCACCCGATACGGATCGCTGGGTTTTACCTGATAGAAGGTATCAAAATCGGCTTCGGCCAAGTCAAAACGACCGGCATAATAAAACGCAATGGCACGATTCAAATAGGCAAAGTCATAATCGGGTGCCAATTCCAGCGTGGAATCAAAAGCCTCATAGGCTTCGCTGAAGTTGCCACTTAAGGTGTAATGGATACCTAAAAGATTATAGACTTCCGGCATATCCGGCTTTAGGCGCAGAGCGCGCATAAAATCGAGCCGGGCCAGCGAGCGTAAGCCAACACTGTCGTACATCACGCCACGGTCGTAAAACAACTGGGCACTTTGCGCTTCGGTCAGCTCAGCGCGTTGCAGAATCTCCGATAAGCGGGCAATCGCCAACTCATTGCGGTAAGGCACTTGCAGCGGCTCCGGAGTTAACCAGGCCTCTGCTTTGGTTGCAGGCTGTTGCGCACAGCCTGCCAGTATCATAAGCCCTGCAAGCAGGGCTAACTTGTACCGCGTTTTGCTCACATTAAGCTTCTGTAGCCGCTTCTGCAGCTGGTTTGGCCGTCGCTTCTTTGATGCTCAGACGCACACGGCCTTGCTTATCCACTTCCAGTACTTTCACTGCCACTTTCTGGCCAACCTGCAGGTGATCGGCAACATTCGCTACGCGCTCATCTGAGATTTGTGAAATATGTACCAGACCATCTTTACCTGGCAGTACATTAACGAAAGCACCGAAATCCACGATCCGCACTACTTCACCCTGATAGATAGTACCGACTTCGATCTCTGCCGTAATAGCGTTGATCTTATCGATAGCGATCTGGGCTGCCTTCGCAGTCGTGGCAGCGATCTTGATGCTACCATCATCTTCCAGCTCGATAGTGGTACCAGATTCTTCAGTGATCTGGCGGATTACGGCGCCGCCTTTACCGATAACTTCACGGATTTTCTCCGGATTAATCTTCATGGTGTAGATGCGCGGTGCATACTCAGACATCTCTGAGCGGTGCGAGCTAATCGCCTGATCCATCACATTCAGAATATGCAGACGGGCCGCTTTTGCTTGCTTCAGCGCGATTTGCATAATTTCCTGAGTGATACCGTCGATCTTAATGTCCATCTGCAGCGCGGTGATGCCTTCTGCAGTACCGGCTACTTTAAAGTCCATATCGCCCAGGTGATCTTCATCGCCCAGAATATCAGACAGCACGACGAAGTCTTCACCTTCTTTAACCAGACCCATGGCAATACCGGCTACTGAAGCTTTGATTGGTACACCGGCATCCATCAGCGCCAGTGACGAACCACAGACTGACGCCATTGAGCTTGAACCGTTCGATTCAGTGATTTCTGAAACCACACGTACCGTGTACGGGAACTCGTCAAACGATGGCATTACTGCCTGCACACCACGCTTAGCCAGACGACCGTGGCCGATTTCACGGCGCTTCGGAGAGCCCATCATGCCGGTTTCACCCACTGAGTACGGAGGGAAGTTGTAGTGCAGCATAAAGGTATCGTTTTTCGCACTCAGCAAATCGTCAACGCTTTGCGCATCACGGGCAGTACCTAAGGTCGCCGTCACCAGCGCCTGAGTTTCACCCCGGGTGAAGAGCGCTGAACCGTGAGTACGAGGCAGAACACCAGTCATCACACTTAAACCACGGATCATTTCCGGATCACGGCCATCGATACGCGGCTCACCTTTGGTAATTCGGCCACGCACCACTTTTGATTCTAAATTGTGGAAAATTTCACCGACTTCAGTCAGATTCAGCGCTTCACCTTCTGCCAGCTCAGCGGATAATTTCTCAATCAGTGCGGTTTTGATTTCACCAATCCGCTCATAGCGTTTGGCTTTTTCGGTAATGCGGTAAGCATCGCCTAAATCGGCAGTCGCCAGTTCGGCGATTTTTGCGATCAGGGCGTCGTTCTTCGCCGGAGCAACCCAGTTCCAGGCTGGCTTAGCAGCTTCGCCGGCAAATTCAACGATGGCATTGATTGCAGTTTGCATTTGCTGGTGACCGTACATAACGGCGCCTAACATCACGTCTTCTGACAGGATACCGGCTTCTGATTCCACCATTAATACCGCGTTCTGCGTACCGGCAACCACTAAGTCCAGCTTAGAGGTTTTCAGTTCTTCTTCTGATGGGTTTAACACGTACTGGTTATTGATATAACCGACACGGGCCGCACCGATAGGGCCACTGAACGGAATACCAGAGATGGCTAAAGCGGCAGATGTACCAATCAGCGCCACGATATCCGGCTGAATTTCTGGCTGTACTGACACCACAGTAGCAACAACTTGCACTTCGTTAGTGAAGCCTTCCGGGAACAGTGGGCGAATTGGCCGGTCGATTAAACGTGAGGTTAACGTCTCGCCCTCGCTTGGCCGGCCTTCACGTTTGAAAAAGCCACCAGGGATCCGGCCAGCTGCATACATTTTTTCCTGGTAGTTTACGGTTAACGGAAAGAAGTCCTGACCAGGCTTAGCTTCTTTTTTGCCCACTACTGTTACTAAAACAGCAGTATCTCCCAGGCTGGCCAGCACTGCGGCATCTGCCTGACGGGCGATAACGCCGGTTTCTAAAGTAAAGGTGTGTTGGCCGAACTGGAATGATTTTACGATGGGAGTCACGTGGTGTTTTCCTTTGTCTTAATCGCCGAATTGCGATGTGTTACTCTGTTTTATTTGCTTGCTTAGTATACTCTGTAAGCTGTGACAAAAGATAGTTCCGTTCTTTTGCCAGAAAAAATTTTGGCATCGAGTAGGAGGCGGGATCACTCCCGCCGTCCTCTCACACCACCGTACGTGCGGTTCCGCATACGGCGGTTCATGTTAACACTGGAACTGCCGGTGGCAATCCAGCAGTGATACTAGTCCAGCTTT
>Ga0181595_10001718_pt1 | contig 23087 bp, 18 predicted proteins | sample 041ome_7_FD_145604 | JGI IMG/M metagenome (GOLD analysis project Ga0181595, IMG submission 145604) | Coastal salt marsh microbial communities from the Groves Creek Marsh, Skidaway Island, Georgia - 041401AS metaG (spades assembly) | ecosystem: Environmental > Aquatic > Marine > Intertidal zone...
ACAAAATTGAAAAACTGTGGCATGCCCTGCACGAGACGATAACCCGGAATCATCAGTGCAAAAACATGGATGATTTACTGGAGCAGGTTTACTACTTTATGGACACTGCCGCACCGTTTCCGGGCGGCAAACATGGATTAAAGCGGGTGTATCACAATTAGGATCAGCTATTTAGTTGAGAGCAACAAAATCGTTGTGAAAGGAGCTCCTGATAATAACCAGATAATTAATACAAGACGAAACAATGGTTTCGTAGGAAGCGGAAGAGGTTATAACTATGATATTGGCTTAACATTCAATCAAAAACTAGAGCAATCCAGCGCTCTTATCGAAGCAGGCTGTATAAGTGATTGCGCTGAAGTGCTCGTTCTACTGATCAATCCAAATATGCAATACAAGTTCGGTTTAGACTCAATGGAGTATTCTCTATTCACAACAGACGTTGAGGCTTTATTTCCGCAAAAATGTAACTTGAGTGGCCCACAAACTCTTTCGTATAGTAAAAGAATTGATATTGCTAGTGGGCAAGTATTAAGTGTTAGTTACTCTCCGTTCATTATTCCGATTGAGTTAACAGTAATAGCGCTAATCGAAGATTTACAGAAAATTTATAATGAAAAATGTACAGCCTAACACCTTCTCCACTTTATTCCGAAAGTACCTAAACGAAGCCCTAACATACATTTATTCAGGGTGTAAGACGGTTATTCAAGTTCGAATATTTGTAGCAATCGAATGACCGCTATTGGCACAAAGCAGCCGTTCTTCGCTAAAGCATTAGCTACACAGGAAGGCAATAACTTCCAACCCACTATCGCAGGTTGCGACTCCGGTATGCGAGCATACCGGAGTCGGGGTTTGGTGCTATTTGGGAGAGCGGTTTAGCGTTTGGCACAAAGCTTCTTTTCTTCGCTAAAGCTTTGTTTGCAAATGAGGGCAGGTTTCTCACCCACTATCGCAGATCGCGACTCCGGTACGGCAAGCATACCGGAGTCGGGGTGTTTGGCAGCATCAGGTTATGACTTTTGTTAGATAAGCGCGTCCGAGTTGGGTGGTATGAGCAATGGCACAGGCGTAAGTGGCATAGCCTGCATTTTTTGCTGGCGCAGGCCTTTTAATTGTTGGCAGACCAGTTGCTGATAGGGGGTAAAAGCCGGATGCATAGCCATGGCTGTTAGTCCGGGTTGGAATTTTAACTGCTTGTCATCCAGCATCGCCGGGCTGGCAGTGTGTTGGAACAGGCTTAGCTCGGGTAAGAGCATACTGCTACAACCTAAACTGATGGCGATGCTTAACCCCGCTAAATCGGCATCGCCAAAATAGACACAGGGTTTACCGGTTTGCTGCCAGGCATCACAGAGGGCAGCACAGCCGCTGCTGTATTGTGTATCGCCACGATAAATGATCAGCGGCTGCGGGTACGGCATCGTGAACGTAAAACGCTCCAATTGATAGAAGCAATCCAGGTTTTCGACCACTATTAAGGTGTCATAGGCGCTGAGCGGCAGTTGCTGCCAGTCGAGATCGCTAAACTGCAGCGCTGGCAAGCCTTGAGCAAAAAGCGGGGTGTTAAGCCTGACTAATACCCGATGCTGGCGCGGGCTGGCGCCTGCGCCTTTTAGTTCTTGCTGGCTATGTAAGCTTTGCTCCAGTCGATCCTGACTGCTAAGGGGCTGGCGGAAACACGCTTGCCCTAACGCTTGCTGGGCCTTTGCAATTTGCTCTAACAGTGCCCGGTTAAATTGCACTCTAGGTAAGCGCGCACTATGTGCCGGTAATAATTGCTGTTCAATACACCAGGCAATTACCTGGGCAGCGATCTTACTGTCGGCTTTGATGGCAGCACTGCCGCCGCGTTGCAGGCGCTGCTCCAGCTTTAACAGCCAGTTTAGCGCCTGTAACCCCAGAGCCTGATGCATCAGGCTGCCTGCAAACCAATACTGATATCGCGGATCAGGTACAGGCTGTTAACGGCGCTGGCCGGGCTTTCTTCGCGTTGCAGCCGGAACATCTGTTTTTCTGAAGCCGGTAGCGCCTGATATTCAGCCAGAATTTGATACAACCAGATTTCGCTGTCCCAGGGCAGTTGTTGTTCTGTCAGATATTCCAGCGCACTTAAACTGCCGCCGCGGTCGATCACCCGCAAATAGAAGTTTTCGACATCGGTTTTTAGTGCCAACTGGCGGGCTGCAATTTCTTCATCCTGCAGCAGCTCACTAAAGCTGGCGCTTGGCGTATCAGACAGCGTTACCGCAACCTGCCGTGGCAGGGCGCGTACCAGTTCGGCTAGTATTTGCCGTTCACTGGCTTTATCCAGTGCGATAGCGGCCTGTGGCCGGATGGCACTGGCCTGGTTAAACAGGTCTGGTAGTTCGCTGCGGTTGGGATAATCGGCCGGCTGATACTTTGGATGCTGGCGTAAAAACGCCACCATATTGCTAATTAGCAAGGATCGCGATTGTTGCTGGCGGAACTTGGCCAGCAGCTCGACCAGGCGTTTTTGTACTTCCAGCAAGCTGCTATGATGCGAGCTCAGCTGGCTTTGCAGCTGGCTGACCAGCAGCTTACGCAGATGGTTATTGCCTTCCGACAGTTCAATCAGCTCGGTAAAGTCGAGCAGATCCAGGCCATCGAGTAAGCGGCGCAGTTGTTTTTGTGCGCGCTCGTTTTCGCGAATTTTATCGTCCAGGCTACTGACAAAACCAAAGTCGCTGTTGAGCCGGTGCCACAGGCTGTCGATCGCCTCTTCAAACTGGCCGCTTAAGTCATGCACATGCTCAGTTAACCGCTGCAGCTGCAACTCGGCCACTGCATAGTCGCCTTTGTACTGCGCATCGCGGTAAGCCTGCACCCGGTTGCGGATTTGCTCCAGTTTTTCGGCCACATCGGCGTTGATCTGGCGGCGATTTTCATCGGCCACCATACTGGCGATCAGCTCGCTGACTAAAGGCCGCAGTGCCAGCGGTTGCTGTTCGTCTGGCCGCCACAAAATACGGGCGGCAATCAGCTTTTTCAGCGCCCCTTCGCTAAAGGCCGTTTCATCGACATAACCATCCAGATAACCCTGCATCAGTTGCTTGTGGTACTTGCCGAGTAAAGCCAGCCGCTCAGCACCGGTATTAAACAGGTTGGAGGCGATGCCCGGGGTCGGATCCAGCGGCGCCATCAGAGTAATGCCTCCTGCTGCGGGGTATCTTCCACCGGCAGATGTTCTTCATCGCGGATAAAGCGAATCACATCAATCAGATAATCAATTTTACCGGTAACGATATAGTACTGGCGGTCGGCATGCGGCTGCAGCAGATAGCCATGTTCTTTTAAACGACGGAAAATTAGTTTTACCTGACTATCCAGTTGCTCGCTCTGGCTATTAAAAAAGCGGTCGCTGGCCAGCGTATTCAGGCGTTGGCGCAGGCTTTGGTTATCTTCGGTACGAAGCACAAACTCCTGCAGCTTGATGGTATCGCCAGCGGTCAGGGCGCTATCCCGGCCCAGGGTTTCCTGTACCAGTTGCAACCATTCCAGCAGCGGCAGCAGTGACTGCACCGTTTGCGCAAATTGCTGACTCAGCTGCTCGCGTGCCTCTTTGTTCAGCTCGTAGTAGCCAAGAAAATACACGCTCTGGTCATCGTTACTCACCAGCCGGCGGTTAAGCGGCCGCAGGTAATGATTGATGTCCTGCTGGGTTTGCTCCAAACTTAGATGCCGGTAGGCATCTTCATCGGTAATGCGGCAGATAAAATCGCCTGCCAGCAGGCGTTCCAGTAAGGGTCCGTGTTGCAGCATCAGTTGGCCTCCTGCTGTTTACTGGCTAAGCGCTCGGCTAAGCGGCTGATTTTGGGTTGAATACGTTTCAGGCGGCGCAGGCTGCTATTTTGCTGGTCCGGCTCAATTAAATAGCGGTGCTGGAATAACATTAACACATCGGATTCCGGGTTCGGGAAGGCGCCGACTATCACGATCTGATTGCTGCTACAGGCCTTAAACAGCTTTTCGACGTTGTGGTAGGCCAGGGTACCGATTTCATCAATCGGCCAGTGGATCGTGACCTTAGCTGCACCGCGCAATAAGCGGGTAAAGGCCAGCAGGTACTTACACAGAATCAGATAAGCCATACCATGGCTGGACGATTCCAGCAGCTGACGGTCATTTTTAATTACCAGCTCGGAGCCGCCTTCGCTTAAATGCAGCTCAAGGCGTAACAGCGATTCTATACTGTACTGCTCATCGGCACGCAGCAGCTCCACCACATCGGCCAGCGCATTCAGATACAGCTCTGAAGGTAAGGCTTTACCGGAGGCGCCCCAGTCATCATACAGCTTGGCAAAGTGCTTCAGCGGCTGCCAGAAACCCAGCTCGTCGATGGTCGATAAAATCCGTACTTCAGATTTGCTGATCCCTTCCAGTACCAGATCGTCGGCCACGGCTTCGCTTAAGCGGCGGCTTTGCAGTGCAATGCGGCGGTTAATATCGCTAAAGACGGTAAAGAATTTTTTCAGATCGCCGCCGATATTCTCGCCCATTTCCAGCAGCTGTTGCTGGGCATCTTTCAGAATTTGCAGCAGGTTTTGCAGAATCGGCAGCTGATCGCGCTCTTTCGCGTATTCCGGTAGTTTGCGTTTTTCATGCTCCAGCCGGTCGAGGAACTCCGGGCCGGCGTCTTTACTAAGCATGCCCTCAAACTGTGCCAGTGCTTGTTTTAGCAGGCTTTCCAGTTTGTTACGTTGCTCCAGTGCTTCATTAGCCCGGGCCAAACGTTCAATGATATCTGCACTCGGGTTCGCCGCGGCCGGGCTAATGCTGGCCAATTGCAGATCTTGCAGTTTCGTCAGTACCGGCTTTAACTGCGCCAGTAAGTGCTCGGCTTGCTGCATCTGCTCCTGCACGCTGCGCTTTTGTTCTTCCAGCTGTTTGCTGCTCGCGCTGTATTCGGTTTTTAACTGTTCCAGCGCCTGCTTGCTGCTGCGCAGCTGCTGCTTTAAGCCGGTTTCCTGTTCCAGTAGCTGCGGCCGCAGTTTCTGCCAGTCCAGCGCCATAAAGCTTTGCCAGGCGGTTAGTTCATCCTGGCGGCTCTCAACGGCTTTGATCTCGCTGCGGAGCTGATCCTGTTTCTGTTTTAGCTCGGTCAGGCGGCGCGGGTCGATACCTTTCGCCGACAGTTCTTCGTTAAAGGCCTGTTGCAGCTCTTTAATTTGCTGCTGGTTATCATCGCGCTTGCGCTCAAGTTGCCGTTCCAGCTCGTCGATCTGCTCGTCAAACACCTGTAGCTCAGCCTGCCAGTCGGCTTTTAGCTCCATGCGCTGGCTGTGGTGATCGTCTTTTAGCGCCTGCAGGTCCTGCTGCTGTTGCTGCTTAGTTTTTTCCAGCTGTTGCTGCTGGGCAGACAGTTCGGCTTTAACTTTAGCCTGGCGCTGGGTCACCAGCTCACGTTGCTGCGCCTGCAGGCGGTTACGGGCATCGCGGGCGTACTCGATATTCTGCTCGTACTGGGTAAACTGCCACTCGGCCTGCTCGACCTGAGCCCGCAATAGCTCGGCCTGTTCAAAGCGCTCTTTTAACAGCTTTTCGGCCTGCTGTTTCTGGCTTTGCAGTTGTTGCACCTGCTGCTCGGCGGCCTGAATACGGTGGCGGATCGCAGCTTCATCCTGGGCATAATCCGGGGTATCAATGGCTGTCAGCTCCAGCGTCAGGCCATAGAGGTTGTCGCTAAGCTCACTCAGATGCGGCTGTAAGTCCTGCCGGTCCAGCAGGCGCTCGTCCAGCACCTTACCGAGTTTTTGCTCCCAGCCGTTATAGTGCAGACGCAGGAAATGCCGCAGACTGCCTTGTTCCGGACTAAGCTGGCGGTGTAGTTGCTGTAGCTGTTGCTCGGCACTGTGCAGCGCTTTGCGGCCTTGCTCCAGTTGCTGGTCGGCCAGTTCGCGTGCTTCGCGGGCCTTTTGATACTGCTGCTGTAATTGCTGCAGTTGCCGGGCCTGCTGCTGTGCCTGTTGCTGCGCTTGCTCCAGCCGCAGCTCGGCAACGCGCTGCGCTTCCAGCTCATCTTCGGTTAAAGCCGGGCTGCTAAGCTGGCTTTGTAATACGGCGATCTGGCTGCTTAGCTGGGTTAGCTGGTCGGCATATTGCTGCTGGGCCTCTTGCAGGCGGCCCTGGAAGCCTTGCTCCAGTGTCGCCAGCTTGTGTTCCTGCTGCTCGCGGGTCTGATCTTTTTGTTGTTGTAAAGTGCGCGCCTTGGCGCGGTGTTGCTCACTTAAGCGGTTAAAGGCTTCGGCCAGTTTGGCTTTGCGTTGCTCCAGCTGGCGCTCTAAATCGCCATGCTGCTCCACCATCAATTGATACTGCTCGGCCAGCTCCTGCAGGGTTTCACGCCACAGTGGCAAGGCATCGGTATCGCGCTGAAGTTTTGGCATATCTTTGCTGTCGTAGTCGTCATAGCGCTGCTGCAATTGGTCCAGCCGGGCGCTGGTTTCATGTAAACCGGCTTCGGCCTGTGCCAGCTTGCTGCTCAGCTCCAGCTGCTGCGCACTAAACACGTCTTTGGCGGTTTGCAGCTGTCCCCGCAGCAGATGCAGTTGCTGCTCGGCATCGGCTTTACGTTGTTTTTGCTGCTGCTCATCGTCCTGTAACAGCGGCAGCAACGCCACTAACAAGGCTTCGCTGCCGTCGAGTTGTTGCGCCAGTTGTTTCAGCCGCTCAAAATCCTGCTGCAGCCGGTCCAGTCGCATCGACTGCCGCATCTGCTGGATCCACTCGCGTGCCTTGGTATTTTTCACCTTGGTGGTGGGCAGGGTGACGCCATCCTCTTCAAAAATTGCCGCCAGCATGGCTTTAAGCGTATCCATTTTGCCTTCTTTGGCATGCACGGCACTGACCAGTTTTTCGATATGCCGCAGTTTATGGCCGCTGGCAACCAGGCTGTAGCTGCTGGCCAGGCGGCGCAGCTTCAGGCTATCGGCATTATTGCCGCGTAGCGCGGCGGCATCGTTCTGAATAATGCTGCGATACTCGCTGGTGGCACTGATTTTTGGCGACACCTGTACATCCGGGCGGGCGCGCATTGCCGCTGCCCAGTCACTGTAGCTCATACCTTTGGCGCCTTCGCTGCTGTGCTGCAGATAAAAGTCGCTCTGGTAGGGCGCACCGACAAAGCGGTAATCGACACCGCCGTCGCTTTTCCGGGTTAGCACTACCTGGCAAATTTCGCCGCCTTCGCGCCGGTATTCATAGATCAGATAGCTGTTGGTATAAGGCAGGTAAAATTCATCGAATTTTTTGCGGGTTTTTGGCACCACCCGGTTCGGCTGTTCACCGTAAAATACCGGTACCAGCCGCTGCAGCGTGGTTTTACCCGAGGCGTTGGTACCGCAAATATTAGTATGCTGATCCAGTTGTAATTCCACCACACCCGGCAGGTGGGTATGGATCAGCACAATACGAAGTAATTGAGACATAGCGCATCCTATCGACGGCGCCCAATTACCGCGCCGTTTTCTTCTGATTTTGGCGGTTATTATCCATGGAATGACAGGAATTGCTAGTCAGCCAGTTCTTTTACCTTGATAGCACCGGCACTGATATTTTGCAGTTGTAAGCACAGGGCGTCACGTTGTTCCAGCGGGAGCTGCAGTTGCAGTACCACCTGTTGTTGATACTCTGCGCTTAACAGTTCGGCTTGATACTGAGCCATTAATTGTCGCACCCGTGCTTCGAGGGCAAAATCTAGCTGCAGTTGCAGCCGGGTTTTTGGGGTGATGGCCACTAAACTCGCCAGTTGTGCGGCCTGCGATACCGCTGCCGAATAGGCGCGAACGAGGCCACCGGCACCGAGCTTAATACCGCCAAAATAGCGCACCACCACCGCCAGACAATTCCCTAACTCACGCTCGGTCAGTACATGCAGCATAGGTTTGCCGGCGGTGCCGCTGGGTTCACCATCGTCACTAAAGGCCTGAGTCTGCGGCTGGCGGGTATTGCCAATAATGTATGCCCAACAGACATGGGCCGCGTCTTTGTAATGTTCGCGGTAGTGCTGCAGCCAATGCAGCGCCTGTTCACGATCGCTTACCGGTTGCAAGAAGGTAATAAATTCGCTGTTTTTCTCTGTAAGATAATGTTCTACCGGATTACCCAGCACAGTATAAGTTGTCATCAAGATTAGTTAGTGTTGCCCTGAGCCGCTTTGATAGCCCTAGTATACTGAAAATTACCCAGTTTCCCCTAGGTATCGAGCTCAGATTAACTGGCGCTGCTTGTCAGTTTGGTCGGATCCAACAAGCTGGCCAACTCCTCCCGATCGATCCCGGTTTGCTCGGCGGCGACATCCAGAATAGGCCGCTGTTGTTGATAGGCTTGCTTGGCAATACGCGCTGCCTGTTCATAGCCGATGCGGCTGTTAAGTGCCGTAACCAGGATCGGGTTTTGCGCCAGACTGGCAGCAATATGTCGCTCGTTGACGGTAAAGCCGGCGATGGCCTGTGTAGCCAGTGCGTCACAACTGCCGCTGAGTAAAGCTATGGCTTGCAGTAAGTTATCGGCCACCAACGGCAACATCACGTTAAGTTCAAAGTTGCCGGATTGGGCAGCGATGCTAATCGCTGTATCACAGCCAAATACCTGAGCACAGGCCATAGCAACGGCTTCCGGAATAACCGGGTTCACTTTGCCGGGCATAATGGACGAGCCTGGCTGCAACGCCGGCAGGCTGATTTCCGCTAAACCCGCTAAGGGGCCGGAATTCATCCAGCGCAGGTCGTTAGCGATCTTTAGTAAGGCGGCCGCCAGCGTTTTCAGGCAACCCGATAACGCCAGGGCGCTATCCTGCGAGCTGAGGTTAAAGAAAAAATCCGGGCTGACGCTTAACTTGAGACCGGTTTGCTTACTGAGCTGTTGGGCGAACCTCGCCGCAAACTGGGGGTGGGCGTTAATGCCGGTTCCTACCGCGGTGCCGCCCTGCGCCAGTTGGCTTAATAGCGGTATCTGCTGCTGTAATTGTTGTGCGGCATGTTGCAACTGACTGTGCCAGCCACCCAGTACCTGCGCGAAGGTCACGGGCATCGCATCCATTAAATGGGTGCGACCGGTTTTAACAATATGGCCGACAGTGGCAGATTTTTTCCTGATCGCCTGCTGCAAGCCCTGAATCGCCGGCAGTAACTGCTGTTGTAACGCCAGCAAGCTGCTGAGCTGGATCGCGGTTGGTATCGTATCGTTACTGCTTTGCCCCAGGTTCACCTGATCATTAGGGTGAATTTTGGCGCCGCTGAGCTCACTGGCCAAGGTCGCCAGCACCTCATTCACATTCATATTGCTGCTGGTTCCCGAGCCGGTTTGTAGCACCGGCACCGGAAATTGACTTAAGTCGGTGTTGTTGAGGAGTTGCTCAGCCGCCTGACTAATTGCTTTAGCCTGCGCTGCAGTCAGTAAACCCAGTTCGGCATTGGTCAGGGCTGCGGCTTTTTTAATCTGCAGTAAAGCTTTGATAAAACCCACTGGCATTGGCTTGCGGCTAATCTGAAAGTTTTGTACGGCACGCTGAGTTTGTGCCTGATACAAGGCTTGCGCAGGTACTTGCAGCTCTCCCATCGAATCATGCTCAATCCGAAAACTCATGTTACACCCCCTGATAAAAAATCTGGTTTAAACTGGCTTGTAGTGCCAGTTGCCGGCTTCTGCCGTCGTGCTGTTGCTGATAAAACCGGTTTAACGCCAGCAATAACAGGTACAGCTGATCCAAGCACGGTTGTTGTGCGGCAGGATAGCCTTTATGCCACATTGCGGCTTGAGCCAGATTAAACAGGCCCTGGCGTAGACACCATTCCTGCAATAACGGGTTAGCATTGAACGCCAGCTGACTGGCCAGGCGGCAACTACAGGCAACATAGTCCGATACCAGACGGCCATATTGTTGTTTTGCATCAAAGGATTTAAACAACTGGTACTCCAGGCGCGACCAGCTTGACCACAGGTTTTGCATATTCCGATAGTTCTTGCTTGCGATTAAATGATAATAGTTATCATTAACCAAAAGTCAAGCTATCGATAATCAACAACGGCAGACCAGCTGCCGTTGCGATGCCGGGGATTAGGCTGCAGGCAGGATATAACTGATATGTTGATAAAAACGTACAATCAGATCCTGGCGCTCTGCCGGAATCTCCAGTTGCCGGGCGAAGCTACGTAGCGCGTCTTCGACCTGGTTCATAAAGCGGCCATAGCCAAACTCGGTGTTGTCGTCTTTATCGGCCACAATAATAAAGTGTGCGCTCTCAACCAGCTTATCAGCCTGCCAGAAGGTGAGCAGCTGGGGCTCAGTACAATCCGGGTTAAAACTGATTTTCTGCAGCTCGCGGTTCTGCTCGATTTGGTCCCACTTGCTGCTGCGCACTACCGGTGTCAGACCATTGGCAACGATGGCCAGCCGGTCCAGCTTTTTACCGGCACAGGCTTCGACAAAGCGTTGTTGCAGCTGCTGATACAGCGGGCTAAAGTCGGTTGCTCCCGCTGCAAGCCACTGCTGTTTTAGCTGCCGGGTAAGGGGCAGGGTAACAGTGACGTAAGTCAACTCGCTGTGTTCGTCCGGTAGTGCACAGTGCCGGGCTTTGTAGCGTGGGTAGAGGCCGCGCAGTTTATAGCCATAACTTTCTTTATGACCTTTAGTTTTTGCAAACAGATCATAAGACAGCTGCTGATGGTCGCGCAGTTTCAGTGCCGGCTTACCAGGTAACTGTTGCTGCCAGGCCTGCAGGCACTGTACTACTTTGCTGTGAAAGGCTGCAGCCTGGGACCGCAGCTCTTCACCGGTGGCCAGAAATACCACCCTGATCTTGCGTGCCTGATAATCAGGCTGGCTGAAGATACCCTGGCCTTCATGGTATTTAGGGTTATAGAAAAACAGGATCTGCTTTTCGGTTTGTAAGGTATAGGCCTCCTGATGGAAGCGCACTACCGGCAGTTTGTCATTGGCAATTAATTGCACATTGCGCAAATCATATTGCGGCAGTAGCGCAAACAGTTGTTGGGCTAACTGCTGGTAGCAGGCTTCATGACTGCTGAACTGCTGGTAGAACGCCGCGTCGGGCTTAAATTCTGCCAGTAAATACTGATTAGAACGGGCTGTGGTACTGATATAAACACGATGCGGATTGTGGCTGGCCATAGTAGCTCTCCTTAACCATTAACTGCGGCTAAGTGTAGCGAAAAGGGCCGGCTGGATTGTTGCGGTAGATTAAAGTATCTGTCGCCATTTTAGTACTCTGTTCAGGGTTCGTTCAGCTCCTGATGATGCTTGCCGAATACCGGAATGGTAATGTGCCAGCGGATCGCCGCCAGCCGCAACAATAATAAGCCCAGCATACCGGCCAGCATTGCATACAGCTGCGGTACCGCCAGTGCCAGTAACGAGGTGTAGATAATGCCGCCGAAAATACAGGTTACCGCATAGAGTTCGCCGCGAAACACCATCGGCACTTCCCGGCACAATACATCACGGATCATGCCGCCACAAACGCCACTCATGGTGCCGAGCATAATAGCCACCATGCTGGAGGTACCATGATCCAGCGCCTTTTGAGTTCCCATAATGACAAAGAATGCCAAGCCAAAGGCGTCAGCAATTTGCAGGGTATTATTGGGAATGGTCAGCCGGTTACGTACCAGCAGGATTGTGCCGATAGCGGCAACAAAGATGGCGTAAAAATAGGTATTATTATTTATCCAGATCACCGGCACATCCAGGATCAGGTCGCGCAGGGTACCGCCGCCAATCGCCGTAACACTGGCCAGTACAATCACGCCAAAGCCATCCATATGATTGCGCCAGGCCGCTAAGGTACCGGAAATCGCAAACACGGCGATGCCCAATAAATCAAACCATAAAAAATATTCCGGCATTTTGCGATTCCCTGGCGAACTTAGCACAATTGACACAGTCTGCTTTAAGCAGCACCTTGTTGCTTAAAATAACACTGTCAAAACTTTATTGCGATGCCAGGCCTGTGCTAGGCTGCGCAATTTTCCGGAATAGTTTTCGAAGCCTATGAAAAAAACGCTGTTATTCTCGGTTGGAGCCCTGCTACTGGCGGCAGGCAGCTATTTTTATGTGAATTATCAGGCCGAAAAATTGATTGCCAGCCAAATTGATGTGTTAAATACCTCCTACGCTGAAATGGCGAAACAGGGGCTGATGCCGGCGGTAGAGCTGAAATACAGTGGCATTCGCGCCAATTTCTGGCGGGACCATTACCGCTTATCTGGCTTGCAGCTGAAAGTGGCTGGTGTCGGCGCGGTGGCCGAAGTGGGGCGCCTAAGTTTACGTGGTTTTAAACCGGGGCAGCTCTCCGAGCAAGGCCAGCTGCGGGTGCAGGAATTACGGCTGACCGATCTGGTGCAACTGATGTTACCGCCAGAGGCGGCGCAATTACTGGCCGAGTCGCCGTTATGGCTCGATTACCGCTATCAGTATCTGCCAGAGCAAGACCAATTGCTGTTGCAGCAACAACTGCAAATTGAGCAAAGCCTGCAACTGGATATTCAGTTACAGCTGGGTGGCGTGCAGGCATTATGGCAGCTCGGGAATGAACTGGCAGCCATGGATGTACCGGCACAGCAAGAGTTTAGCCAGAGTGAGGCCTACAAAAGTCGTTTGCAGCAGGCCTTTGCCAGTTTAACCCTGCAAAGTGGTGAATTTACGCTGGAAAATAATGGTTACCTGCAAAAGCTACAGCCGGTACTGGCCAGTCAGCCGGCTACCGCACAGCTGGCTGCGATTAAACCGCAGTTGGAGCTGTATGTGCAAAGTACTGAGTTGGTCACTGAGCGCATTCGCGAGAATTTGCTGCTGTTTATCAGTAACCCACAGCGGGTAAAACTGAGCTTTAATTTGCAGCGGCCGCTGACCTGGCAGCAGCTGCAAAGCGGTGAGCTGGCAGAGGAGTTGACCACCCCCGAGCAGTGGGTGGCCTTTACAGGTTTACTGGTCGAAGCGAATTAAGCGCTAAAGCCAACGTGCGTTGGCTTCGTCTTATGGTGGCTTACCTTAACCCAGCCAAGGCAAGTTAGCCCGACGCTGCGCCTCAAAGGCGGCGATCTGGGGATTTAACTGCTCGCTGGAGCCGATAAAATCCAGCCCGGAGAGTAAACGCTGTTTAATATCCGGGTCGATATTAAAACCCATCGCCGCATTATTGCCGAACAGGATCTCCTGGCTTGCCAGATCGATCTGCCACTGCTGCGGCCCCTGGGCACAGCGGTTAAACAACAGCTCGATATTGGTTTTGCTTAAGGTAATTAATAACATGCCGTTATTTACGCTGTTATTAAAGAAAATATCGGCAAAACTTTCGGCAATAATCACATTAAAGCCATACTGCTGCAGCGCCCAGGGCGCATGCTCGCGGCTGGAGCCACAGCCAAAGTTGGCGCGGGTTAATAAAATTGACGCGCCCTGATACTCTGGATAATTCAGCACAAACTCCGGGTTAGCGGCGCCATCAGCCAGATAACGCCAGTCATAAAACAGCGCTTCAGCAAAGCCATCGCGGCTCACCGAGGTTAAAAACTGCTTGGGAATAATCTGGTCGGTATCAACGTTATTTTTATCCAGCGGACACACCAGGCCTTGTTTAAAAATCTGGCTCATTGGGCGGCTCCTTCTAAACGGGCGACATTAACAAACTTACCGGCGATGGCGGCAGCGGCAGCCATGGCTGGGCTAACTAAGTGCGTACGGGCACCACGGCCCTGACGGCCCTCAAAGTTACGGTTACTGGTAGAAGCACAGCGCTGACCGGCGGCGACTTGATCGTCATTCATACCCAGACACATTGAGCAGCCCGGTTCCCGCCATTCAAAGCCCGCTTGTTTAAAGATCTCGGCCAGACCTTCCTGCTCGGCCTGCCGTTTGACCACGCCAGAGCCTGGTACTACCAAGGCCCGCACGCCGGGCGCGACCTTGCGATCCCGCACGACGCTGGCGGCGGCACGTAAGTCTTCAATCCGGCTATTGGTGCAGCTACCGATAAAGACCACATCAACAGCACAGTCGGTCAGTTTCTGGCCGGCGCTCAAGCCCATATACTGCAGGGCGCGTTCCGCAGCCTGACGCTTGGTGTCGTCGCTAAAGCTTTCCGGTGCCGGGACCGGCTCATCAACGGCAATCACCTGCTCAGGGTTAGTGCCCCAGGTAATTTGCGGGCTGATGCTGCTGGCATCCAGGCTGATAGTTTTATCAAACACGGCATCGGCATCGGAATGTAGGCTCTGCCAATAGCTAACCGCAGCGTCCCAATGCTCAGCCTGTGGCGCATGGGCTTTGCCTTTTAAATAGGCAAAGGTGGTGTCATCCGGGGCAATTAAACCGGCTTTGGCGCCCATTTCAATACTCATATTGCACAGTGTCATGCGGCCTTCCATACTCATACCGCGAATGGCGCTACCGCAAAACTCGGCGACATAGCCATTACCGCCAGCCGTACCTAATTTGCCAATGACCGCCAGGATCACATCTTTAGGCGTAACATGCTCTGGCAGGTCACCGTTAATTTCCACTTTCAGGGTTTTCGCTTGCTGCTGTGGCAGGGTTTGGGTGGCCAGCACGTGCTCAACTTCCGAGGTGCCGATACCAAAGGCCAGAGCGCCGAAAGCTCCATGCGTCGAGGTATGCGAATCACCACAGACAATAATCATCCCCGGCTGGGTTAAGCCTTGCTCCGGGCCAATCACGTGCACTATGCCCTGATCGGGGTGGGTCAGATCCAGCAGTGGAATACGGTGCTCATCACAGTTGGCGGCCAGGGCTTCTAATTGCTTGCGCGAGGTTTCACCGGCCGCATCCAGGCTGCGGCGCTGAGTAGAAACATTATGGTCCATGGTAGCAAAGGTCAGATCCGGGCGGCGCACGGCGCGGCCAGCCAGTTTTAAGCCGGAGAACGCCTGCGGTGACGTCACTTCATGAATTAAATGCCGGTCGACAAATAATAAGTCGGTGCTGGCGTTTAATTTGCCGACCACATGGCTGTGGTAAATTTTCTGATACAGGGTCTGGCCCATCAGTGTGTCTCCTGCTGTAAGGTGGCGACAATGGCCGCGCCAACGGCGGCGGTGCCATAAGTAGATTTCGGGTCGATATCACGGGTGACGATATGCTGCTCTAAACACTGCTGCACCGCGCGCTCAATCGCCTGGGCAGCGGCTTCTTCGCCAAAGCTGTAACGCAGCATCAGGGCGGCACTTAATATTTGCGCGATAGGGTTGGCGATACCCTGGCCGGCGATATCCGGCGCACTGCCACCGGCTGGTTCGTATAAACCAAAGCCGCTGCCATTTAAACTGGCCGACGGTAACAAGCCTAATGAACCGGCGATGGCGGCAATTTCATCGGATAAAATATCGCCGAACAGGTTATCGCACAGCATCACGTCAAACTGCTGTGGGCTGCGGATCAGCTGCATCGCCGCATTGTCGATATACATATGTTCCAGTGTGACATCCGGGTAGTTTTTGGCCACCTGTTCCACCGTTTCGCGCCATAAAATACTGGTTTGCAGCACATTGGCTTTATCAATAGAGGTGACTTTTTTGCCGCGCTTTTGCGCCGCCTGAAAGGCTACTTCGGCAATGCGGGTCACTTCTGCCACACTGTAGCGCTGGGTATCAAAGGCAGTGTCGCCGCTACGCCCCTTTTCGCCAAAATAAATGCCGCCGGTTAATTCGCGGATACACAGCACATCCATGCCTTTGCTGCTGACCCTTGGATGCAGTGGCGATAAATCGGCAAAGGCCGGATAAATTTGCCCCGGACGCATATTGCAGAATAAGTCGAAGGTTTTACGCAGTGGCAGCAAAGAGCCACGCTCAGGTTGCATATCCGGTGCCAGGCCAGTCCACTTCGGGCCGCCGACGGAACCAAATAAAATGGCATCGCTGGCTTTACACAGTGCCAGCGTGTCCGGCGGCAGTGGTACGCCGGTGGCATCCAGGGCGGCGCCGCCAACCAGCGCTTCGGTTAACGTTAATTGGAAGTGAAATTTATCCGCCACCACCTGCAGTACCTTAATCGCCTCGGCCATGACCTCCGGGCCGATACCGTCACCGGGCAATACCGCGATCTTGTAATGCTTACTCATATTTCACCTGCTGCTTGTTTACTTTGGGATTCGTTCGCTTTGGCCTGTTTATGGGCGTCGATGGTTTGGGCGCGTTGGATCATATTCAGTACATGCACATAGGCCAGCACTGAGGCGCGGACGATATCGGTGGCCAAACCGGCACCGTGGAAGCGTCGCCCTTCATGTTCGGCAATAATATCGACCTGACCCAGGGCGTCTTCGCCGCTGCCTTTCGCCGACAGGTTAAAATCGACCATCCGGATCTGTAATTTGCTGATGCGCTGTACCGCCTGAAACGCGGCTTCGACCGGGCCATTGCCGGTGGCGGCTTCGGTAAAGATCTTGCCGCCGCAACTTAAGCCTACTGTGGCGCTGGCGACATGGCCGGTATGGGTTGAGGAGCTTAAAAACTCCAGCTTGTAGAACTCGTCCTGCTCCTGCAGGTTCTGGAAGAACACCAGGGCTTCTAAATCGTAATCAAACACCCGGCCTTTCTGATCGGCCAGTGCGACAAAGCTGCTGTACACCGCTTCCAGATCGTAGTCGTCTTTGGTGTAACCCAGCTCAGCTAAGCGGTGCTGAATAACATGACGGCCCGAGCGTGAGGTCAGGTTTAATTCGTTCTGGCGGATGCCGACCTGTTCAGGCGAGATAATTTCGTAGGTGCTTTGCGCTTTTAACACGCCATCCTGGTGAATACCCGAGCTGTGGGCAAAGGCATTTTCGCCAACGATGGCTTTGTTGGGCTGGATGGGCATATTGCAGATCTGGCTGACCAGATGGCTGCTGCGGTAAATCTCGGTGGTTTTAATGTCGGTATACAGCGGCGCTAAAATATCCTTGCGGGTATTGATAATCATCGCCACTTCTTCCAGCGAGCAGTTACCGGCCCGCTCACCAATGCCATTGACGGTACATTCAATCTGCCGCGCGCCGGCCTGAATGGCGCTGATACTGTTTGCTACCGCCAAACCCAGGTCATTATGACAATGCACACTTAAGCGCGCCTTATCAATATTTGGCACCTTGTTACGCAGCGTGCTGATAATAGCCGCATATTCGTTGGGGATGGTGTAACCCACGGTATCCGGAATGTTAATGGTGGTGGCGCCGGCAGCAATGGCCCGCTCGACTATCCAACATAAATCGTCCACCGGGGTGCGGCCGGCATCTTCGCAGGAGAATTCGATATCATCGGTATAGCGGCTGGCCAGTTTAATGGCGGCGACCGCCTGATCTGAGGCTTCGGCCAGGGTTTTGCGCAGCTTGTACTGCAAATGCAGCGGCGAGGTGGCAATAAAGGTGTGAATACGGCGGCGTTCAGCATCTTTTAGTGCGGCGCCACAGGCTTCAATATCGGCTGCCACTGCCCGCGCCAGGCCGCAAATAATTGGGCCTTTCACTTCGCGCGCGATGCGCTGTACCGAATCAAAATCACCGGGGCTGGACACCGGGAAGCCGACTTCCATCACATCGACATTTAAGCGGGCAATGGCATGCGCCAGCTGGATTTTTTGCTTCTGGCTTAAACTGGCACGCAGTGCCTGCTCGCCATCGCGCAGGGTGGTATCGAAGATCCAGATTTTGTTATCAGCACTCATTACGCAATCCTATGTTATCAAATCGTGGCGTACTGCTTGCCGGGATAAAAACAAAAAACCCCGGCCTTGGGCACGGGGTTTTAGGTTTATCGGTAAGGGTTTTTCACCAATAAGCACGGCCCCGCGCAGCGCAGAGGAGCACGAGGAGGAGGCTATTGAAACGCACTAATACCGAAGAAATCATTTACTGCCTTTAAAGTCGAAGTTGCAGAACGCCTTTAGTAATACCATGGTTATTTTTTATCTGCAACAGTATAGATGGCTAAATGGATAAATTTTTGCAGAAACTTTAGTCGCACAAGGCAACGCATATTGCGTAACCTTTGACGCACCGCTAGATTAGCCGACATTCTTCCCATTGCAGGACTGCAAATGAAATCCTTATTCAAACCTTTAACGGCGCTACTGTGCAGTAGCTTGTTGCTAACCGCTTGTGGCAAGCCGGCTGAACCTGCGCGAAGTGCAACCGCCGCAGCGCAAAGCCTCTCTGTACTGGATGACGCTGCTGAACACTATGTCAAACTGGTGCTGGCACTCGGCCAATATGATGGTAACTATGTGGATGCCTATTATGGCCCGGCTGAATGGGCCGAGGCAGTAAAACAGCAGCCGCAACCCCTTTCAGAGCTACTTGCTGAAGCTCAGTTGCTGCGCGATGCGTTACAGGCGCACAGCGAAACGGATGCGATGTTAAAGTTGCGGTTGCATTATTTACAGCGACAGCTAACGGCGCTGATTAGCCATGCCGACACGCTGCAAAACGGCACTGCGGCCAGCTTTGAACAACAAGCTAGCGAACTCTACGATACCCAGCCACCGCAACAGGACCTTAGCAGCTTTGCCCCTGTGCTGGCTGAGCTGGAGCAACTGGTACCCGGCGAGGGCAGCCTGACCGAGCGGGTCGTGGCCTATCGCAAAAACTTTGTTATTCCGGCGGATAAATTACAGCGGGTGTTTGAACGGGCGATCGCGGAATGCCGCGACCGGACCTTACAGCGCATCAGCCTGCCGGCGCAGGAAAATTTTACGCTGGAGTTTGTGACCGACAAACCCTGGAGCGGTTATAACTGGTATCAGGGCAAGGCTTATAGCCTGATCCAGATTAATACCGAGCGGCCGATTGATATCTCCCGCGCCGTCGATCTGGGCTGTCACGAGGGCTACCCCGGCCATCACACCTATAATGCGCTACTGGAAACCGAGCTAAAACAGCAGCGCAACTGGGTGGAGTTTAGTGTTTATGCGCTATTCAGCCCACAGTCGTTAATTGCGGAAGGCACCGCCAACTATGGTATTGATATCGCCTTTCCCGGCGAGCAAAAACTGGCGTTTGAACGCGACGTACTGTACCCGTTAGCCGGGCTGGATCCATCGCAGGCCGCAAGCTACGACCGCTTTTTAAAACTGATGGCACGCCTTAGCTATGCCGGTAATGAAACCGCCCGCTTATTGCTAAATGGCGAGATTGATGAAGAGCAATTTGTTGCGCTGCAGCAGCAATATCTGCTGCAAAGCGAGGCCGAAGCGCGGCAGCGGCTACGTTTTGTCAGAAGTTACGGCGCCTATGTAATTAACTACAATTGGGGCAAAGATTTGGTGAAACAGTATGTCGAGCAGGCCAGCAGCGAAGATGAGCGTTGGCAGCGTTTTATTAGCTTGTTGTCGACGCCAAAACTGCCGTCTTCGTTAACCTGGTAACAGTGTAAATACGCAGTCGCGCCGGGCTTGAAGCCAGCTGGCGCGCCCCCTTTATTGAACAACTCGTTTTAACAGGAATCGTTATGGAACGTTATTTTGAACGTTTAATGTATGCCACGCGCTGGATTATGGCGCCCATTTACCTTGGCTTAAGCTTGTGCTTACTGGCGCTGGGCATTAAATTTTTCCAGGAAGTGTTTCACTTTATTCCGCTGATTTTTAGTATGAAAGAAGTGGAGTTAATTCTGATTACGTTAAGTCTAATCGATATCGCCCTGGTTGGCGGTCTGATTGTGATGGTGATGTTTTCCGGCTATGAGAACTTTGTCTCGCGCTTAGATTTACAAGATCACGACGATAAGTTGGGCTGGCTGGGTAAGCTCGACTCTAATTCACTGAAAAATAAGGTCTCCGCCTCTATTGTTGCCATCTCGTCGATTCACCTGTTGAAGGTATTTATGAATACTGAGCAAATCGAGAATGACAAGATTATGTGGTACCTGTTAATCCATATTACCTTTGTCATCTCTGCTTTTGCGATGGGTTACCTGGATAAAATCTTACGCGATAAACCAGACCCGAAAATTGTTGTGCCTGATCACACACAGAAATAACTTGCATATCGGCGCAGCCTTAATTAAGATGCGCGCCGTTCTGTCGGTGCTCACGCACAGTATGCCCGGGTGGTGAAATCGGTAGACACAAGGGATTTAAAATCCCTCGGGGGAAACCCCGTGCCGGTTCAAGTCCGGCCCCGGGCACCATTTAGTTGATTTTAAACAAGTTTTTTAATCACTAAAACGCAGAATAACGAACTACAAAAAGTCATGTGTAGTTCGTGTGTAACACAACATGCGAGTTTAGCTCAGCTGGTAGAGCGCGACCTTGCCAAGGTCGAGGTCACGAGTTCGACCCTCGTAACTCGCTCCAAACACTTAAGAAGCCGCTTTAACAGCGGCTTTTTTGCATCTGTGGTATCGCTTTTCGCATCGACTGCCTATCCACGTTCTGTGGCACTGTTCACGTTATTTAGTCTCTTCTTAGAACACAAAATCCCTTGCTGGCGCATTATGGGTTAAAACCACTCCAAACCATCACTGTCGAGCTCGATGGATTAGCTCCATAACCTACTGGCTATGCAGCTATTAAGTGCCATAAGTCCAGTTCTAGCCAAAAATAGACTTTGCAGACTTGTATGGATGCTGGCAAAGTCTTAACAAGACTTATGCAACTGCTATAAAGGTTGCCTATGAGTTGTCTGGTCTATATCCGGTCGTTTGTTTTTCTGACAGTGCTTGTTGGCTGCTGATCATTAACAGGCTGGTAGTGGTTGTGGTGCAAGCAAACTGCTTATCAGGGGTTGGAGTTGCTGGCGCTGAAAGGTACAGGTTTTCTGGTCTTGCTCTGGTCGTTTTCAATCAGGGTTGTAAAGTAACTTGGTTTGTTAGTAAAAATCTATTAACCTAACACGAGATGAGTTTGGAATGATCACTGGCAATAAGGGATTGAATGGACAGGTATGTGATTATAGATGTATGGACGTCACTTAAGTTAGCAGCTAAAAACTTCTTCTGGTTAGTTTTCTTATCTGGTCCTGTTTTATATTTTTTTGATTATCTAATATACTCGCCTATAGTAATAATTTTATTTTTAATCCAATCAATGGTTATATATTTAAAAAACTGCAAATATGTAGTTGACATTAAATTTGGTGAATTTAGCTTTCCAAGAAGCGATCTCGAGAATAGCATCTTTCAAATTATCACATTTCAGCCTTATTGGGATTTGATGAGGCGTAGAACAGTAAAAATAAGTAGTATCGAAAATGTTTATCTCGATACTCAGCGCTGGACTGAATCCAAAGATGTTGTTTCAGGCAGCTACTCTAGTGGTAAGACAAAATTTAGAAAAGTAAAAAAGAAGCATGTTCTATTTAATATTAATGTCACAGGTGGGTTTGGTTCTGCGAATTTTAAATTCGTTAATCGACAAAAACGAGATGAGCTGCGTAATGCTCTCGAGCAAGCAGTGAAAAAGATTAAAGGTGCAGTGGTTGATAAAAAGGTCTCAGAGTTAAATTAGTAATAAGGATTGTTTGTGAAAAGGATCTTAAACGCATTATTTTTCTTATCTTTGTTGTACCCAGGTTTTCTACTTTATCCTTATGTGTCTGATGCAGTTTTGCTGTTATTCAAGCAGCACACAAGCGAGGCAATAGTTCGAATGCATCTTCGCACGATTTCTGATACTCGTTTTAATGATGAACTTTTCATAACACTTGAAGAAGACGATATTGAAACAGCAAATCAGATTTATGCTATTGGCTTAGAAAAACAGGTTATATTCGATGACCAGCTACTTATACGATTAAAAAAAGCTAATTCAACCTTGTCCGGTATATCCAGAACTGGCAAAGATTTATGGAATGGGATATCGACTGGAGAGGTAACCTCAACTGCAAGTTTGACAGGTGCAGTTGTCTCTGGTCTAACGGGAGTTAGTGACTTTAGGGATCTATCGACTGAGTTAGATGCTTATCCAGACTACGACTCGTTTACTGTGGGTTTGTCGTTGGTTGGTATTACTGCTACTGCTATGACAGTTTCCTCTTTTTTTACCGGTGGCACATCGGCTGTTGGTGGTGTTTCTGCTCGAGTAGGTGTAACAGCTGTAAAGGGGCTTAGAACAGCTGGCAAACTATCAAAGAAACTGGAGCGGACATTTTCTAAACACACAGATGTCGTCATTGATAAAAAAGTATTATCAGAGTTTTCCGCAAAGCTGGATGATTTAGACCTCACCAAAGTTGATGCTAAGCAAATAGACGAGCTCTCTGTTCTTGCGAAGAATGCAATTAATCCCAAAGCGGCTAAGCCACTAATATCAGCAGTTGATGATATGAGAGTGATAGGCAGTAATTCTGGTTTTGCTGGTATTGCACGTAGTCTAACTATTGCTGATGACTTCAACGATATAAATAGATTGAAAAAATTGTCTGCAGTGACCAAAAAAAGTTTCAGTGGGGTAATAAAGTTAGCACCTAAAATAGCTAAGCCTGTTTATAAAGCACTTCGTGTTTTATTTGAAGCCTTATTTTTTATAATTAGCAGTATCTTATGGTTTTTCCTTTCTTTATGGCGTCTTAAAGCTGTTTTTGTGTGATATCTTAGTAGATTAAGGGGACTTCAATTGGCAGATCTTTATCGATTTAATGAGTTCGACTTGGATTGTATGGAATTCTACATAGGCCAAGGACGACCGAATTTGAATATCCCATTGTCATTTGATCTTAGTGATGAATCCAGTATTGAAGAGCCTGTTGTATGGATAAATGGTATGGATTTTACTTTTGATGAAGTTGTCAAGCTTAGGAATGGTGAGATAGTTCTTGAGAATTTAGGTAATTTGCTAAATAGCTGATCCTAATTGTGATACACCTGCTTCAATCCATGCTTGCCGCCCGGAAACGGTGCGGCAGTGTCCATAAAGTAGTAAACCTGCTCCAGTAAATCATCCATGTTTTTGCACTGATGATTCCGGGTTATCGTCTCGTGCAGTGTAAGCGTCCATTTTAGGACGTATTGACGCCTTATAGATTTCGGCCAAGCATCCTGGCTAGATGTCTTTCATGATCTGCACCAGTCCTGGTGGGATTTTCCACTGGCGGTTATCATCGCTGACCACC
>Ga0181595_10001720_pt1 | contig 23070 bp, 13 predicted proteins | sample 041ome_7_FD_145604 | JGI IMG/M metagenome (GOLD analysis project Ga0181595, IMG submission 145604) | Coastal salt marsh microbial communities from the Groves Creek Marsh, Skidaway Island, Georgia - 041401AS metaG (spades assembly) | ecosystem: Environmental > Aquatic > Marine > Intertidal zone...
GTCGACGCGAAAATGGCTCGTGGGTTTCATGCTGTTCGTTTTTATCGTGCGCGTTGGGTTTACGCCGACGCACGTGACCGTGCGAGACGAACACGTAGCGCGGGAGTCGATGCTGCAGTCAGAGAAGAAGAAGATTTCGATTTCGCGAGGAGAGAAGGAGGAGGAGAGAGTTGACGTCGACGTAGACGCGATCGAGAAACACGCGCTGGAAACGACGGAGGAGATTCTCGCGCGAGTTAAAGTGCACGCTTTGACGGGCGAGACCTCGTACGCGTCGAATATGATTGCCTCGAACGTGACGTGGTTCGACCGGGCGTACGTGAAGGAAAAGTTGGATTACGAAAGGTTCGTGAAATGTAAAAGCGAGAAGGAGCGGGGAGAAGCGCCGCTTCCGGACGTGACGGACGTAGAAAATGTTACACCGGATAGGATGAAGAGGAAAGTGACGCTGTCGTGGATGCCGACGGATGAGATGAGAGGTTTAGACGTGGAGATGAAAACGGCTTTAGAGAATGGAGGGGAGGAGACGGACGAAAACGCTTCCTCGGAACAACACGCGCTCACGGAAGAAGAGCGGAAGAAGAAAATACAACAACTGCGCGTGGCAAAACTCGCGAGAGCAGCGGCCGTGGAAGCGACGACGAGAGCTGAGAACGATCCGAGAGGGTTGTCGACGAATTGGGGACGATGCGCAGTGGTCGGGAATTCTGGATTGTTGCGATTTTCAGAGTACGGGAAAGCCATCGATTCGCACGATGTGGTCGTGCGCATTAATCAAGCGCCAATAAGAGGTTACAGTCGACGCGTTGGTTTGAAAGTCACTCACAGAGTCTTCAATCGACTTTGGACGCGAGCGTATTATCTCTCTCCGTCTAAACTTAAACGAACGAACAAAGAGAAGGAAGAAGAACTGAGAAAGATGAAATCAAAGGATCCGTCCAAGGCGCGACACGCCATGCGACAGTTTAAATCGAGCTCGTTTAAAGGTAAGACGCCGTGGGAGAACAACGCTTTAGAAGATAACGTGGCTCTCATCATCACCAGAGCGAGTTTAAAAGAGTTTGGTTTGTTGGCAAATCAATTGAAGAAATATCGCCCTGACGTGCTTCCGATTCGTCTCTCGTCAAAAGCAACCACCATGTCTTCTAAACCGTTGATGGCATACAGAGAAAAATTGTGCAAGTCTGGTTTTGGTCCGTATCGTGGCTTAAACGTCCCGTCGTCGGGTTTTGTTGCCGCGTATGCCATGCTGAGCTCAGAATTATGTAAATCTGTTGACGTGTACGGCTTCGGCGTCGAAGGTATGGCGCAAGCGTCCAAGGGGTTACAAACTCGCGCTGGGGAGGTGTTAGATCGAACAAAGGTTCAAGAGCAATCGAACAGTAGCAGAAACACAACCATGTCCTACCATTATTTCAAAGGATTGGGCGCTCGAACGGAAGGAAACGACGTGCACTCGTTCGATACCGAGGAAAAAGCCTTCGAGGCGTATGGGCTAGGTAATTTGCTAACGTTTTGTAAATACGATTGGAAGAATCCAAATAGCGAGAGGAACTGGAATTGCGGCTGTCGTCTAGCGGACGTAAACGATTGTAAACCAGACTCGATGTCAGGTAATCGCGATGACGTTGATGTGGGAACTATTGCCGATCCGGATTGTCAAAAAGGCGTCGATTGTACCGCAGTGGAAAAGGAACTTCTAAAAGGCGAATTCGAAAGAGACCAAAAACTTCCGTCTGCAGACGACGACGACTCGATGACAGACGATGATGACGAAGACGACGTAAACATATGAGTATAGAATTGTAGAAATACCGGTAGCATGATGTATATATATGTGTGTGTGTGTGTAGGATGTAGCATTTCTTAAATTAATTGAATACAAAATCTTGTGAGCGCAAAAATAGCGGAACGTTCTATCACTTCTTTTCCCCTGCGGCTTGCTCCCCAATCACACTCGCGCTTCCGGTTATCGGACAAGGCACTCCAAATCTAGAGCAATTTACGTACGTGAACATCTTTGCTCTATCCAACGCGCTCTCAAATGAATCTAACGCCGGTCTTACCACCAACTCGAATTGTTCCGGCGTTCCCGCTTTATCCTCCTTAAAATAATAATCCACCACGTACCTAATTTCCTCGTCGCCTCTCTCAATCCACCAATCGTGCCTATCGAAAGGCTTCCCCCCACCCATCAAATATCTAGACCACGCTAACGGCGACAAATCGTCCGGCCTTCCTCGAAACCGAACCAACTTCGGCCCGTCGTCATCGCTCGCTCTCGGATGTAACTTCTCCCACGTCACGACGCGGTCCCACGTGTCTTCGTTCATCGCGTTGTGCACGGACACCACCGTCGCCACGTCGTTTTCGTCCACATCGTCTGCTTTTCCTTTCCTCACCAAAGCGTTATAAAACATCTGCGGGGACGGATATTGCCAAGTCGTCCCCGCGCCTGATTTTGGTATCTTCGACGCCTCTCTCGCCGTGCTGAGCGCTATTTTTTGCCCGGGCGCTCGCTTTTGGTTCGCCTCCGACGGCATGTTATTTCTCGGGTCCAAACGTCCGAGGAATCTAAATCCTCCACCAGCAGAATTCTCTCCTTTGGAAGACGAAGACGAGGACGCGGTGGCGTTGCCGTCCACTCTTTGGTTGTACACGTTGTAGACGCCGAATTTGGACGACTGCGAACGCACTTCCTCTGGTATGGGACAGTCGGAGGATGTTTGTTGCTCCTGTTGTTGTTGACGCATGAACTCTTTCCCGCTCGCGCACGGCGGGTCGCCGGGTTGGTTCATGTGCTCCGGAGTCGCAGTTTTGGACGCGCTACTTCCCATCGCGCGTGATGGGCTTTTCGATTATTTGTGCGTGCGAAATGTGACGGAAGGAGGACTTTGAAGTCTTGAATTGGAAACTCCGCGGGCGGGTTGTAACGCAGCGTAATAGCCCACAAAACGTGAATACACATTTAAACACGTATAGAACATAGAAATACACTTTACAACTATTTTTAATAATGCTAAAACTTCAAAGACTGCTAGCTTCATTTCTTTTTCCCCTTGGTGCTTTTTCTCTTGTCGCCGCCGCTGCCCTTCTTTTCGTTCTGAAGTTTGACGAATCGGTTCGTTCTCGCTTTTTTGATCGCGGCGTCTTTCGCGATTTCCTCCGCGAACGTCCTCCCTCTCTCTTTCTTCGTCATGCGACTGGAATGGAAATCTTGCGCGCCTTCGACGACGGTCCCGATGGAAAAGTGCGTCGGGAGTTTACTCGTGTCTGCGTTTTTATAAAACCGCTTCGGGTCGTACGCGCCTCGCAACTTCAACGTTCGCATGTCCCTCTTCAACTCCGGAGTATACTCCGCGGCGGGTAAATCGAACCACCCTTTCCCGGCGGTTTTTCTCGTCAGTTTCCCGATTTCTCTGTTCACCTTCTCCGGCATCATCGGTGCCACGAACAAACCCGCCCCTTCCTGTTGCATCTTCCTTCGATCGTACACGCCGCCTTGCGCCTCCGGGTCGTTCTTCTTCATCTTCGTCCCTTCCTTCTTCCTTTGAATCGATTTCCCGTCGTTCGGTAGCGCTTTCAAAAGATCCCCTCGTTTATGCATCGTCGAACTTTGCGCTCTCTCTCTCGCTTTTTCCTCTCTTTTTTCCATCATCTCTCTTCTCGCCTCTTGTTCGTCGCAGTCTCGCTGCAGCGAAGGCATGTCCGGTTTCCAGTCTTTATAGATGCTGTTTCTGAGTTTCTTCAAAAACGCCTCGTGTTCCGGCGGCGGTTTCCAATCGGCCGGTCTCGATTCTATTTCTTTCTTCAGCGTCATCCTCGCGAGCGAAGCGCGCATGCCTTGCGCGATGATCATCGCGAACTTTGTGCCTTCTCTGCCCGTTAAATCTTGTTCGTCTTCTTCGTCTTCTTCTTCTCCGTCGTCGTCGTCGTCGTCTTCTTCTTCTTCGTCTCGTTTCGTTTTCAGTTGCATGATTTTCTCGACGATTTCATCGTGCGTCATCGACTGCATTCGCTCCAACTCTTCGGTCATTTTCTTCTCTTTTTCTTCTTCTTCTTCTCCTCTCTTATCGTCGTCGTCGAGGAGAAGAGACGACGGGTCTTCTTCTTCTTCGTCGTCGTCGTCTTCTTCTTCTATCGCGACCATTTTTTTTTTCCCCTCTTCTTTTGCTTTATAAAGCGCGTTAGTTGTGCGTGATGCGGAAAGAGTCTCGAGTTTTCCCCAATCACCCTAAACCCTAAACCCTAAATATTTGGGGAAAGAAAATCTTTTTAACCTCCCACCTGAGTGAGAAACTTCAATCAAAAAGCCACAAAAACATCATGGCGTTGTCGCGGTGTCATCGTTCCACGTCTTCTTCTTCTTCTTCTTCTTCGTCGTCGTCGTCGTCTGCAAACGCGACGCGTCGTTTGCTTCGTTCTTCGTCAAAGAGCGTCGCGCCGTTGCGTCAACAACAACATCAACAACGCGCCGGTGGTCGAAACAACAACAACCACGTTTTCGTCGTTCGTTCGTCTTCCGCTTCTTCTTCTTCTTCTTCTTTCGCCACGGAGACCAGCGACCTTCCGATTGGCGCGAAGAAGAACATCGCGATAATCGGCGGGAGAGGGTGCGGGAAATCTTCGATTTGTAGGCGATTGTTTGCGCACGATAAGCGGTTTAAGTTGATGAGTTTAGATGATTTAATCGTGTACGAAGAATCGATGTCGATTCCAGAGATAGTGAGCGCACACTCGTGGGAGTATTTTCGAGATGTGGAGTATAAGTGCTGCGTGAAAGCGGCGAGCGCTTTTTCAGAGTTTACTTTGATCGATTGCGGAGGGGGAATATGCGTAGATTTAGACGAAAATGGAGAGGAAATCTACTCGGAGAGGAAGATTAACGCGCTGAAAGAAACGGCGATGATTGTGTTCATCAAGCGAGACGTGGACTACTTAGCGAGTAAAATAGCTGGAGACGCCAATCGACCGAGTTTGAGCGCGACAAACTCGTTTAAAGAAATAATGGAGAGAAGAGGCCCGTGGTACGAGAGAGCGGCTGATTTGATTTTGGACGGAAGTTTAGAGAGTGGCGGTGGTGATAGTAATAATGATAATAGTAGCACGAACGCGAATAACGAAACGGCGTTGGTGAAAAAGAAAAAGATTGGGAAGGAGATTTTGAGATATTTCTACGCCAAAGCGGGCGTGGATCCTCTAGAAGAAGCCGGATTTTATGAGATTGGCGGGGCGGGTTCCGTCGAGAGTTTGAAGAAAATGGAGAAAAATAGATGGCTCTCCGAAGAAGATGAAATCAGAATGTAAAACTAAATATACATTTTTGCGTGCCGTTTTTGTTTTCATAATGATAGTATTTCTCTGAGTCCTCATGACACCTGTACTTACGGTCGCAAAGAACTATCGATGCGCGTCATCGCACGTGGCTTCACCACGTGCATTGGTGACGACGGTTGACTGTCTCTCCCACCAAAGTGGCTTCTTGAACTCCCACCAATCAAGAACCTCGGTGAATACGCGTCATTTCCTCCTGCTTCATCGTCTGAGGAATGTACGTCCCCAGAATCGTCTGGACCGTCGATAATAACGTCTGGATTCTCACCAACCATCCATGATAAAGGTTTCGGCGGCGGGTGCTCCGTCTGGTCGTTTTCGATGATTTCCAATGCTCTACGAATTTCGCGTTCGCTTCTGTTCGGGAACATTGCTATCCAATCCGAACGTTTCAAAACGAACAAATCGTCTTTGTCTTCTGTCTCGGAGAGGAGCCATCGCACCTCGCGAAGTTGTTCCGCCGTCCAGGGACGGTCGTCTCCAATGTCTTCGCGTTCGTTTGCAAACTGTTCTATATCGATCCATCGAACGAATCCACCTTTGTTTTTCCACCGCTCGTCCGTTTCGGCTTCTAAAATAGCGTCGCGCACTTTACTAAAGGGTGTTAAATTTTTCAGAATTTCTCTCGGCGAGGACGGCGGATCGGCATAAGCGTCGTTTTCCTTGATTTTTTTGACGCGTTTATTACTCGCAACGCCAAATTTCATAGCACTATCGACCGCCGCCGCTGAAGTTCTACTATGGCTACTATTTTTCTTGCTTTCTTCTTTCTTCATGCTTTTCGTTTTCTTTTCTATGATTTCCGCAATGTCTTTTTCATCCGCCGGACAGCCCGGCCACGGTCCCGGGTGCAGCATGCGCGTTCTTTGCATCAATGTCTCTGCGTCGAACTCATATACAGGGGCATTAGACGTAGTCACGACATGTTTTCGTCTCGGTCTGTTGTGGGCGTGTAAAAAACGTAACGACGCTCTCGAAATGACGTCGTGAACTTCAGATCCACCAACCGCAATCATACCTAACAAGCGCGTCGTCAGCGGTGCAACCATGGCTAAATCCGTGTAGTCAAAGTGCATGGTTTCCTCGAGGACGGCTTTGTAACAGACACCAGAAGGCGGCGCATACTCAAAATCTTCATCGCCGTTACGATCGTCTCGACTATTACGGCCGAAAAATTCGTAATCGGATTCAGCGAGCGAATCCGCGATGGAAACCGATGAGAAGGAATGCTTCATCATTTGGTCGTTGAGAAACGAGTTCGAACGCAAATGCCGCTCCCCTTCTCCGCCAACTCCTTCTAACGCGTTACTAACTACACCGGTATTGATAGAGAGTGGTGGTAACGGTGGGCGCCCCGTTCTTGACGCATTCTCCCCATTGTCGTCGGCGTCTTCGTCGTCTCTCTCATCCGTAGTGGATACGTCCACGAAGTCAATCGCTTTCGGTTGTGGCAGCGCTGACGACGTCCCGTTATCGATGCTATTATCAACGTTCTCATATACTCTCGCACACTGAGGCGCCGTCGCAAGCGCCAACGTTGAGCTCGAGTGATCGTTTTCGATGCAAAAAATATCGCGATTGCCGAGAAATCTAGGCGCTTCAAACACCAACAGAGGTACAGGGATACCTTTTTGAACGCACGAGCGTCCCATCGGCCACATCCAAGGGTCTAACATAATCACGCTCGTCACTCGCTTATCCAACTGTGCAAACATTCCACTCGCGGCACCTCCAAATGAGTGCCCACACGCGGCAATTCGCGTGTCGTCCATTGTGTTATGCAGCGGATCCTCCTTATCTTCGTTCAATTCCAGTAATCGATCGAGCACAAATTGTAAATCTAGCGTTCGATATTTTAAGTGTCGATGTCGAAACTTCCACCACATTTTTGGACGCATCTCTTCCGGTTGGTCGTAGCCACGGAAATCTGCAGACGAGCCATCTGGATATAACACTAAAGCAGCATCATGTGGATGATCTGCGGCGACGCAAATGTGACCCCAACTCGCCAGTTCTTGCAACAAAGCTGAATTTTGTTCCTTCATGCCGGAAAACGAGTGCGAAAACACAACGATTGGGAATTTTCCAGTAATTTCGTCCGCATAGGATCCTTCCGGGTGCGGCTCAGAGGCCACGTGCGGCGAATCGCTCGCGTCCATGAGCACCAATCGAAAATAGTTCACCACCCACCCGGGCGCCCAAAACGAAATCGCAAGTGCTCTCGCCAAGTCCGGATCGAGCCAGTTAACTTTCCTTCGCTTTGTTTTGGTAGTTTTATTACCGCTCTTTTCCTCCATCTTTTGCATCTTCTCCTCCAACTCCGCCGGGTACCAGATATCTGCCATCAACTTCCTGTGTTCCGGTAACTTCTTCCTCCTCGGATGGTCCGGTCGAATCCACGATTTTCTCGTCGTATCTTGCCAGTAAAACCGCCTTTTACCAACTTTATGCGGACCCGTTGGTTTAGGCATTCGAAACACCGGTATAAACAGTCCCGCAAACACGCTGCTGAACGCCGTCGCGAATCCAATCACAGAACTCGTCTTCCGAACGACGTTTGGTATTCGAATTTTCAGCTTCGCGTCCAACGTGTCCACCAAAACGGTCAAGCCGGTTCCTACGTACGCCGGGACAACTTGCCATCGAGTGCCATCTAACTTTGCTTGCACTAAAACCACCGCGGCTGGAAATAAGCGATTCCCTAAAATCTGCGTCTTTTTTTCTCTTTCGTCCTTCGCGACGATTGACGAAGCAGCGGCGGCGCCGCCGGCGGCTGGCAACGAAGAAGAGCATTTAAACGCCCTCTTTGCCGATATCGTCGATGCGACCCACAACAGCGGTTCCAAAGGCCTATTCAATGGATTTCGCAAGAAATGAAACAACTTTATCGTGAACTTGAACAGTGCCACCATGATTGTTCGTTTCTTTTCTTCAATCTCTTTTTCTTCTTCTCTCTTTCGCTCTGGTATTAACCGCGTTGATGTATCAAGATGCTCTTCTTCCGATGGTTTGGGGAATAAACTTTCCGTTAGTTTTAGGGGAATTTTTCTCCCTCTCGGTAAAACGAAAACCACCACCGAAAGAGGATTTCAAAAATAAACCAACGAGATGCGCGCGCGGTCTCGCGAGTTAACTCAACCTCTCTCTCTCTCTCTCGTTTCTCTCTTTCAACGCGAGAGGGAGAGGATTCAGCCGCGCTCCTCCAAAGGTGCGTGCTCGAGCACAAGTGAGGAATAAATGTCAAGTCACCATTTTTTAATTAAACGTTTAGGGTTTTTCGAAAAGAGGCACCCCCCCACCCGTTTTGGGGGAGGGGCAACGTTTCGTTTTTGCCGGCTTGAGAAATACCTCGCGCCCGTCGCATCTTTCGCGCGAAAAAGAGAAGAGGTGTAATAATACCATGCATCGCTGCTGATTCCTTCGACGCACACACACACCGCGAGAGAGCAGTATCAATATACGTATCTATATACGCGCGCGAGAGAGAGACGGAAGAAGAATTTTGGATAGAGAGATACGTTTTCGTTGAGAGAGAGAGAGAGAAAAGAGCGTTTACATCCGACGATGCGCCGGTCCCAGTCGTATTCCGTCGGGAGCTCGACGACGCGGAAGAGTAACTCGTCGACGCGAACGTCCGCGAAGAAGTATCAGCGCATCGCGAAGTGCGTGACGAGGACTACTTCTCTCGTCGTCCTTTTTCACGTTTTGTTTTTGATTTTATACGCCACGGTGTTCCGGAGGCGAAGTCGCCATCACTTGCACTCGAACATTCCGGATTTGCTGAAACCGGACGAGACGTTTACGACGAGCGCAAGACGTTTGACGTGTAAATTGACCTATGGGGATAGAAACGGGAGAGGGTTTAGCGATTCGACGAACAGGCCGTTCGATCCGATGCCGAGCGGGAGCGTGATGCCGTTCAGCGGCGCCTTCGGTAGCATCGGATTGGAGAGAGATACGCGAGCGACGGGAAGTGCGGCGAGAAGAGATAATAGTGGTAGTAGTATTGATCAAGATGGCGGATCTAGAGCGCTCGCTCCGCCTCCACCAACGTCTTCGCCTCTCGCTCTTGATACTGGTTTGAATGCGACAATCGATACGCTCATTTTTCCGACGCTTGGAGCGATGGAGGGAATATCGAGCTCGGCGAGATCGTCTTCTTCAAACAAGAAGAAGAAAAGTAGAAATAAAAAGAATAGCGTTCGAGAAGATCTCGACGTAGACATGAAAATTGTGTACAGTGAAGGGAGCAAACGCGGCAGCAGTGCTCGTAGTAGCACCGAGAGTAGCAACGACGAAGACAACAAGGTGTCTTCATTTTTAGCGGGTGCTGGGAACACGATGGATTACGGAAGTATTCCCACCGTCGCGCAATACGCATCGCGCGTGTTCATTTTAACCGGCATTTCCGCGTGGCAAACGAATGCGGTGGAACTCGCAGAGCATTTTTTGATGCACTACGTGACGAAGCACGAGATTCCTGCGAGGCACATCTTGTGTATCATACAAGCGCGCTCAAATAACGTCGACGCCGGACTCGTGAGTCAAATCCAAGATGTCTTTTTACGATATGGCGCGTTCACGGACATTTACGAAGGTGATGCGTTGTTATACTCCGTCGCGGTGGCACGATTTGAAGAAAAATTAGCGCTCGCGGTAGACGAAGACGATTGGATCGTTGCGGTTGATTTGGATGAGCATCTTGATACGCCACACGATGAATCTATAGCACGATTTCTTGCGCGCGCGGACGCTTTAGGATATAATTTAGTCAATGGGAAGTGGATAGACAGAGTAGCAGATGATGGAAATTTGAAGACAGTGTCGCTTACGCGATCGTTGGACGCGCAGTTCCCTCGACAGTGTTACATCGGACCGACTTGCGATGTGAGAAGAAACCCAACACACAGGATGTTTGCGAGCGACGCGCCATCGAGAAAATTAGAGGCGAAGCATTTGATAGAGTTTCCGCACTCCAAGACCCATGCGGATTTGACGTCATTAAATGGACGGACGTCGTCCTCCTTCTCGTCAAGTCGTCGACGTTTGATGCGCGTGTTGTTCGCCGCAGATAGCGACGCGTCGTCGGCATCAACACAAAATCAACAAAATAGTCGTAACATCAAGAGGAGTAGAATCCCTCGAGCGTTACTCAACGTCATCGCGCACAAGGTTTCTTTCCCAGTGCTAGACGTTCGAGTGCTGCATGACTTTGCAATCGACGATGTCATTCCGGCATCGTTGCCGTCTGTGCATCACGAAAGAGTATATCCAGTACCGTTGAAAGTCCAGCATTATCAGTGGCATGATTTAGCGCATAAGCAAATGAAAGTCGCAGCGGCTGGTTTCGAACGATGCGATCAACTTAAACATGGGGCCGCTAAAGTCGCTAAGAATTTGGCGCGAATTTTGAGCACGTATTGGCGACACAAGTTCAGTGCGCGCAAGTTTGGTAAGCACGATTTCGAACATCATCGCAATCACGAAAACAACGAATACTCGAATAATTTGCCGTCTAACAGCATGTTGAACATAGTTTGTCCTGATATTGTGTGTGGATACGAAGCAAAGGATATTCGCCGAGTGGCGATCGTGACATCGGTTTGGGAACACGTTGATGGCGTTTCGCGAACGATGAAACGCGTCGCTGAACATTTGAGAGAGCGGGACGATTCCGAAGTTATGGTTGTATCTCCCGACTTGGCGAAGGATGATTACCAGAGTAACCAACGTGAAGAGGACGAAGATGAAGATGACGACGATGGGGAGGATACGGATCCTTACAGCGTTCTCGATCCGGCCGACCGAGAAAGAATCTTAGTCGCCCCAGTTCCTCACGTCGCTGTTCCGGGGAGAGCCGAGTACAAGATGTCCGCGCCGTTACAGACCGCTCAAAAAACTATTTTGGATGCGTTCGACCCGAAAGTCATTCACGTCGCAGCACCGGATGTTCTTGGGCACTCTGCAGTAGAATGGGCAAGAAAACGCGGCGCGTGCTCCGTGTGCTCCTATCACACGGCTTTTGACACTTATTTGCAATATTACCACGCAAAACTGTTGGTGCGACCGATTCGGCAGATGCTGTCTCAGTTTTATCGCTCGTGCGATGTCGTGGCGACACCATCGTTCGCGGCTGCGGAACACTTGGAGAAAATGGGAGTGCCTTTTTCAAAGATGGGATTTTTCCCACGAGGCGTAAACGATAAGATGTACAATCCGAGCATGCGAGATCGACAATATCGAATCGAAAAGTTCGAAATCGACCCTTCTCGAGAGCACGAAACGATCGTTATCTTATGGGTTGCCAGAACTGTTCGAGAAAAAGGTTTAATGTCGTTTTGTCGCACCATCCGCGAACTCGATTCAAGCGCTACCGATGCGTTACCGCCGTTTAAAGTTGTCATAGCCGGCGACGGACCGGACTTGCCCATGGTTCGAAAAGAACTCGCAAATGTAAAAAACGTCGTCATCTTAGGCCATTCTGGCGGTTTGTCGTTATCGAAAACCTACGCCGGAGGTGACATATTTTTCTTCCCCTCTAGAACCGAAGTAATTCCAAACAACGTAATCGAAGCTATGGCGAGCGGATTACCGGTTGTAACCGATAACGTTGGCGTCAATCGCGCCATCGTCGACGATGGAAAAACCGGCATTTTGATTTCGACAACCTCGGTGGACCCGGTGTCTTCGGATATCAAAAATTACGCGGATGCGATCGTGTCGCTCATGACAGACGCCACGAAAAGAAGAGAAATGGGCACAAACGCTCGTGAATCCACGTTTGGTTTAACGTGGGAACGAACGTTTCGAAGTTTACGTCACATCTACGACCGATGTCGCCCTGGTTTACCGTACAGCCGCGAGGACGACGACGAAGAGGAGGAAGAGGATACCAGCGAAGGAGACAACGACGACGACGACGATGACGACGACGGCGACAACGACGCCGTCAAACGCGCGGAAAAACTCAAAAGGAAGAAAAAACCGTACCAGCGCGACGTCATCGTCGATCCAGGCGCGCCTAAATCCTCCCTAATCTACCGAATCTCCAAAGGCATGCACGGCGGTTTCGCGCGGTCTCGAGAAGCCGCCGCGAACGACGACAAAGAAGACGAAATCGAAAGATTGCAAGCGTTGCGAGCGGCCGCTGGTTTTGCCGCGCACGCTTTAGTAGACGACTCCGACGGGAACGCCAACGGTGCCGGCGTCGATGGTGGAGCGATGTAGAGAGCGGTACGCGCACGCCGCCGCCGCTTAGTAGTACAGTTTCTTTAGGGGCAGCTTTGAAAACAATTTTTTTAGCACAAAAATCGTCCACGTCTTCAAAAAAAGCGCCGCACGCACTCGAGAGTATCTTTTCCAATGTCTACGCACGCGCACCTCTCGTTCTCTTCCACCCTCGGCGGCGGCGCGAGCGGCATCGCGACGACGAAGCGAAAAAATCGCGAGTCGAAGAAACCGGTGGTGGCGGCAATTTCCTCCTCGTCACCTCATCGCGCGACGACGACGACGACTTCTCTCGCGCTTCGGTCGAGGACGACGGAAAAAGCGTCTTCTGCTTCTTCTTCGACGTTTGACATGAACAGGAGCACGGATGTTTCCACCTCTGCTACCGCTTCTTCTTCTACTACTTCTCCCTCGTCGAACAATGGTGCCGCGGAAGATAAAAAGTACCCCGCGGGGTCTCGAGGTAACGCGATCGTTGTTGGTGCCGGACCAGCGGGTGCGCTGGCTGCGATGTCTCTCGCCAGAGCTGGATTTCGAGTGGATGTGTTCGAGCGAAGAGGACCGTCGTCGCGGTTGCCCTCGCAAGGGTTGGTGAATACTGGAGTGGCGTCCTCGAGAACGTATAACATCGTTTTGAATCAAAGAGGCGTGGCGGCGTTGAGAACACACGGCGTGGATGTGGATTCGTACGGCGTCAAGTTAGCCGGGAGCGTGCGACACGAGCAGAAGGGATTTAAACGACCGCTGAGGAATCCGTTCTTTTTGTTCAACTTGAAGAAAAGAACAAAGATTGGGAACGTGACTAGCAGATCGACGAATGCGTTCAACGGCTCTATTTCGATTAATCGAAGCGTGTTAGCCGCGGAGATTCAAAAAGCCGCCATCGAACGATACCCGGAACAGATTACGTTTCATTACAACAAACAAATTCTAGAAGTACAGGGAGGGACCTCGATTGATTTGAAGAGTAAAAAAGTGGTCTTTGAACGTTTTGAAGGCGAGGACACGTGCCCGTTCTTAAGCGAAGACGAGGATCCGAACGAGACGCGACGGTACGATTTGTTAGTCGGCGCGGATGGCGTGAATTCGGAAGTGCGAAGAGCGATGGAGATTTTTCACGACCAAAAGTTTACGGTGAAGAAACACGTGGATGGCATGCAATATAAATCAGTCACCTTACCGGTGATTGGCGGGTGGATCGGCGAAGAAGCGGCGGAGAAGTGGAAGAGGTCGTTTCATACTTGGCCGAGAGGCTTGAATTCGTTGTTAGCGCCTCCGAATCCGGATGGCACTCTGAGTGGCGTTGTCATCTTGCCGTCGCCGGCGATTAGTAAGAACGCGAAATGGAGTTGGGATACTATCACGGCGCCACAGGAAGTGCAGAAAATGTTTACCGAGCTCTTCCCGAACGCTTTTGGTGGAATGTTGCCGCCGCAGATTTCCACGTCCTTGGCGAATCAGAAACCGGCGAACGGCGGAACAACTATTTTTTGTAGCCATTTAGCGATGCCTGAATCGAACGTTGTTTTAGTCGGAGATGCAGGGCACGCGGTCTGGCCATCTTTAGGTCAAGGTGCAAACGTGGCTTTAGAGTCTGCAGCGTGCTTAGGCATCGCTTTGGAAGAGATTGAAGACACGAAAGAAGCCATCGAGACGTTCGATAAGTTGCGAAAGCCGCAAACGGACGCGTGCGGACGACTCTCTATGGCTGGGTTTGGCGGGACGACAAATAGAACTGCGGCATCATTTTGGTTCGTGTTGCGAGTTTCTACGTTGATGATTTTAAGTAAACTCATTCCTGCTTCGAAAGTCCCAATCATCGGTTTTGCACCGCCAGCGATATTTAATTTAGGCAGTCCAGATTACACGTACGACGAGATTGAAAGGAGCATGCGCATCGAAACTCTGCGTTTGTCTTTGATGGCGATTTCTTTCTTTGCTATGTTAGGGTTGAGTTTTTACTACGGCGGAATGCAACCGTTGGTGAAGAAAACCTTAGCTTGGTTATTCGGTCTTCGCCTCTTCGGCGTTGGCGCGTGAAATTGAAAATGTATGACCTCTCCTTTGCGCGATTATCTGCTGTAACTGCCTGTAATGAAAATATATGTGATTTATGTTACTTTTATATATTAAAAACGCTGCAATCCAATTCGATCTACAAAAAATCAAGGGACAGAAAAATACATCGCGTTCCTTTGTTCTCCATTCTTCTACAAAGAAGCGCTTTTCGCGCACGCGCACTCGCCGCGATAAATTCGCGCACTTTTGAGATGTTCAAAATTAGTTGATTCTCATCAATACGTACGTGACCATCGATTCCAAGGATCTCTTTGATGGCGAATCCGGGAGTTTGGACAACGCCGCTCGCGCTTTATCCCCCTCTTGCTTTGCCATCGTCATCGCTTTCTCAATCCCTTTCTCTTCGACAATTTTCAGTGCCAACTCCAAGTCTTTCGGGTCTTTAAACCTCGTCTCGATCAAACCTTTCAAGCGATCGTCCGCTTGCAACGCGAACAACGTAGGCGCGGTCAGATTTCCAGTCGCCAAATCTTGCCCGGGTGGCTTCCCTAACTGCTCCTCGGTCTGGGTGAAATCCAAAATATCGTCCACGATTTGGAACGCCAACCCGAGATGTTTCCCGTAGGCGTACATGTCGTCCTTCACGTCCAACGGAACGTCCGAAAAGACCGCAGCAGACTTACAACTCGCCGCAATCAACGACCCGGTCTTCTGATGTGACTTAATGTTGTAATCTTCAAACGTAATATCGGTATTAAACAACGCTGTCGCTTGCGAAATCTCCCCATCTGCGAAATCTGCGATGACTTGCGAGATGAGTTTGATAACCTCCAAATTTTCCAACTGCGCCAACCCCCACGAACTCTGCGCGAACAAGAAGTCTCCAGCCAACACCGCTACTCTCGTCCCGTACAAACAATTGATAGTCGTGCTCCCTCTTCTCACGTCGCACTCGTCCAACACGTCGTCGTGCACCAAACTCGCCGTGTGCAACATCTCAGTAATCTCCGCGATGCGTCGGTGCTTCGCGTTGATATCCGGCAACTTCATCAACGCCGCCGTCGCTCTAGCGACCAACAACACGAGCACGGGCCTCAATCGCTTACCACCCGCGCCAAAAATCTGATCCGCCGCCGCAATCAGCAGCGGGTTTTTCCTCCCAATCACGTTCTTCAAGTTCGCCGTCATCTCGTCCAAATCCTGTGCCACCGGCACCATCAGCTCTTGAATAGTGCACGCTTGCTCCTCGTCGTCCGCGGATTTAAAGATGTGTTGCTCCGGGTCTAATTCGTCGAACGACGCGGAAATCGAAGGCTCTTTCACCGCGTCCGAGCACAGAAACTCCGTCCGTCGGTTCTTCGTCGAAGAACGAGAAGGCGACAAGAAACCTCTCGTCGTCGTCGTCGTCGTCCGAATGCTTTTGCTGCTGACGTAAGTCGATTTTGGGACCATCGATCTCGCACCGCTCGTCGTCGCTTTGGTCGTTAAAAGTTCGCCGCATCGCGGGAACGCGGCGGTGGATGCTGCGGTCGCGAAAGAACAACACGGATTTGCCATCGTTTTCGGGTCGCTTTCTCTTTGCTCGTCTGATCCGATGAAAGAAAGTGCGTTTCCCGGTTGGATTATATATGCAGATAAAACTCGAGGCCCAAAACCCACGGGAGAGAGAAAAAGCTTTTTATTTAGGGTTTTCGTCATTTTTTGTTTTCTACCTTTTTTTCAAACAAAGCAAGGAGAAGAGAAGACAGACGACGAGCTTGTGAAGAAGGTTGTTTACGGTATTTACACGCGTTCAATGAAGTTTAAATATTTATTGGTAGTAGTTCTTTTTTATCTCAATTCAAGCTTAATGTATCCCAAAAAGAATCACTATTACTTTCGGGTGCGGTACAACACTTTGTCGATGATACCCCAGTCTTGCGCTTGCTCCGCGGTGAAGTGCTTATCTCTGTTGATCGTTTTCCTGACCAACTCGATGTCTTGGTTGCAATTTTTAGCGACAATTTTGTTGATCTTCTCGCGAATAGATAACAACTCTCTCCCTTCGTTTTGGACGTCCGAAGCGGCGCCTCTTGCCACGCCGGACGGATGGTGCAACATGACGCACGTGTTTGGCAACGCCGCGCGCATTCCTTTCTCGCCGTTGGTGAGCAACAAACCACCCATCGCTCGCGCGCTTCCAAACGCCACCGTTCCAACTTTACTCTTCGCGTGATTCATGGTGTCCATAATCGCCATCGTCGGTACGACTTGACCACCTTCTGTGTTGATGTATAAATACATCGGCTTCGTCGAGTCGAGGTTATCTAAAAACAACATCGTCGCGACCAACTGGTTACCTAACTCGTCGTCGATGTTCTGTCCGATCCAAATCAAACGCTCTCGATAGAGACAGTTCCATATATCAACCCACTGCCACATGTTTTCCCCCGGAGTCTTATACGGCACGCGAGGCACGCCGATCGGCATCATCGTCGCGACGCGCTTGTTGCCCCTCGTGTTCGTCATCGTCTGCTGCAAGACGTTTTCCGCAAAGGTTTTCGCGCGAGAGCACGCCGAACCCATCGATCGCGCGTACACCGAGTTCATTTTGTTCAAGCCAGAGTACGAATTAATTCGGTACGAAGAAGAAGGAGACGAGGAAGAAGAACGCGCGCGCGCGCCGAAAGAAGAAGTTGAACACGCGGAGACTAAAGACCCTCTCGATGACGAGGAGGACGATGAAGATGCATTCGACGTCCTTCTCGCGGAAGAAGAAGAAGAAGCAGAAATGGTGTTGCTCGAGGCGATGAAAACGCTCGCGTTACTCAGCGCCGACGTCATTCCTCTTTTTTTAAGTGCGTGTTCGCGCGGCTGTTTGGTTTCTATCTATCGCGCGTTTTGTCTAGAAAAACGCGACTCGAAGATGAGGATAAATCCAATCGCCCAAAGGAAGGAAGAAAAGAAAGGGAGAAGAAACAAGAAATTTTAGGGATTAGGGTTGGACACCCTAAATTAGGGGAAAGAAGAAAAAAAGAGAGGGAGCTTTTTTTCCCACACATTTCAGATACGCACAGAGCGCGCGCATAAAAGAGAGAAAGAGATATACACTCGTCTTCATTTAAGAAGAGAAACGGTTGGTCTGTACCTTTCGCGCGGCGTTTGCTTCTTCTTCTTCTTCTTCTTCTTCTGGTGTTGATTGTGAAGAAGCAAGTTTGAGAAATAAGTTTACAAAGTCATCATCATCATCATCTTCTCATCTTGCCGTTGGAAAGAGAAACGTATCTCCGGGGGAATCATCGATACGTAAAGAGCAGCGGAGACGTTCTGAATCACCAAAAACGCGTTCAGAGAGCGAGAAAAAGTACCGCGTCGATACGAAAGTAACGCTATGGATTCACCAGCCATCCAGCGATGTTTGAAAAACATCCGCAAACGCAGAAAAGATTTACTCTTGATTCCACCCCCAGACGTGGTCATCGACTATTCGGACCCAACCGCTTTACTCGGCGAAGGCGGGTTTTGCTCGGCGTACCGCGCGACGTACAACAACGAAACGGTCTGCGCGCGAGTGATCGACGAAGACCGCGAACCGAACAAAGAGGAAACGGCGGTTGGAGAAGTGGCGACGATTTCGAATTTACCGGAGATTGCGGTGAAGATATTCGGGTACACGTGGACGCAAAAGCCCGGGCCGACGTTCGATAAGAGGAATCACTTGGCGGTCATATGCGAGTTGTGTCCGCACGGGAATTTGGAGGATTTCATGAAACGAGAGAAGGAACCGCTGACGCCGAGCGTGAAGTTGGATTGTTTTTTGCAAGTTCTGGACGGGTTGGAGCAGTTGAAAGCGAAGAGAGTGATATGGAGAGACTTGAAAGCGAAGAATATTTTGGTGCGAGACGTGAAACGCCACGCCAAGACGAAGAAGGTGACGAAAGTACAAATCGCGTTTACCGATTGGGGGACCGCCGTGGAGTTGCCAAAAGTAGGGAAGCGACGGATGACGCTGCACGGACCGGGGACCGATGGGTACATCGCTCCGGAAACGAGAGGAAACGCGTACGATTACCAGGTGGACATGTGGGCCTTTTTACTCTGGGCGGCGAGCATGTGTTTAACTGTCGAATGTTTGGTCGATTGTCGATTGGAAGAAAAGTTAGCCGAGTTACAATTGGAAAAGAAATCTCACGCCACGAGCGCGCAAGAGAAGAAAGTTCTCTCGATTTTAGACGCGTTTGATTTCGAGGTGGAGAGAGGGTGCGCGCCGATTTACAATTTTTTGAAGAGAGAAACGCAGTGGGTGGAACCGAGTCAGCGATGGTCCTGCGACGAAGCGATTGAGTCTTTGGTAGCGTTTCGAGACGAAAACGTGCACTTGCAGTTGCCCACGGAGTACGCGTGCACTCCGGCGAAGAGAGACAGCTCGTTCTACGAAGAGAGCAGCGACGAGGAAGAAGAAGAGGAAGAGGAGGAAGACGACGGGAACGAAAACGACGAAAACGAGGCGCCCGGGACGGAGATTAAAGGCACACTCGTTAAACCAACCGTCGCGCAAAAGCGCTTCAACGCGAACAACATGGGAGGACTCGCCATGAACTTCAACTCCGTCCAAAGAACGCCGTATAACCCAATGTCGGACAAATACACGCCAATTGCCAGTCGCAAAAAATCTGCCACGTTTCAGTTGGATCATGAAAACAACGTCTACTCGACGGCGAAGAAGCCAAACTCGTCGTCGTCGAGAAAAACGGACCAGCCGTTGCGGTCGATCTTGAAAACTGGCGGGAGCAATACCAGTCGAAGCGCGAATGGAAGCGCGAATAACTACAGTTACGCGTCCCCGGTTCGGTTTGAAGATAAACCGTCGCCGATGGTGGTGTACTCAGCAACGCCTGGATTTAACCGACGACCGATGCACTCGAGACGAAACGGTGAAGTTGTTTTACCGCCGCCGTTGTTCGCCGAGGCAGAGCGAGAAGCTGAGTTGTACAAAGAAAAAATGTTACGAAAAGAACTAAACGGAAGCGATGAAGATGATGGAGACAGAGAGGAGGCGGATAGCGAAGACGAGGACGAAGAGATTGAAACGACGCAACCGTTGGACGCCGGAAAGAAAGAAAATACCATCGATGAGGCAAACTCAGGAGCCGGTTCGCGTATTTTCGCGATGCCTCCGCGCAAATTGGTCGGTAGAAACAACGCTTTACAGTCATCAAACGAGAATAACAAAAGGAATAACAACAACAATAATAATAACAAGAGCGCTCGAGCGTTGAAGCGCGAGGTAAAGCCGCCAAAAATTTTTAGTCCTCCAGTCATCGAGAAAGGTAGCAAAAAACGTAAAGCGGCGGCAGCAACGACTGCTACTGCTGCTGTCGATGATGCCCCTAAACGACGCGGTCGACCTGCTGCCGTCGATAACTCCATGGCGTTGGTGTTAAAAACCGCCGGGTGCTCAAAATGTCGATGGTCGCCGAGAGGTTGCGGAAAGTGCGATCCGGATACACCGAGAGTGCCGAGAGGTATTTCAGCGGCGAGAAAGAAGGCGAAAGAAGCGGCGGCGTCAAAGTCTAAAGCAGTCGTCGCTAAACGCCCGAGAGGCCGCCCACCTGGAACTAAGAACAACAAAAAGTTGGCGGTGGTGAAGACACAAGCGACGAAGAAGAAAGTAGTTCAAAAGAAAGCAAAAGCGCCAGCGGCAAAGAAAACGACAGCGTTGGTGAAGAATAAATCCACCGGTTGCTCTAAGTGCAGATTCTCCAAAAACGGTTGCGGCGCGTGCGATCCGACCAAGCCGAGACAACGAAGAGGTCCGAGGAAGAGCACGGATTCTGTCTTGTGTCTCCCGGCGCCTGGCGAGGAAGGACAAAAATTAGTAAAGACCTTCGAACGAAGGAAAAATCCGGTAGGCCGACCAACAAAACACACCCGAGCGGTTCGAACTGAGTTGGGATGTTCCAAGTGTCGGTACACCGCGTGTTCCAAGTGTCGAAGCGAGTTAGCTTTCGATCGAGCTTTGTTCGGCACTCCGGCTGCGCCAAAAACCAAGTCGCGACTGTCGTAAATAGAGGAAAGAAGAGACAAAAGCTACTAAACTCATCATTATTGTAAATATTATTATTCGCTATAATTATATATATATATATATCAGTATTTCAAAGAAGTTAAAGGAGTTTCAAACTCTCCAACTTCCAATGCGCTCGCCGCTCGTGCCTACGGATGTCTTTTGGCCGCTCAACTGCATCGTCTTCAGCGTCGAACTCAACCAATCTAATCCTTCGTACAATCCCAAACCTTTCGTCGCCACCGCGCCTTGCACGTGCCACTTCCTCCCTTTCAACTCGACCAACCCTAACGCGTCGCACACCTCCGCCGTGGTCATGCAATTCCTCATGTCCTGTTTATTCGCGAAGACTAAGATTGCCGAGTTGCGCATGAACGGGTCGTTGATGATGCTGTTAAACTCCTCTCTCGCTCGGTTAATCCGTTCGCGATCCAACGAGTCTACCACGAAGATCAACCCATCCGTGTTGTTAAAATAATGCCGCCACAAAGGTCTCAACTTCTCCTGCCCTCCGACGTCCCAAACGGTAAACAAGACGTTTTTATATTGCACTTTTTCCACGTTAAATCCCAGCGTAGGCACCGTGGAGAGGACCTCACCGATGTGCAGTTTGTACAAAATAGTCGTCTTTCCAGCCGCGTCTAAACCCAGCATGACCACGCGCATGTCCCTGTTCCCGAACAAAATCTCGAAAGCCCTCTTGAAAGAGGTCATCGTGTTCGAAACCGCGTTCCCCATCTTCTTTTTTTATGTGTTAATATTATTCTTTAAATTTTCCCGAGAGAGAGAGAGAGAGCGTGCCTTTTCTCCTCCTCTTCTTCTTCTTCTTCTTCCTCTCGAACACACGAAACTCTCACTCTCTGCGAGAGAAACACACACACACGCGCACTCTCTCTCTCTCTCTCTCGCCCGCGGGAGCGCGTAAAAAAGAAAAAAAGGAGCGCGTTCGTGTGTTTTGTGTGTGTGTAGTTATGAAGAATTGCTCTTTTCTTCTTCTGTCCCCGGGGAAACTCTCTCTTCTCTTTTTTTTCCCAAGAGGAAAAAAGATCCCACGCGCTCGTTTTTTCTTTTTCTCTCGAAGAACGCCTCTCTCTCGTCGAAGAAGAGCAGCAAAGAGCGAGACGCCAAGAAGCAAAGAAGTTTTTTATTAAGTGAACGCAATTTTGCCGCAAACTAATAACTATTTTAGAATCTTAAATACAATATTACATCTTCCTTCGCTAATCGTCGGGATCTCACAACTCGTTCCCTTCTTTGTTGCTCTTCAACTTCAACTTGCCACTTTTCCTATTATTTTCCGTTTTCAGTTGAGGCACCGGAGCTCCAATCGGCAAATCAATCACGCTATCCGCCTTGTCCGAACACGGCGGCTTCCTCTTGAACGTCTGCAAAGCGTTCTCCTGTTTACACATCAAATCTACCAAGATCCCGGCTTTCGCCGTCTCTTTCGTCACCACCTTATCCTTCAACAACTTCAACAAAAGTTCCTCCTGGTCTTCTAAAAACAGCTGGCACCACTGCAGCAACTTCTTCCCTTCCGCTTTCCACCGCTCTTTCCAGTCGCCGCCCAATCCTCTTCGCTGCGCGTTCTCCTGCGTCGGCTCTCCCGCGAACGACACGAGCATCTTCTGCCTCGTCTTTTTCTCCCCGTCCATTTGCAACCACTGCATCACGCGATCCGACCCTTTCCCGAGCGCGTAGTCTTTAAGTCCATCGCACGTGGTTTCCAGCACGTCGTACGCGCGTTCCTCCGAGTCGAAATAGTTGATTATCTTTCCAATCCTATTCCCTTTGGAATCGAGACCGTATTGGTGGTTCAACGTTTTCGGTTTCGACGACGCGTCTTCCTCGAGGAGTTTTCGCGCCAACTCTCTCTGTTTTGATCGCACGCGGTGCGTGTTAAAAAGAAGAAGGAGGAAAAGGTTTTGAGCGATGAAATCTCGTCACGCACACACACACACGGAGAGAGAGAGAGAGAAAACGAAAAGTGTCCCCCTACGCGGTGTGCGCGTGCATTTTCGATTCGTCAATCGAGAAAAAAACAAACACGCGAAGAAGAGAACTAACTCACCGCCACGGCGCGACAGGCGGAACACTCCGCCTCGATTTTCAAAGCCTTCGCGCCCCCGCGCGCGACGCTTTGAAAGAGCAGTAAAGCGACGAGGAACGGCAGAAGAAAGGAAGAAGGGAGACATCTCTTCATCTCTTTTTATTGTTCTTCTTCTTCTCCTTTTGCGTATCTTATTGAGGCGAATTTTCCCGAAAAGTTCCTCTTTTCACCATTAAAAATCCTGCCACCAGATATATACACGCGCAAAATTGAAAAGGAAGATGGCAACGACTTGGACGTTTTCTTCGTCCTCCTCGGCGACGGCGCGATCGTCCTCGAGCGCCTCGTGTTCTTTTTCGAAGAGAAGCGCCGCCGCGAGCGGCGTCCCGAAAGC